>ERZ889217.884-NODE-884-length-16689-cov-11.634183_pt1 | contig 16689 bp, 14 predicted proteins | sample MGYA00521098_ERZ889217 | MGnify/ENA primary metagenome ERZ889217 (study PRJEB32303, sample SAMEA104408613) | aquatic metagenome | biome: Brackish water; feature: Pelagic; material: water | place: Baltic Sea | collected 2014-06-10T22:04:00 | depth 2,362 m ...
GCTCGGCTGAATCGGTGCGAGCAGTTTCTTCACATCGGCTGTCTCGCCGGTTTCGCTCAGCCCGGTGTGAAGGTCGCCTGTGCAGCGCACGGCGGATCCATCGGGTCGGAGTGCCCCGTAGTGGCGTGCTCCCGTGGAGTCGGTGTATCGGATGATTTTCATGATGGCGGGTGGTTTGTTTTGTTTGTGATAGGTGCTCTTCTCATTGCCATTTGCCCGGGATCGGGCCGGCGTCGACGGGTTGTTCCAAGTTCCTGAAATGGTTGATGATTGCCGCCGTGGCCTGGTGCGGGCGAGGGTCGACGTGTTCGGGCAGGTGATCGTAGATGGCATACACATGTTGCCAGTAACGCTCATGGAGGGCGTCGTAGTCGGGGGCGGGCACGGAAAGGTCCGCGAACAGGTTGGCAAAAAAGAGCAGTTCCAGCCGCCAGGCGGCGGGCGTCGGGAAGATCGGAAAGGTGTCGCGCTCCTTGCCGGCGAAGCTTTCCAGCAGGTCGGCCATCCGCCGCATCTTGGCGTGATATTCGGCTCGCGGAAGCTTGATGTCGTGGTAGTTGCCCCAATCGCGGATCACCTCGAAGAGCGGCAGCAGCGGAACGAGTTGGCGTCCGTCCGGGCCGAAGACTTCGGCGAGGAAATTGCCGGCCACCGTGTCGGGATCGGAGTCGGGTTGGATGAAGGATTGTGCCGCCATGTAGATGGACAACTGGTTGAGTCGCGGCGTCATGGTGAAGCAGATGCCGCCACTGTAGGGCGCGCCGGCCCGTTCCTCGCGCCGCCGCTGGAAGAGGCGCTCGAAACGCCAGTGCGGGACGACGGCGTTCTCCCCCTCGGTCAAACTGAAATCCCAAGTGAGCACACGGTGGGTGCTGGCGATTTCATGCACCCAGGGGCGGGCGTCCTGACCCTGACCGCCACCGGTATAAGTGCCGTCGCCGACGGGATTGCCGTCGGGATTGAAGCCCATGTTCAGCCCCACACATGTCGGGTCGGGAAATTCTGGGAGGCGCTTGATGAGATGGCGCATGGAATTCTCGGCCCGTTGAAGGTCGAAGGTCCAGGCCGTGTGCTGGTAGGACTGGATGAACTCGCCTTTCCAGTCGGGTGGTCCCTGGATATTGCCCCAGCCAAAGAAGGGCGCGCCCCAGGTGCCGAGTTCGATTTCCACCTTGGGCTGGTGCTTGCGGGCGATCCGGGCAATGTCCAATGCCCGGTCGATGAAGGTCTCGGCCGTGCAGCCGTTCCGCGAACAGGCGCCGGGATCGCCGGGGAAAATGTTGATGATGTCGATCCCGGGAAAGCGCTGCAGCCAGGCATCCCAGAGGAACTGGATTTCCGCCCACTCCGCAGGATCGTTGGGACAGAGGGTCTGCCAGGCATCGCCCACGGTGGCGAGCGAACAGAGAAAGGAAACGCCCACGCCCCGGCTGTGCGCATGGTCGATGACGGCATTCATCTGGCGGGTGAACTCACGGGCGAAATCCGCGGTCAGTGCTTCCCGGCAAAAGAGCCGCGGCACGAACCAGAACTCAAAGACATTATAGCCGCAGGCCGCCGCAAAATCGATGCAGCCGCGCCATTCGGCATCGCTCCAACGGTTCGGCAGACCCGGATACAACATGTTCGGGTTGTATGCGTTCTGCAGGTGCTCGGCGAAGTTGATGTAGAATTTGCGCCGCGAGCCAAAGTCCCCCGTGGGAGTGGCACCAATCTGCGGGGAAATGACAGGTGCTGAGGTGTTCTGCTGCATGCTCATCAGGTTGGGGTTTTGCAGATGCGGCGCTTCTTCAGTCGTGCGTCCAACCCTTGTCTATGGTAAGGCATTGGCCGGTGATCGAGGCGCTTTCGGAAGAAGCGAAAAAGGCGAAGGTTGGTTCGACCGACTCCGGCGTGAGGCGACCGGTGATCGACTGCCGCTGGTCCATCTCCCTCAGGATGGCTTCCTGATCGGGGAAAAGGCGCTTTTCGCCCTCGGTGAGAATGGCGCCGAGGTGGAGGCAGTTCACGCGGATTCCGTGCTTGCCGAGGTCGCGGGCGAGGCCCCGGGTCAGACCGACCACGCCGCCCTTGCTCGCATGGTAATGGGAGAGGTTCTCCATGCCGAGACGCAGCGCGATGCTGCCAACATTGATGATCGATCCTCCTCCGGCTGCCCTCATGTGTGGGATGACGGCGTTGGCGCAGCGCCAAGACCCTTCGAGGTTCACGTCGATGACCTGGCGCCACTCCTTGTAAGTCATCGTTTCGGCCGGGTGGCGGGGATAGATACCGGCGTTGTTGATCAGCACGTCGATGCGGCCGAAGGTTTGGATGAGCCGGTCGATTGCCGAAATGACTTGTGACTCGTTGGTGACGTCCATCGGCACGACCAGCGCGGATTCCAATCCCGGGAGCGAAAGAGAGTCGAGGACGCCCGCCGCCACCCGTGCACCGCGCGCGAGAAAACCGAGGGCAAGCCCATAGCCTACGCCTTCGTCTGCACCGGTGATAACGCAGACTTTTCCGTTCAGTTCGATTGCCATACAGAAAGAAGTTGGGATGGTCCTCGCCGGATAGGAAACAAATCGCGACGCGGGCCGGTAAACGGGAGGCGTGCGAAATCGAGAGAGGTGCAACCCGGGCCATCAAACGCAAGACCGCGCGATGCCTCGGCATCGTAACCCGCCTGCCAGCCCATCAGACTTTTCACCTGCACGGCCAGAGCCCTCTCCGGATCGAGGCCGAGGCACTCGTAAAATGCCGGGTCAGCACAAAGCGAGCCGCGGCTGCAAACGACGATCCTGAGTTTTCCGGCCGAGAGGACAGCGGCCCGGCCCATGGAAAATTTTATGCCAGTGTAAGACTTGCCACGGGGACGGTAGATTCCTTCGCCGGTGAATAAAACTTCAGCCTGCACTGCAAAGCGCTGCGATCCGAGATGAAACTCCCCTGCCCCCAGAGCCGCCGCCTGTGCGACCTCGGGATCCACCACATGCAGGAGCACCTCACCAGGCAATTCGTTTCTCAGCTCCCACAATCTCGCCACAGCCTCCGCGCTGTCGCCGGACGATCCCCCAGTGGTCGCATCGGCGGCATCCACAAGAATCCATGGTCCCCCGACCGCTGGCTTCGCAAGCATCCCGAGAATCTCTTTCCAACTGCGAATCCCCGTCTGCCATTCGTGCCGCTGCGCATACCAGGATTCCGCCAAATCCTTCATCGCGCCGCAGTCATCGCTCCCGGCGAGCACCGTGGCGACGAGAGCACTCCCCATCTCCTCAACATCCATCCAGGGCTGGACAGGAAAGAGGCCGACATCCAAGACGCCGGGCAACTTTTCCAAGGAACGCGCCTGGCGCAGGACTTCCGCAAAGCGACCGCGCGAGTGGCATGTGTCGGTGGGCGGAATCAGTGCAGGGATTTTCACCAGCTTGCGAACGGTCGGGCGATCGTCGAGCAGAAACCGTGCGGCCCGGCGTCCGGTTTCCACAAAATCCGTGTGCGGCATGGTGCGGTAGGCGGTCAATGCGTCCGCGTGAGTCAACATGCGACGCGTGACATTGGCGTGCAAATCCAGCGATACGACGAGGCGTCCGGTGAAGAATAATTCGGAGCGCACCATCTCAATGAGATGGCCTTCCACGTCATCCTCGTCCACAGCGGCGGCGGCCCCGTGCAAGTGCAGGATTACTCCGTTGGCAGGAAGCCCTGCTCGAAGAGACTCAAGGAGGGTTTCGCGAAGCGTAAGGAAACAGTCTCTAGCAAGCCGTCCTGCAGGGGTCGCGCAGGTCGCGGCAAAAACCGGCACGGTTTCCCATCCGGCGGCCGAGAGGATTTCCAGGCTGCCGGAAAGTTGAGATTCGCCCCGCTCCGTCCACTCGCGCACCTCCCGCTCATCCGTGAGCCAAACCCCGCCTTGCTGAAAAGTGTCGAGGTCTGCTGCGGCAGGGTTAAACGTATTGCTCTCAAAAATGAACTGGGCGAGCAGGGCTTTCATCAGGTGTTGGAAGCATTCCTGTCGCGGTCGGCAGCAGGTCTGCCGAAGATGGGTTCCATGAGGCCCTTGAGATAGCCGATGGCGAAAGTGTGTCCTACCAAGCCGTAGCCGCGTGCGTCGTCGCCTTCAGTCGCAAGCTGAGGGACATGGTCCACCCGGATGAATCCTTTGTATCCGATTTCATGATAGCTGTTCAGCATCCCGATCATGTCGGTCGGCCCGTTGTCGGGAAATGTTTCCCGGAAGTTTGTCTGACTACCGAGGACGTCGCGGAAGTGGACGAAATGAATGCGCGGAGCAAATCGACGGATCGCCGCATTGATGTCCTCGCCCATTTCGATGAAGCATCCCTGACAAAAGGTCATCCCGTTCACTGGGCTCGGATGCATGGCAAATAGGCGCTCGTAGTTTTCCGCACTGCGCATGATGCGGGCGAGGTTCCACATCGGGGAAAGCGGGGGATCATCCGGGTGCATGGCCAGCAAGACGCCTGCCTCCTCGGCAGCTGGAATGATGCGCTTGAGGAAATAGTCGAGATAATCCCAGACCTGCTCGTCGGTCGAAGTTCCATCCTCCGTCAGGCGGTCGTTGTCGAAGCGCTCGAGATCGAAGCTGCTGGTCAGCGCGCCACCTCGCTCTGAAGTGGCGAAGGACGTTCGGAAGACCGCCGCATCGTCGGTGAGCTGCGGCATGAAATTATAGCAGAGAACACGGACGCCGAGTTTCCCCATGTGATCGAGCGAGCGCTTGTATTGCTCGATCTGGGCATCCCTGCCGTCCTTGCCGAGGACAATCCGGTCGATCTTCGGTCCGCCCTCGACGACGGAAAGTCGTAGTCCATTACGCTCGGCCATTTCCTTGGCCGCGCGGAGCCCCTCCAGTTCGGTGGGCATACCGGCCATGTCGTAGAAGACCTGGTCCTCGACCCCGATCTGAGCAAGATGGCGGAGGTTATTTTCCGTGGCAGGATTGGCGACGGCCGAGATCTTCATGAGAAAAAGGAAATGCTTACTGCGTCAGGTTGAGCATCTGGTCCCGTTTGCAGGTGAAGCCTGCTGTCATAGCCGTCTCGACCGAGCCTTTTCCCTCGACCCAGAGAAGTTGGTCGGTCTCGAGCAGACGTTCGAATGGCAGCATGGGTGACGTGCTCGGTTGGATTGTAACGGTGTGGCAGGAACCCCAAAGCGGATAGGTATCAACGCTGCGACCGCGGGCCCACGACCATGCATAGGGAAAAACTTTCTCGTCCCAGCGGATGCCGAAACCGAGTTTTAGCGATCCGTTCCATACGCAACCCCATCCGGTGGAAAAATCCGTGAGATGCACCACATGCTCGGAGTCGCTGCCCTCATCCGGCGCATGGCTGCAATCGCGCATGGCGCCGCTTTGCTCTGGAACCCTGGGCCACGCTCCACGGTAAGAAGGCTGGAGCTGCCCCAGCTCTGGACGGTCGGAAGGCGGAGTTACAACCGTCTGGGCCGCCGTCACAATCTCCGCTCCGTCGATGAGAGGGCCGCCGAATCCGGGATGATGCAGCCATGCAGCAGGCAGGCGGGTCGCGGAGCGGTTGGTCAGTCGTTCACTCCATCGCACAAAGGGTTCACCTGTGCGAAGCTCCAGTTCGCGGGTTACCATCCACGGGGTTCGAACACCCTTGCCGGTGACTCGGACAAGCACACGCCCAATGGATTCCTCCAACACTTCAGCAGTCCAAGGCACCGCAAGCAACTCACCGTGGCAGCCGATCGGCGCACCGTAATAGTCCGCAGGGAAAAAGCCATTTGGCAGGGAGACAAACCAGCCTCCGTGGAAGATGTCATAAAACTCGCTGCGGCCGCGATGGGGTTGGTCGAGCGCACACGGCCGCGGGGGCCAGCACTGGGGGTTCTTCCAAAGCACATCAATGTCGCTCGCCTTGTCGCGGAATTCCAGAAGGTCGGCCCCGTGCTGCGGCCAGATCACAATCCGCACGCGCTCGTTCTCAATCGCCAGCAGGTCGAGTCCCTCACAGGAAAAGTGCGTCGCCCTCGGACCATGACTGATCCTGCGGGAATGGCTTGATTCGTGGAGGGGTGTCCTCATTTCGCCCGCTTTTCGTGTTCTGCTTGCCAGGCATTTGCATGTCGGGAAAAAGCGAGTTCGGCCCGCTGCAGCGTCTCGGTGATGTCCGATTCCGTATGAGCCAGACTGACAAACCAGAGCCCCCGCTCGATGGAACGAACGCCTTCCTCCAGTAGACATCGGCGCAGGTGAGCCCAGCGTGGGGCGTCGTGTCGCAGGAAGTAATCCCGATAATCGACGGCGGCCCCATCTGTGGATCCGGGCTTGAGCATCATGGTGTGGAAGACCAGTCCTGGTCCCTGCGGGCGCAGCGGCACGCCATGGCGGGCGGCCAGGTCCGTCAGTCCGGCCATGAGGCGCTCGCCGAGCAAACGGAGCGAGGCCGGATGCGCAGCACCCTGGGCCGTGATTTCATCCAGACACCAACGCGAGGCGGCGAGGCACAGAGGATTTGAGTTCAGCGTGCCAGCATGCACCACCTTGCCGTTGATGACCTTCTCGAAAAGTCGGCGCTTTCCGACCATGGCCGCAATGGGCACACCTCCGCCGATGGCTTTGCCCAGGATCGTGATGTCGGGATCGAATCCAAAATAACCCTGTGCGCACGCGGCACCGAAGCGGAGTCCGGTGATCGTCTCATCGGCCACCATGAGCATTCCGTCGCGGTCACAAAGTTCCCGGATGGTTGCCAGGAGGTCCTGAACCGGCTCCACGCAGCTGGTGTTGCAGAGCACTGGTTCGAAGGCGATCGCAGCGATCCGCCCGCGGTAGCGGTCCGCCACTCGCCTCAAGTGCTCTGGGTCATTCCACCGGGCCACCACAAACTGCTCCAGCACCTCGGGAATGACACCCTCGCTCGGATGCAACCGCGCCGGTTCCTCAGCCGGGCCCCACTGCTCCGGCTGTGTGCCGAATCCAACAAGTCCCTCGTCGCCCCAGCCGTGGTAATGCCCTTCAAATTTTAGAATCAGCGGCCTTCCGGTGTGCGCGCGCGCCAAGCGAAACACTCCGCTCACCACTTCGGTGGCCGAACTATTGAAACGGACCAGTTCCGCCGAGGGAATCATTGCCTGGAGCCGTTCAGCCACCTCAATCTCAAGCTCCGATTGTGCGGCCCAATGCGTTCCCAGCGAAGCCTGCTGCGAGAGCGCCTTGGCCAGACCCTCTGGAGCATGTCCGAAAAGGAGAGCCCCCTGACCGATCATGAAATCGATGAATTCGTTACCGTCCACATCCCAAAGTCGGGAACCCTTGCCATGCGTAAAATAGAGCGGCACGGGTTTCTCAAGGCCCCGGATGCCGCTGTTCACTCCGCCAGCGATGCTTTTTTTGGCGCGGCCGTGGAGTTGTTCGGATTTCGGGAATGTGTAGGGCATGGATGGGAAAATATTCGGAACATCATGGCAGGGCCTATTGCTGGATTCTTCCGATGTTTTCGTTATTTTTTCCAGCATAGTGACATCATGATTGAGCCTCTGCGCTTCAAACCAAACACGGAGTCCATCCATTTCGGCTTCTCATCGGCCAGTCGCTTACAGACCCCGGTCAATCGCTTGCACCGGCACGATGAAATCGAGTTGGGCATTCTGGAACATGGCAGTGTTGATGCCATCATCGGTCGCAACCGCCTCCTCATTCCGCCGGACCGGTTTGTTGTGTTCTGGGCCTGCGCGAGAAAATCAGCCACGGGCAAGAGCACCTCACAGGTCCACCGGAATTTGGATTCGGAAGGAAATTTCTCCGTCTTCCTCGCAATGGCTATGGCCTCGGTGATGTAACGCACCTGCTGCTCCTGAAGGGTGGACGGCAGATCGGTATAGCCGAAGTCCGTGTGCGAGTGGTGGATGATGTGGATTTCTTTGATCATTTCGAGAAGAGCAACGGTTCGATCTGCAGCGTCAGACCGAAGTCAGTTCGATCATCTGGTGGCAGGCGAAGTCTGGCAGACAAAGTTTGACGCGGTCGCCAACGCGCTCGAGCGGCAACGGGACTTCCTGCGGGACAAGGCGGGCTGCGGTGACGCTCGGAGGCACGTGCAGGGTGATTGCGGCGCCAGTCAAAAGAGGCAAATCCTCGATCACCTCGATCCCCTTTCCTCCGAGCAGTTGGATGGCGCCGCCGCGCTGGATCGCTGGCGCGTAGAGCACGTGGAGAACCATACGCTTCTCCTCAGGCTGGGTGGTCAGCGCGACACGTGCCGTGGAGGGGAGATTCGTCGCGAGCGCGAGCGAGTCACCCAAAAAGGCGCGGATCGCCCGCACGATGAACTCACGATTCGCTACCGCCCCGAAGGTGCGGTAATGCCGGAAGACGGGATGAGCAAAATAGAGGATGCTCCCGGTTCGCACGCCGCAGTCAAAACCTGATGGCTCCGGCTGGTTGGGCGCATGCTGGTGACTGCAGAAATGCTCCCATGTGCGGTTGAAATAGGGATCGAAGATTTGTCCGAGCGACTCGGCCTCCGTGGCCCGGATGCGATGCGAACGCTCATACATGATTTGCGGTTGACCAACAAAGGACGCGCGTAGCCCCGGCACGGGCAGCACGTAATCGTGGCCACGATTCTTTTCGTTCTCCGGCGGATGACAGGGACTCAAGCCCTCGTAGTCTGCTCCGAGGTTGAAGGCGAATTCCGCTCGGTCTTTCCAGAGCCCGCTCTCGCCGGAGACAATCAGCTTCCCGCCCTGCGCGAGGTAGGCGTCGATCTTGGTTTTCAACGCGGTATCGATCCGGATGTCGTCGGGCAGGAGGAGGGCTTTGTAGTCGGAGAAGTCCATGGTCCGATCCACAAGGCCAAAGAGAAAATGACTCTCCAACAAAACGCGGCTGGCTCCCTCGTCGGAGAGAGACTCCCGGTGCGTCACACTTTCCGCCTCGCTGGAGAGCACCGCAAGGTCGAAGACTTGCTTCGCGCCGACACACCATGGCTCTTTGCTTGCGACTTCGCGGTAGGCTTCACCGATGATCTCGTAAGTTGAGGAATCCAATTCGCCGTTCGGATGGAGTTGATCCCCGACGCTACATTTTGCCCCGAACGCCATCATGGCTGAACATTCGTAGCGCAGAGCATTGGGGTGTTTGTAGCCGCCAAACTCTCCCCAAGTCGTGTGAAACTTGCCGGTCATGCCGAGAAAATCGAAGGGCAGGTTGTGGGCGTATTTTGCCGACATGGGGAAATGGTCGTAACCCCAGCCCCCGGTCGGCAGTGACTCCAGTTCCAGGTGGCTGAAGTAGGAAAGAATGTCGCGCCGTCCGCGCGGAATGTGACCGGAGTTGTGGAAGACCGGCATGTCGACCCGCACGGATTTCGCCGCTTCGGTGGTCCGCTGATAATACTTCTCCACCGCCAGACGGGAGGATTCCTTGCGGTCCTCCTCGCGCTCCGGATCGAGCCCGTGGGCTTTCATGAACTCCAGGCTCCAGCGTCCGCAGGATTGGTTTTGCAAAATGATGTCGAGGAAGATCCCGTCGCAATCGGGAAAAAGCCTCACGGCTTCGCGGATCTGCTCGCAGAGATAATCGAGGTAGGGGCTGTGAAAATCCAACAGGTGATACCCTGCATCAAAGGCGCCCGGCCCGCGACTGATGCAACGTCCGTCCTTGTCGATCTCCCGCCAGCCCGGCTGCTCGTCGGCTGCCAACTGGTCGAACCCGGCGGAGAGATAGACCGGCGCGTTGATGCCGGCTTCCTTAGTGGCATCGTATTGGGTGCGGAGCAGGTCAAAGTTGAGATGCGGATGGATCTTCCCGACCGTCGTCGGATGGTAGCTCCAGCCGTGGTGACATTTTGAAAAGAGCGTGACCGAATCCACGGCTGCGGCTTGCAGGGTTTCCTGCCAACGCTTTTTGTCGAATTTTTCCCCGATCCCGGGAATGTGCGGAGCGGTGTGAAAGTCGAGGTGGATCTGGCGGTAACGGAGCGGGTGCATGATATTTTTTGACTTACGGCGGGTGAAGGTGGCGCTTTGCGGGGGAGCGGCTAGACGTAGGCGATGCCGGAGAACCCGCCTACCTCGACTCCCCCAACCTGGGTTTCAGTCGGGATGGTCAACACTCCGACATACTCCAGAGTGGTCGCACTTGCCGGTAGGGACACAGACAGGCACCCGGGTAGAACCAGAAGGACCTGTCGAACCGGGCGGTAAAGATGGGGAAGCATCGCGTTGTCTTATTTGTATTTTCATAAATCTGCCTCTTTGCAAATCCTTATATCAAAGAGGCCTCGCGGAATTGTGTTGCGGCCGAACCAGGGAGTCCTCGCGGATCCGGCCAGAGACTCTAGGCGAACGGAATTTTGGCCTAGGGAGCGGCAGTGACGGCGAACTCGAGCCTGGCCGTCTTTGCGAGAGCCCCGGGTTCCATGAGAAAGGACTCAGCGCTCCCCTCCCCATCAGGATCCTCCGCCAGCGCCACGGCAAGTTCATTGCCGGAACATTCGGGGTCCACCTTGACCACGTAAATCTTGAGTGGACGCGGTTCGCGCAAAGTTTGCTGCTCAACGGAACAGCCCTGACGGGCTGTTCCAGCCAAAATGTCAGCAAGCATTCCTGCGAACACGCGGAAGGCGAAAATAATGGCAAGCCGCACGGGGATCATAGGGAAGTCGGTTTCAAGACTTCAACGGGGGGCGGTTCTGCGAGCGCCTGACGCGGAGGTAATGCGGGGCGTAGACTACCGAGGATGGGGCCATGCGGCGCAGCGAGGGCAAAGTGCCATCGAGAAGGCTCCAAAGCTTGCTTCGGCCTGAAGGGTTGGGAAATCCGAGACGCGTGCGCAATGGTGGCGTAAGGTACTCCAGGGTCAGAGCCTGGAAGACGGGCGACAGAGCCCGCATCGTCCATGGTGCGTCGGGACAAACCACCGCGCGGGCGACTTCGCCGCAGATTGGATGCGATCCGAGCAGTGAGCCATCCATCATGCCGCTCCAATAGTCCCCGAACTCCGGCCATGTTTGCGGCAACAACGCAGGACTGAGTCCGAAGACTTCGCCGAACCGCGCGTTTTCTTCGAGAAATTGGTTCAGTTCTTTTTCCGTCAAGGGCCCGACAAAACGGCGGAACATATTCGTGCTGGCCATGATAAGCGTGGCAAGAACCCAGAGCTGTGCGTCGGGATGGAAGGCCGAATAGGGAGCAGGGCTTTTCCCCTGCACCGGTGCATGAGCGCGGGCCACGGCTCCCCTCACCCGATCTACTTCCTCCGCACTTCCAAACGCCACGGCGTAAACGGCATCGAGCGTGCGCCGCAGTCTTGCGGTGGAATCGCTGCGAAATTTGCTATGGGCCGCGACGCCCATGGCGACTTGCGGATGGGCCACCTGCAACACAGCGGCGGAAGCTCCACCCAATAAAACAACCCGCTCGCGATTGATCTTCCACATCATCGAGTCCGGAGTGAACGGCTCAAAGGCACTCATGGCTGGGCGGCGGTCTCCTTCTTCAGCAGCGTGTAGGCCTCGATGAGTTGGCGCGAGACCTCCGACCAATCAGCATCGGTCATTTTCCCATCCCGGCGTGCGTCACGATAGGCCATCGCGGCCGTGCGCATGCTGGCCGCTGGCAACACCACTCTTTCCTCGAGGCCGTAAATCGCCCCGGTCAGCTGCGCGATGGTGCCGACATACTTTTCCGGAGGAACATTCTGACGGCGCTCTTGCCACCATTGGAGTTCCAGGCGGGCCAGATCGTGCACGGCTAGGCGCGAGGGCACGGAATGCTGGATAATGCGATAGTAACTCACCAACTCGGCAAGGCAGCGAGGGTCGTCGGTGTCTTTGCGGAAATACATGGCGGAGAGGGCCGCATGGGCGGACATCCGTGCACTATCCCACCAAGAGAAGCCGTATTGATTGCGGGCAATCTCCATCGCCTGCCAACCGAGGCGCACCCACTGACCTTCGTAATAACTGCGCCACATGGCCGATTCCATTCGGCCCATTTCCTGCGGTTCAAAGGCCCGCAAATCCGGTCGAGCAAGATGATGCTGCGCCGTAACCGCAAGAATCACGGCCAGGGCGAGCGCAAATGCAGCCGAGAGGAACTTGGCAAAACTTCGAGACTGCGCAGCACGGGGCTTCTGGAACACTTCATTCACAGGCGGTCAGCCTTGAGAATCTTCGAGAGTTTTCCTACGACCGATCCCGCAGGTCCTCCAGGCAATTGGTAGGTTCCTTCCATGCCTTTCGGAATATCCAATCTCACGTCCACTTTTTCTCCCTCTCGCTTCCAAGAGGCATGGATCGGTCCGACTGGCGTGGGCACCGTGCATTGCAGCGAATCCCCGAAAAAGGTGGGATCGAAGGCGACAGCTTTCCACCCGGGCGCTGTCTGGCGGATGCCGCCGAGGATTTGCATGAGGTGGAAAAGCGGATGGGCCGACCAGGCATGGGAGAAACTTTCGTTGCCTCGACTTGGCTCGAAGGTTTCCCATGTGGTGCCGTGCTCGGCCATCTTGGTCCAATGTTTCATGATAAAGGCCACCACTTCTCTGCGGTAACCTCGCTGGCTGAGTTCCGTGAGCACATAAGTCACCCAGTAAGCACTGGGCATGGCCTCGAAGCTTTCCTCGCCGCGAATGTAGGGCAGGATTCGTTTTTCGAGCATGGCCTTCTCCTGCGTGGGCGCGAGGTGGGTGAGCAAGGCCAGTGTTTGGGCGTGGATCGAATACTTTCGCACGACCTTGCCTTTGTCATCGTATCCGTCGGCCAGCAGGCCCTCGGGTCCGAGGAGGCGCAGGAGCGATTTGCGAAGGTTCGCGCTCCAGACTTGCAGGGGTTTGATTTCCTTTTTTCGACCGCTCGCCCTGTAGAGCAGGACAAGTTTGTCGAGAACTTCCAGAAGCCAGAGGCTGAGAACGGTGGGGCATCCGTGCTTGTGCAGAATGGTCCAATCGAGGAAGAGCCAATAGCGTGGGTCGTGGCGGACGAGACCGGTTTGGGCGTCGGTCATTTCGCGGAAATAGTTTAGAATCCCTTGGACTGTGGGCTCATGAGTTTCGAAGGCCTCGGTCGAACCGGTCTGCCAATAATGATCCCAGAGCGTGAGGATCCAGGTGAGGCTAAAATCCGGCAGGATGCACGAGTGGGCTTTGGTCGGCGCATGGCCGTAAGTCAGCCCGTTCGGAATCGTTTGCGAGGCGATACAATGGATGCCGCGCCGCAGAAGTTTGGCATCATTGCAGAAGTGGAAGGTATTCCAGGCCTGCACGCGCGCGTCGCCCCACCACTGGGCCTGCTCGCGCCACGGCGTGTCCACGTAGGCATCGAGGCTACAGCATTCCTGTGTCCAAGCGCACGATTCCCAGATGGCGTTGAGGGTGTCGTCCGACGAGTGGAACGACCCTTCGCGCGTAAACGGATAAGCCATGCGGCGGATCGAGAAATCGAGCTTCAGCGGGACGGCGGAGTCACGCACGGTCAGCACGGCGTAGCGGAATCCCATGGGATGGAAAAACGCGTGTTCGTTGGTTCCGGAACGCAGGGTCGCGCGGTTGCCCATGGCAAGCGCGGACCACGACTTCGGATCGACATCCGGCGTGAGTCCGGCTTCGCCGAGAGTTTCGTAAAACGTGATGTCCACGATCTCCCCGCCTCGTGCACCTTTCGCGGCGAGGATGGGCACGCCGACCACAGTTCGTCCAAAATCTATCAGGAGGCTTTCCCAGCACTTATCCCCGGTGGGTTCGAAATGCAGCGATTTGGTGGTCGCAGGCGTCGGTTGGTGCGTGAGGCCTTCTTGAAAGCGCTGAAGAAAGACATCGCGTGGGGCGCTGCCGTTGGTTCGCGATTTGCCACTGGCGACCCCGATAGGCTTTCCGTGAAACACCTCATCTTCCCGCAACAGCGGAATCCCACGCGACTCCAGCGAATACCAGGGCATCGCGTTCCACGTGCGGCTGTCATAAGGATGCTCCCACTCGGTGTCGCGGAAGCTGGGCTTGAACCAATCCGGCGATTCCTCGCGCAGATCCACATGTTCCTGAAACGCCATCTGCGCGCTGTAGGGAACGGTGTTTTTACTGATCCCGGTCTGTCGGCGGCACTTCCAGGAATGGTCGGTGACCACGCAGACTTTTCCGGCCTCCAAAGCGAGGAGCACGCCCGCCGTATCTTGGGAGACATAGGAGAACGTTCCGCAGCCCGGATGATAGGCCCGCACGGCGATGACATTACGCCCCGTCTTGAGGTATGCGGCCACATCGAGTTGATCGAAGGGCCAGTGGGCTTGAAAGCCTCGCGCCGGGCCACTGCACACGAAGGTGCCGTTGATGAACAGCCGATACGCCTGGTCGGCGGTGATGGAGAGACGCGCCGTTTTTGGAACCGTCGCCAGCGTGAAGGATTTGCGCAATACCGCGTAGCCGTTGTTCAGGTCGTGGTTTTGCAACCCCGGCCAAATCCAGCGGGCGAGACTGAGAGCTTTGGGGACCGTGGACAATTTAGTGGCGCCGGTAGCCAGCGGGGCGGATCTGGATGATTTCATGGAGGTCAATTCTCGAAATACATAGGCTACTCATTCCCTACCGCAGCATTCTTGCCTGATTGGTCCGGAACAGAGGGCGTCCAATCATCGCTTGGTCGAAGCTCATGTGGAGAAAGCCAAAACAACTCCCGACGCGCGTCAGGAATTTCGGTTCATGTGTGTCACTACTCATGAAGAAACAGTCTCGGCGTCCGGTTCGTCTTTGGGTTCAAAACCCGGCGGATGGTAAGACGTAGCGCCGCCAAGTTTGAGCCATTCCGAGTAGAGGCGCCGGAGAAAAAGGAGCGAAGCACCGATGAACACGAGGGACCAGAGCGGGATAAAACGGTAGCAGTAGTCCTTTGTCGGAAACCAAACGGTCAGCCAGTCCAAGGCGAGCCCGATGAGCAGTCCGCCGACGATGACGGCCAAAGAGCGCACCATGGCGTTGGCCGAGGAAAACTGGCCGTAGCGCGACTTGGGCAGAATGCGCATATACATCGGCAACTCGGCAGCCATGTAAAGAGCCAACGCGGGCGCCGTGACAGCGGTGATGGCGATGAAGATACCGCGCGAGACGGCGGGACTGAAATCCGTAAACAGAAAGACCAGCCACAGCGGTTGGATGACAAGCAATGCAATGGTCGCCCACATCAGCACCCGCAAGGGATGCGATCGGTCCGAGATGATTCCGGCGGGATACATCAGCACCGCACTGACAATCGCTGCCACGGCGGTCGTCTTACCGAAGAAATCGAGGTCGACCCCGATGGAACGGGCTTGGAGGATGTTGAATCCACCCGCCACCGAGGTCAGCGCGAAGCACGTGTTGGCCAGGAAAAAGAGCCAGTAAAAGCGGATGGAATAGGACTCCACAAAGAAGGTTTTGATGCCGCTGACCAATCCCGATCCACCATCCGGGTGGGAGGGAGGCGGCGGGTATTCGCCCTCTTTGACCTTCCAACACATGAGCAAAAAAGCGGTGGCGTAAAGTCCCGCGGCGATCAGGAAGACCTCTGTCATGTGACTCACCGCGTATTTGAGGAAAAACCAGTTAAACACCGCGCCTGAGAGGACGCCGACGATCCGGAAAATGGACATGAACCGCGACAGCACTTCGGCCGGCACCACGTCGTTGAAGAGGTAGTAGTAAACCGAAGCCACCACCATGTTGAAGACCTGAAAGCAGAAAACCAGCACCACGACGACCGCGAGAATGGCGAAGGTCTGGGAGAATCCACCGGCAATCGCCCCGTGCAGCAAGGCGCCGATCTGCTTGGAAAACCCGAGCAACACGAGAAAAAGCGTGAGCGGAATGGTGGCGAGAAAAAGAAACGGAATCCGCCTGCCCCAGCGACTGCGGAACCGGTCACTCCAGAAGCTGGAGGCCGGGCAAATGGTCATGTTCAACACTCCCGGAATCGTCGAGAGGACAAGGCCGAGGACCCAGTTGGGTGCGCCCATCTCGTTGAGATTGACCTGGAGCACGGCCGGGGCCGCCACCTCCATGAGCATGAAACAAAAGTCGCCCCAGAGCAGCCAGGTGAAGAGAGAAAACAGCCCGGCCTTGGTGTAGGTCAGGGTGCCGACATGGAAAACTTTGCCGTCGTTGGTGGTGGGGGTGGCGGGGGCTGACATTGCGTCGATCAGGGTTTCCGACAGATGGAGCTCGCCCCTCGGCGGCGGGCTTGATCCGGGAGGATGAAAGCTAACGTTGCCATTGTGGTTTGTGGTCGTAAACCCAGCGGTAGTAGTCGGCCCGAGACAACCCCGAAGCGGCGGCGGAATCCAAGAATACCTTGGTCGCCGGATGAAATTGCAAGGCGGAGGCGGGATTGAGCGCGGTGACAGGTCCCTCGACCGCTCCGGCAATGGCCTGCGCCTTTGATTCTCCGAAGGCGAGGAGGAACACTTTGCGCGCTTCCATGATGGTGCCGACACCCATGGTTATAACATGCTGCGGCACGTCATCGACCTTGCCGAAGAACCGGGCATTGTCCTGCGTGGTGCGTTGCGTGAGCGTCTTGATGCGCGTGCGCGAGGCGAGCGAGGAAGTCGGCTCGTTGAACCCGATGTGCCCGTCGGTGCCGATGCCGACGATCTGCAAGTCGATCCCCCCCACCGCGCGGATCTTTTCCTCGTAGGCTTGGCAGAAAGCCGGGATGTCGGAAGTGTTGCCGTCGGGAATGT
>ERZ889217.885-NODE-885-length-16683-cov-22.176870_pt1 | contig 16683 bp, 14 predicted proteins | sample MGYA00521098_ERZ889217 | MGnify/ENA primary metagenome ERZ889217 (study PRJEB32303, sample SAMEA104408613) | aquatic metagenome | biome: Brackish water; feature: Pelagic; material: water | place: Baltic Sea | collected 2014-06-10T22:04:00 | depth 2,362 m ...
CATACCCCCAAGGGGATTCGAACCCCTGTCGCCTCCGTGAAAGGGAGGTGTCCTAGGCCTCTAGACGATGGGGGCGAGGCCACAACTCCGGGGGTTGCCAAAGGCTTGCCCAGGGGTCGATCTATTGAAACTACGGGGCGAACCCGCCCTTCGTCAAGAAACGCTCTGGCCATCCCAGACCGGGACGGTGAAGTGAAAGCAGGCCCCCTCGTCCGGTTCTGACACCACCCAGATGCGGCCGCCATGGACATCGCTGATGCGACGGCAGACCGACAGGCCCACACCGAAGCCCGAGGTGGTTTTTGAGGTCTGGGGCAGGCGCACCCGCTCCTGGAAGATCCGATCCTGCTCCTCCCGGGGGATGCCGGGGCCCGAATCGCAGACGCTCACCTGCAGCCACTGGCTGGTGCGATGCAGAATCGTGAGACTCACCCTGCCGCCGTCGGGGGTGAATTTGAGGGCGTTCTCCAGCAGGTTGAGCACCACTTGGCGCATGCGCCGTTGGTCGGCGTAGACGTCGGGCAGGTCCGTGGGGATGTCGGTGACCAACTCCAGGCTGCGGCCGATCCAGAGTTTTTCCAGTTCCAGGATCGCTTCGGCCGCCACGGCACCCAGGTTGAGGCGCTGGGGGTTGAACAGGGCCTCCCAGCGGGTCGTGCCCACCTCGAGCAGGTCCTCGGAGAGCTGCTGGATGTCCTCCAGGCGCCGGCCGAGCACGTCCCGGGCCTTGCTCTGGTCGATTTGGCCGAGGTTGAAACTTTGCAGGGCGAGCTTGGCGGCCGTTAAGGGCGTGCGCAGTTCATGGGCCACCATGCGCAGCAGCCGTTCCTGCACCTGCAGGCGCTCGATCAGGGTTTCGTTCTCCTGGCGCAGCACCAGCAGCTGGTCTTCCAGTTGCAAATCCCGCTGGGTGCGGCTGCCATCGCTTTCCGGCGGACGCAGGCTCATGCCCAGGGCGCTCACCACCTCCATCTGCTGCCAACGGGGTAGCCAGCTGCGCAGCTGCTGGGCCACGGTGTTACCGGCAAACACCTGCTTGGGCCCTGGCGAGAGTTTGACCAGGGCTGGTGTGGCCACGAGGCGATGCAGTTCCAGGAGTTCTGGCCGCTGGGCTGGATCGGCCACCTCCAGGCTCACGTCAAAGCCGAAGTCCTCGCTTTCGAGAAAGTCCACCAGCCCGCGGATGTCGGGTGTGGCCCGGTGGCGGGGGGCTGCCACCAATAGAAATTGCAACTGACGCCGCGGGCTCGGGGGGGCATCCCGTTGCACCTGGTCCCTGAGGCCGAGGGCGCGCTGGGGCTCCTCAGGCCTCAGGGAGGCCCGCCGATCGCTGCCAGCCCGGCGGTCGGGCTCACTCGATCTGAGAAAGGATTGGGGGTGCGGTTCCCCTGCAGCTGGCACCGGCGCGCAGAGGGCAAGTCTTTAGCCACCCTATGGGTTTGGGGCAGCTTTCGCTGAAGTGGCTATGACGACTGTGATGAGCCGTAGCCCGGAACCACCGTTTTGACCCAGACCCGCGACCCTGCCAGCCGGGTCCCTCCGTCTAACGCCCGCCATGGCCCAGCGGACAGCCGCATTCAGCTGGACAACACCCATCGACGCTGGTTTAACCGCAATCTCGGCCTATGGCGTTCGCGCCGCCAGTACTTCTTCCCCGATGACGAGGTGCTGCGGCTCGACATGCTGCTGCGGGTGGAGGCCTACGGGCCCGAGCCCGGCCAGGACGCCCGCTATCACATCACCTGGTGGACCGAGGCCGACCATGGCTTCTATGGGAGCAAGCCCCAGTACTCCCGGGAGGGCAGCATCGATAGCGTCCTGAGCGGTCACCAATTGCTGCGGAGCGCTGGCTTCCATGACAGCGAGGCCCATCGCTCCCAGATTCGCCAGGTGGATGAGCACGAGCTGGTGTTCGAATCCCGCTACAAGCAGTGGGATGTGCTCGAGCACATTCGCCTGATCGACCAGGATCGGTATCGGTCACGCTCCATCTACTCCTGGCGCGACGGCCAATTGGATTTGGTGGAAAACCACCATGAAATCCGCCTGGAGGGTGCGGGTTCCCCTCTGCCCCACCCCGACTGACAAGACTCGCCTCCGTGCAGCAGGATTAGGTCTGCTTCTTCCCATCTGCGTGCCCTTCCTCAACGGCCGACTTCGGGCCCTGCTGGCGGCCCCCCTGGTGCTGCTGCCCCTTCTGGTTCAGCCCGCCGTGGCCCAGGCCGCTCCGGCCTCCGAGGCTGACATGGGCCTCTATACCCGGATTGGGGCCATCAACGTCTGCATTGCCCGCAGCGCCGGAATTGAGTTCGACAAGGCCGTGGCCATTGCCGGCGAAACCATCGCCCAGGTGATCCAGGGCCAACATGGTGGCGTGATCCAGCAGGTGGGTGCCAAGGCCCTCACGATCGAAGAACTGCGCAAGGGCTCGATCAATTCGGCCGTGCTCGGCGCGGTTCAGATCTGCCCCAAGGAGGTGCCCGCTGATGTCACCAAGAAGGTCAGCGACCTGCTCAAGGCCAAGCCTCCCACTGGTGGGGCCAAGGCGCCTGCGGCTGCTCCTGCCGCCAACTAGGCCTGGGCGTCTGGCGCCCCAGCCGGCTCTAGGCAGGTTGGGGCGCCTTTGACTGGCTCTGGGTCCAGGGTCTGGGGCAAAACCCCTGGGGCTTAACCCCTGGGGCCAAGTTTCTGGGACTAAGCACCCAGACCCTCCCACGCCCATTCCCTGAACCAACCCGCCCCCTTGACTAGGGGGGCGGCCCAAGGGCTGGGGCGACACACTGGGGGAACCCCTGGTTGGCGCCGTGTCCCTGGTTCGTCTCGCTGATTACAGCCCGGCTCCCTTTGGGCTGGATCGCACCGACCTGACGTTGCAGATTTTTGAGGACCACAGCCTGGTGGCGGCCAGCCTCCAGTGCCGGCCCAACCCGGCCGGAACCCCGGGCCCGATGCACCTTTGCGGGGAAGGCCTGGAGCTGCTGGAGTTGCGCCTCGATGGGGAGCTGCTGGCCCCAGACACCTACCGGCTCGAACCCGGCGCCCTGGTGCTGCTGGCGCCGCCGCAGCGGCCCTTCCGACTGGAGTCGCTGGTGCGCATCCACCCGGAAACCAACAGCAGCCTGGAGGGGCTCTACGTGAGCGGCGGCATGGTGACCAGCCAGTGCGAGGCCGAGGGCTTCCGCCGCATCACCTACCACCCCGATCGCCCCGACCTGCTCAGTTGCTTCCGGGTGCGGATCGAGGCCGACCGGGAGCGCTGCCCCGTGCTGCTCTCGAATGGCAATGGCATCGGCGCCGGACCCCTCGAGGATCCGGCCCGCCACTACGCCATCTGGGACGACCCCTTCCCCAAACCCTCCTACCTCTTCGCCCTGGTGGCGGGCCAGCTCGAGGAGGTGCGCGATTCCTTCACCACCGCCAGTGGCCGGGACGTGGCCCTGCGCATCCACGTGGAGCCGGGTGATAGCGCTTATACGGCCCATGCGATGGCGTCGCTGAAACGCTCGATGGCCTGGGATGAGCAGGTGTATGGGCTGGAATACGACCTCGATGAATTCAACATCGTTGCCGTGCGCCACTTCAACATGGGCGCGATGGAAAACAAAAGCCTCAATATCTTTAATTCTAAGTTGGTGCTCGCCGATGCCGCCACCGCCACCGATGGCGAACTGGAGAGGATCGAAAGTGTGATCGCCCATGAGTATTTCCATAACTGGACCGGCAACCGCATCACCTGCCGCGACTGGTTCCAGCTCTCGCTGAAAGAAGGGCTCACCGTATTCCGCGATGCCTGTTTCACGGCCGATTTGCATTCGGCGGCTGTCAAGCGCATTGAGGATGTGTCGTTTTTGCGCAATAGCCAGTTCCGCGAAGATGCGGGCCCCACGGCCCACCCAATCCAGCCGGATCAGTATGAGGCGATTGATAATTTCTATACCACCACCATCTATGAAAAGGGAGCCGAAGTGATCCGGGCCCTGCAGACCCTGCTGGGGCCCGATCGATTCATGGCCGGCATGGCCCTCTACGTGCAGCGCCATGACGGCACGGCAGCCACCTGCGACGACTTCCTGCAGGCCATGGAAGATGGCGCCAGCGCAGGCGAGGCGGGTCCGGGCCAGGCCCCCTTTGCCTTTGCCCAGTTCCGCCGCTGGTATCACCAGGCCGGCACCCCGCGCCTTGAGATCGAGCGCCACTGGGATGGGGAGGCCGGCAGCCTGCGGCTAACGGTGCGCCAGCACACCCCGCCCACCCCGGGCCAGGCCGAGAAGCAACCGCTGGTGATCCCCCTGGTGCTGGGCCTGGTGGGCCAGGCGGGCCAGCCCCTGCCGGTCCACCTCGCCGGTGAGAGCGCCCCCCAGGCGGCGGCCAGCCAGCTGGATCCGGCCTGGGGCCAGGCCTCCCGCCTGCTGGTGATTGACCAGGCCGAGCAGACCTTCCAACTCGACGGGCTAGAGCCCCACAGCCATCCACCGGCCCTGTCGGTGTTGCGGGGCTTTTCGGCGCCGGTGCGGCTGAGCCTGGAGCGGCCCTTGGCCGAACTGCTGCACCTGCTGGCCTGCGATAGCGATCCCTTTGCCCGCTGGGATGCCGGCCAAAGCCTGCTGCGCCAGGCGGTGCTGGAGCGGGCCGCGGGGGCGGTGAATGAGGCCTTGGAGGAGGGCCTGGTGGCTGCCTTCGAGCAGATCCTGGCCGATGGCTCCCTGTGCGATGCCAATCGCTCGATGCTTCTGGCCCTGCCCGGTATGGCCGAACTGGAGGAGGCGATGGCTGAGCCCGATCCGCCCGCCCTCCATGGCGCCCTGCTGGCCTTGCAGGCCCGCTTCGGAACCGCCCTGGCCGGGCCCCTGCAGCGCAGCCTCGAGCGCTGCCGCCCCCAATGGGACCTGGCCTGGCCGGCGGGCAATGGCGATCGCCAGCTCACGGCCACCGCCTGGAGCTGGCGGGCGGCCGCCGGTGATGGCGCCATCCGCCAGGAGGCGGCAGCGGCCGTGGCCGGACCTTCGATGACCCTGGCTCGGGCCGGTCTGCGGGCCTTGCAGAACCAGCCCACCCCTGTGCGTCAGCAAGCCATCGACGCCTTCTATCAGCGCTGGCAGGAGCGCCCGGTGATCCTCGATGCCTGGTTTGCCCTGGAGGCCTCTGCCCCCTTCGCCGACGGTCTGGCCCGGGTCGAGCGCCTACTGGCCCATCCCCGCTTCGATCCGGCCGCCCCCAATTCCCTGCGGGCCGTGCTGGGCGGCCTGGCTGGCAACACGCCGGTGTTCCATGCCATCGATGGGTCCGGCTACCGCTTCTTGGCCGGTCAAATTGCTGAGCTCGATCGCCGCAACCCGATCACGGCCTCGCGCCTGGCCAAGGTGTTCAGCCGCTGGCAGAGCTACGGCAGCCAGCGCCGCGCCCGCATGGCCGAAGCCCTCGAGCAGCTGGCCGCTAGCGAGCTGTCCACCAACACCCGCGAGGTGGTGGGGCAGTGTTTGGGGTAGGGGTTACGCGGAGTGGGAAATCGATAGAGCTGTTGCAACGCCATGAAGGGGTTGGCAAAAGTGTCTGAGCAGATTGATTACTGCTTATGGATGTAACTTTCCGCTTTAGACACAGCAGGATTGGCGTGATCTGCGCACTGTCCATGCGCATGATTTGACTGTCCTCAGCCAAGCGAAGCTCAGAGATCTCTCTCGTCAGCACAAGCTCAAGGTTTGGCCGAAGCTAGGGCGTTATCTTCTGATCGACGTCGCTTTGTTGGTGTTTTGCTGAGGCCAGGTGAGGTGCAGCCTTCCTTGGTACAGCAGCCAGCCTTCCTTGCGGCAGAACCACTTTGCCTGGCCGAGCTGCCTAGGGTTGATCCCTCACAGCCCATGCTCCCCATGCAATCGTCCGGTTCCAGTCCCTTTGGTGGCCAATCCAATTGGTTGCAGTTGGCGGGCATTGGCTTGCTGCTGGCCCTGATCCTGATCAGCCAGGCAATTTTCATCGTGCCCGCCGGCACCGTGGCCGTGGTGACCACCCTGGGCAAGGTGACCGGCACGCCCCGCCTGCCGGGTCCAAATTTCAAGACGCCCTTGGTGCAGGCAACCTCTTTATTTGACGTGCGAACCCAGGTGAAGCCGGAGCAATTTTCCACACTCACCAAGGACCTGCAGGTGATTCAAGCCACCGCCACGGTGAAGTACGCCATGAAGCCGGAGGAGGCGGGTCGGGTCTTCGAAACGATCGCCACCGACGACCAGCAGATCTATCCGCGGGTGATCCAGCCTTCCCTGTTGAAGGCCTTGAAATCGGTCTTTTCCCAGTATGAGTTGATCACGATCGCCACCGAGTGGAACTCTATTTCTGAGCAGGTGCAAGACAAGGTGGCTGAAGAACTGCAGAAATTTGGCTATGTCACCGTGCAGGGGTTAGATCTCACCGGTTTGCAGATTGCCGAGGAGTATCGCTCCGCCATCGAGCAGAAGCAAATCGCCGAACAGCAACTCCTGCGGGCCCAAACGGAAGTTCTGATTGCCGAGCAGGAGGCCAAGCGCTATCAAACCCTCAATTCCAGCCTGGACAACCAGGTGCTTTACAAGCTCTTCCTCGATAAGTGGGATGGCCAAACCTCCGTGGTGCCAGCCTTGCCTGGTACGGGCGCTGGCTCAATGAGCCCGGTGATTGTGAACGGACGTTGATGGATTGGGGCATCCCTTGGGGTGCCCTTCCGGTGGTGGGGGGCTGCGGGTTGGGGGTGTTCAAGTATTGGCGGGCTTCGCCCTTCAGCGCGGCAAACCCGGCAACTCCCCGGGCCCAATCACCGATCCCCCCAGGCCGTTGATCTGCCGGAAGCCTGCGCGGCGCAGCTGGGGGCCTTCGGGCCCCGAGTATTGGCCCCACAGCCCTTCCCAGTAGAAAAAGATCACGCCCATATCCCGTTCTTTCACCTGTTGCACCTTGTCGCGCAGCATCGGCAGGGAGGTGGTGCGGCCGCCGAAGCCGGCCAGGACGCCGATCTCCACCGGGATGCCCCAGGTGCGGGCCTTACGCAAGGCGGGCTGGTCGAGATCTTTAATAAAGCCGGGCAGGGAATAGGCGTAGTTCTGCACTACCAGTTCTTCGATTTGGCCGCCGAGGGCCCAGATCTCCCAGTCCTGGAGCCAGTTGTTGTAGGCAAAGCGAAAGGGGCCCGGCGAGAGGCTCACATACACCCGGCCCTTGCCGGCCTGTTTGAGGCTTTCGCGCAATTCAGCCAGTAGGTCGCTGAGTCGGTGGCGGCGCCAGCCCATCCAGGCCCGATCGGTGTAATTGTCCGGGGGTTGCCGTCCCGTGTCCTTGGCATAGAGCTCCCGGGTAAAGGCGTCGTAGCCCAGTTCCACCGGCCAGGCGAAATGGTCATCGAGCTGGATGCCATCGACGCCACAGCGCTGCACGATTTCGCTAATCAGGCCGATGAAGCGTTGGCGCACGCCCGGGTGGGCCGGGTTGAGCCACACCCGGTCGTTGCGGCCATGCATGGTGGTGAGGCTGGAGCCATCGCGTTTTTGCAGCACCCATTCGGGGTGTTGGCGCACCACCTCGGCCTCGGCGGGCTCCATCAGGCCGTATTCAAACCAGGGGATCACCTGTAGGCCGCGCCGGTGGGCGGCCTGGGTGAGGCGGCAGATTGGATCGAGCCCGCCGTTGGCCTGGCGCAGGGCCGGCTCCAGCGGCGCCCAACGGCTGGTGTGGAAGGTGGTGCCCCGGCTCCACACATTCGGGTAGAGGGTGTTGAAACCTGCCTCAGCCAGTTCGTCCACGGCCCGATCGAGCCGGCCGGCGTCGTAGTAGAGGGGGCTGGGGCTATTGGTCAGCCACACGCCGACCCGGGGCAAGGCCTGCCCTGGCTGGGGCCAGCCCTGGAGGCCCAGGCCCAGCAGGGCGGACAGCACCCCCCAGCCAGCGCTCGCCAGCCGGCGCCGCCGGCGTCGCAGGGCCAGGGCCAGGGCCATGCTTAGCGAAACATCGAGCTGATCGAACTCTCCTCGTGGATGCGCCAGATCGCTTCGCCCAGCATCTTGGCCACCGAGAGCACCTGCAACTGGGGGATCAGCTTCTCCGGCGCAATCGGAATGCTGTTCGTGACGATCACCTCCTCAAACAGGCCTGGCTCAGCCATCCGCTCCAGGGCCGGCGGTGAGAACACCGGGTGGGTGGCGCAGGCAATCACCCGGCTGGCGCCGCGATTGCGTAGCAGGCGGGCCCCTTGGCAGATCGTGCCGCCGGTGTCGATCATGTCGTCGATCAACACGGCCGTTTTGCCGGCGACATCGCCAATCACCGTGAGGCTTTCGGCCACGTTGTGGCCCGAGCGGCGCTTGTCGATGATCGCCAGGGGCGCATCGTGCATCTGCTTGGCAAAGGCCCGGGCCCGGGCCACCCCGCCCACATCGGGGGACACCACCACTACTTCGCCAAGGTCGCGGCCCATCAGGTAGTCCACCAGCACGGGGGAGCCGTAGATGTGGTCGCAGGGGATGTCGAAATAGCCCTGGATCTGGGCCGAGTGCAGGTCCATGGCCAGCACCCGGTCCACGCCGGCGGTCACCAGCAGGTTGGCCACCATCTTGGCCGTGATCGATTCGCGGCCGGCGGTTTTGCGGTCGGCTCGGGCGTAGCCGTAGTACGGCACCACGGCCGTGATCTGGCGGGCTGAGGCGCGGCGGCAGGCGTCCACCATGATCAGCAGCTCCATCACGTGGTCGTTGACCGGCGCGCAGGTGGGCTGGATCAGGAACACATCGCAGCCCCGGATCGACTCCTGGATCTGCACGTAGAGCTCGCCGTCGGCGAAGCGCTTGATCACCCGCGGGCCATCGGGCACGCCGAGGTAATCGCCGATCTCCCGGGCGAGGGCCGGGTTGGAGGTGCCGCTAAACAGCCTGAGCCTGCGGGTGTCATGGTTGACACTGATTTGTTCAACCCGCTCGGCGGTCAGAAAACTGGTCACGGCGGGTGCTGGCGTGATCGGCTGCCTTTGATCGTACGAGCCATCCGGTGCAGATCGGACCTATCCGTTGGGGTCGTTGCAGTCCATGGCCGAGTCCAGAGCTGAGTCCAAAGTCGACTCAACCGCCGATCCCCAGGCCGGCCCAGCCCGCGGCTGGGTGGTGGTGGCCCCGGCGGGGGTGCCTCTAGCGGCCCGGGCGCCCTTAGGTGCCCTGCTTCTAAGCCTCACTCCCGCGCGCCGCTTGCTGGCGGCAGACCTGGTTGCCGGGGCGGCTGCGGGCGATTTTGGCGCGGCCGGCCGGCCCGATCGGCCGGCCCAAGCTTCCCGAAAGTCTTCCGATTCGGGGCCGGTGGCTGACGCTTGCACCCAGCCCCAGCGCCTGCTGGCCGCCCTGGCCCAGGAGCCCGGACCCTGGCTGTGGCCCCTGGCGGCGGATCCCGGCGCCTTTCTGGGCGCCGAAGGCAGTTGGGCCGAAGCCTTGGGCGCCTGGCGCCAGCCGACGCTGCTGCTAATCCCGGCCGCCGCCGCCGCCACGGGGCCGGCGGCGGCGTACCACGCCCTGCTCCAGATCCAGGGGGTGCCCGTGCTCGGCCTGATCCAGTGGGGTGGCCCCTGGCTGGCTGCCGACCGCCGCCGTGATGGCTTGCCCTGGCTGGGCTGGCTCGCCGATCCCCAGGACCCGGCCGCCTTCGAGAACCAGGATCAGGAGCAGGACCAGGCCTGGGAGGCCGCCGTCGATCTGGCTAGGTCCCTGCAGTTCGCGAGCCACCATCTCGACCTGGATTAACCGGTCCCGGCCGGCTCAGATCTGGGGCCAGTCGCTCTGGCCAACTGGCCCGGCCAGCTGGCGCAGGGCCGGTTTGGCGCCGGCCTTGGGGGGGCTAAGGGGCGGCAGTAGCGGCAGGCTGTGGAACCGGGGCGTGCTGCCGGCTTGCAGGGCGGCGGCCACCAGGGAGAGGGCCTCGTTGGGGCTCAGGTTGGTCTCCACCTTGTCCTGCAGGGAGCGCAGCAGGTCGGGCAGTTGCGGCAGCTGCCGGGGCTGGCCCATCTGCAGCAGCAGGGCCGGCAAGCTGGCCTTCAGCCGTTGGCGCCGGCCCTCCTCACTGCCATCGGCCTCGCGGAAGCGCAGCAGCTGCTCCAGTTCGGCGCCATCGAGCAGCTGCAGGCCTGGCTGCAGGTCGATCTGCAGCTTTTGGCTCTTGTCGCCGTAAAGCATGGCCCGCTCCGGGGCGATCTCCACCTGGCCGAGGCCGTCCACCAGTTGGCGCAGGGCCAGGCGCGGCACCACCAGGTAGCGGTCCGGTTGGCCCTTGGGCAACCCCAGCAATTCGGCGATCACGGAGCTCACCAGGGCCGCGCCGCCGCGGCGGTAGAGGCTGCCCAGGGCCACCGGCTGGGTTTCGCCCGGCAGCTTGATCGCCGCCTCGATCGGCACCACCAGCACATCGAGGGGCTGCTGCGGTGCCAGCCGCACCAGCATCAGGGCATCGCTGTTCGCTGCACCGGCGGGGGCGGCGCCGTTGCTGGCGGCCCCGAGTCGGTCGGCATCGGAGCCGATCACCAGCACGCTGATCGGCCGGCTGGGCAGCTCGGCCTTCAGGCCCTGGCGCGATCCCCCCTCGGCCTGGTCGGCCGGATCCCCTTGGGGCCAGACCAGGCCCAGCAGGCTGATGCCGGCGGCCATTGCCGCGGCCGCCAGGCCCAGCCGCCGGGCCGCCCGTAGCCGGAGGCGCCAGCTTTGGGCCGGAGCCGGTTTGGGGCGGTTGCGGCCCGCTCGGTTGGCAGATGTCCCGGGGGGGACCATGGCGACGTTGCGCTGGGAGTGGGGCTACTTTGGACCACCCAAATCGGCGGGCCCAGCGGCCCGGCTGCCGCAGGGGCTCCCGGCTGGTGGCGCCATGGGCCCATAGGGTGGGCAACTGGATGTTCAAACCGGCTGGAGCCCGCCTGTGACCGCTGTCTCCAGCTCGCCTGAGCCGGCTCCGTTGGCCCCCCACGAGCGGGCCCGGCCCCTGGCGAAGGGCAGCGCCAAGCCCGCCAAGGACCTCTGCAGCGACTGCGGCCTCTGCGACAGCCGCTGGGTGGCCTACGTGCGCCAAGCCTGCGCCTTTTTGAACCAGCGCTTCGGGGCGATGGAAACGGCCGCCCACGGCCGCGCCCGCGACGAGGCCAACGAGGACGAGCTCTATTTCGGCGTCAGCCAGCGCATGCTCAGCGCCCGGCTGCAGCAGCCGATCGAGGGCGCCCAGTGGACCGGCATCGTCAGCCGCATCGGCGTGCGCGCCCTGGAAACGGGGTTGGTCGATGCGGTGCTCTGCGTGCAGCAGAGCCCGGACGACCGCTTCACGCCCATGCCCGTGCTGGCCCGCACCCCCGCCGAGGTGTTGGCAGCCCGGGTCAACAAGCCCACCCTCTCGCCCAATTTGGAGGTGCTCGAGCAGCTACCGGGCAGTGGCATTCGCCGGCTGCTCGCCATTGGGGTGGGCTGCCAGGTCCAGGCCCTGCGGGCCGTCCAGGCCAGCCTGCCCCTCGACCAGCTCTATGTGCTGGGCCTGCCCTGCGTCGACAACGTCAGCCGCGCCGGCCTGCAGACCTTCCTCGAGAGCGCCAGCGCCTCACCGGCCACGGTGGTGCACTACGAATTCATGCAGGACTTCCGCATCCACTTCCGCCACAGCGACGGCCACAGCGAAACCCTGCCCTTCTTTGGCCTCGACACGCCCGCCCTCAAGGATGTGTTTGCGCCGAGCTGCCTGAGCTGTTTCGACTACGTCAATGGCGGCGCCGACCTGGTAGTGGGCTACATGGGCGCCAGCTTCGGCCGCCAATGGCTGACCGTGCGCAACCCCCGCGGCCAGGAGCTGCTCGATCTGGTGGAGGCCGAGCTGGAGGTGGGGCCGGTGGAGAGTCAGGGCGACCGCCGCGCCGCCGTGCAGCAGGGCATCGGCGCCTACGACAAGGCCGTGAAATTGCCCCGCTGGCTGGCCGAGCTGGTGGGCTTCATCGTCCAGCGCGTCGGGCCCAAGGGTCTCGAATACGGCCGCTTCTCGATCGATTCCCACTTCACCCGTAATGCCATTTGGCTGCGGCGGAACCACCCTGAAAAGGCGGAGCAGCACATCCCCTCCTTCGCCAAAACGATCATCAGCCGCTATCGCCTGCCGACCCTGTGATTCCTTCCCCAACCCCAGGCCGCCGCTGCGGAGTGCTCTTGCACCCCACGGCCCTGCCCGGTACCCCGGCCTGCGGCAGTTTCGGTGAGGCCGCTGCAGCTTGGATCGAGCTGCTCGCCGCCGAGGGTGTGGGGGTGTGGCAGCTGCTGCCCCTGGCCCCCACCGATGCCGGCGGTTCCCCCTACAGCTCCCCCAGCGGCTTTGCCCTCAACCCCTGGCTGCTCGATGGCCAGCGGCTGGTGGAGGACGGCCTGCTGGAGCAGCTCGACCTGGAGGACCTGCCTGCGGGCACCAGCGCCGGCCTCGACCTGGCGGCGGCGGCCGAGCGCTCCGAGGTCTTGGCACGGCTGCTGCTCGAGCGCTGGCCGGAGCAACCCGAGTTCCAGCGTCGCGCCTTTGAGGCCTGGTGCCTGAAGGAGCAGTTCTGGCTCAAGGACCATTGCCGCTTCATGGTGCTGCGCCGGCTCCACGGCCAGGCGCCCTGGTGGCAGTGGCCCGCCCCCCTGGCCCGCCGCCAGGCCCGGGCCCTGGCCGAGCTCGAGCGCGACCAGGGCGATGCCCTGTTGGAGGAGGCCCTGGTGCAATGGCAGTTGCAGGTCCAGTGGCTGCGGCTGTTGGCGTTGGCCCGCAGCCTGGGGGTGGAGATTCTGGGCGATCTGCCCTTCTATGTCGCCCACGACAGTGCCGATGTCTGGAGCCATCGCCGCCTGTTTTCGCTGGGCTCGCTCGGCTCCCTGCGCTCCCAGAGCGGCGTGCCGCCCGATTATTTCTCCAAGTCCGGCCAGCTCTGGGGCACGCCTGTTTACAGCTGGTTGTGGCACCGGCTTAGCGGCTTTTCCTGGTGGTTGCAGCGGCTCGAGCGCCAGCTGGAGTTGTTCGATTGCCTGCGCCTCGACCACTTCCGCGCCCTTGATGCCAGTTGGTGTGTGCCCGGGGGCGATCCCACGGCGGAACGCGGAACCTGGCGGCCTTCGCCGGGGCGGGCCCTGCTCCAGGGGCTGCGGCGGCGGGTCCTCCAGACCGCCGGCACTGCGGTGCTGCCCCTGGTGGCCGAAGACCTGGGCTTGATCACCCCCGGCGTCGAAGCCCTGCGCGATGACTTCCAGCTGCCGGGGATGAAGATCCTGCAGTTCGCCTTCGATGGCGATCCTGACAACGCCTATCTGCCCAAGAACTACGAGGGCACGAACTGGGTGGTGTACACCGGCACCCACGACAACGCCACCTGCATTGGCTGGTGGGCCAGCCTGGAGGAGGAGCACCGGCGCCGGGTCGAAGCCTGCCTGGGGGAGGCGGTCCATGCCCCCGGCTGGCAACTGCTGCGCCTGGCCCTGGAGTCGCCCGCCGATCTGGCGGTGGTGCCCCTGCAAGACCTGCTCCACCTCGATGACGGCGCCCGCTTCAACACCCCTGGCACGACCGAGGGCAACTGGCAATGGCGCCTACGGGACCCCATCGCTTCGTTGCAGGGTCCCTTGTTGGGCCTGGGCCAGATGGCTCGCCATTACGGCCGGGGTAGCCGCTGAGTTCCAGGGCTAATCGGCGGCTAATCGGCCCGATCCGCTTCTGCCAGGGGGTCCTGGCGGCCCCACTCCTGGGAGTCCACCCGGCGCCAGCGGCCCTCGGGCAGGGGGCCGAGCCGGATCGGACCGATGGCGACCCGCTCGAGATCCAGCACCGGATGGCCGAGGGCCACGGCGGTGCGGCGGATCTGGCGGTTGCGCCCCTCGCGCATCACCAGCTCCAGCAGGGTTGAGGGCCGACCCGCCCAAAGGCCCTGCTGGAGCCGGCGCAGCTGCACCGGCGCCGAGGGCTCCCCGTCTAGGGGCAGGCCCCGCCGCCACTGCTCCAGCATCCGGTCCTCCGGGTCGCCGGCCACCCGCACCCGGTAGGTCTTGCGGTGGCCAAAGCGGGGATGGGTGAGGCGCAGGGTCAGGTCGCCCTGGTTTGTGAGCAGCAGGGCACCCCGGCTTTCCTGGTCGAGCCGGCCGACGGGGTGGAGCCCCTGGCCCTTGCCTAGTTCGCCTGGCAGCAGGTCCAACACGGTTGCACGCCCCTCGGGGTCGCTGCAGCTGCACACCACCCCGGCCGGTTTGTTGAGCAGGATCAGCAGCGGTTCGCAGGCGGCTGCGATCGGCTGGCCGTCCAGGCTGATCTGGTCCCGCTGGGGATCGGCCTTCTCCCCCAGCTGGGCCACCAGGCCATTGACCCGGATCCGGCCATCCCGTAGCCAGGCCTCCACCTGGCGCCGGGAGCCCAGGCCTGCCGCCGCCAACACTTTCTGCAGCCGTTGTTCTGTCATCAGCCTGGGATCAGCCTGCCCATCAATCGCCCTTCGGCAGGACCAGTTCCATCACGGTGCCGCCCTGGGGATGGTTGCGGCCCTGGATGCGGCCACCGTGGGTCACGGCGATCTGTTGCACGATCGCCAAGCCCAGGCCACTGCCAGCCCTCTGGCTGCGCACCCGCGAGGGATCGCCCCGGTAGAAGCGCTCAAACATGTGGCTGCGGTCCTCGTCGCTGAGGCCCATGCCATGGTCGCGCACATCGATCAACCACCAATCGCCGCTGCTGCGCAGGCCCACCTCAATGGCGGAGCCCTCGGGGCTGTAGCGCAGGGCGTTATCGAGCAGGTTGAGCAGGGCCCGGTGCAGCCGCGGCCCATCGCCCCTCGCCGGGCAGGGGGAGGGGCCGGCCAGGGCCAGCTCGATCTGGCGTTGCTCCGCCAGGGGCCGCAGGCTGGCCCAGGCCGCCTCCACCAGCTCCCGCAGTTCCACCTGGTCGTAGCGGCCTTCTTCGCGGGGCAACAGATTTTCCAGGCGTGAGAGCTCCAGCAGGTCGCTGACCAGCTCCTGGAGCCGTTGCAATTCCCGTTGCAGCCGCTGCACCAGCAGGCCGTGGCGGTCCTCCACCTGGCTGGCCAGGCTCTCGCCCACCAGCAGCAGGGCCGTGAGCGGCGTTTTCAGTTCGTGGGCCACGTCACTGACCCAGCGCTCCTGCTGTTCCAGCTGGGCTTCCAGCGAGCGGCGGCTTTTCAGCAACAGGGCCACCCAGCCCTCTTCGCCCGGCAGGGCATAGGCCTCGAGGGCATCGCTGTCGATCTGCCATTCCACCCGCTGGGGTCGCTCCTGGGCCTGGGCCAGCCGGGCGATCGCCTCCAGTTCAGCCACGGCCACCGCTTCGCTGAGCAGGCGACCGCGGGTGAGCTGGGTTGGGGGCAGCTTCAACAACTTTTCAGCTCGGGGGTTGATGTCATGGATGCGCAGCTCGGCATCGAGGCTGAGCCAGCCCACCGGAGCCGCCTCGATCCAGGCCTGCAGCTGGGCGGGCTTGACCCGCTGGCGGCTGGGCAGGCTGCGGCGGGGCCGTTTCGCTGCGGGGCGGCCGTTGGGCTCCCGGGCCAGGACGTAGCCCAGGGCCAGGCCGATGAAAAGGGCCAGCAGTAGGGCCATGGGCCTGGGAAATTAGCTAAAGCGGTAGCCGAAGCCTCGCACCGTGAGGATCAGCTTGGGGGCGGAGGGATCGGTCTCGATCTTTTCGCGCAACCAGCGGATGTGCACATCCACGGTTTTGCTGTCGCCCATGAAGTCGATCCCCCAGATCCGTTCGAGCAACTTGTCCCGGCTCCAGACCCGCTTGGGGTTCTGCATGAACAGCTCCAGCAGCCGGTATTCCTTGGGGGACAGGTTGACCTCCTGGTCGGCCCGGGTGACCCGGCATTCTTCTGGAAATAGGCGCAGATCCCCGGCCAGAAGCACGCTGGCGCCGTCAATGGCGGCCGGGCCCTGGGCTTCGCCCTGCTGGCGGCTGCGACGCAGCAGGGAGCGGCAGCGGGCCACCAGCTCGCGCATGCCAAAGGGTTTGACCAGGTAATCGTCGGCGCCCACCTCGAGCCCCAGCACCCGGTCGGTTTCCGTATCCCGAGCGCTCACCACCAAGATGGCGATCCCGTTCTGGCGTTGGCGCAGCTGGCGGCACAGGTCGAGACCGCCCAGCCCCGGCAGCATCACATCAAGCACCAACAAATCGAACCCGGCACCGCCGTTCTCGTCCTGGCCTGGCCCGCTGCCATTGAGCAGGGCCATGGCCTGGAGACCATCGCCACAGGCTTCCACCGCGAAACCCTCCTGGCCCAGGGCCTCGGCCACCGTCTCCCGGATCGTTTCGTCGTCTTCCACCAACAGCAACCGCGCCGGCGCAGGGGCCTGCAAGGGGCCGGTCTCGGCGCTAATGGGCATGGGGGCCGGCGATGAAGGCGCTTCATCCCATTCTGGCTGGGCGCCGCCCGCCCGCCCAGGCTCGAGCGAGGGGATCCAGCGACAGGCCCAAACCCCCTCCGGCTGGCCGGTAATCCCACCCCGGGGGGCCGGGGACGCACCGGAAGGAAAGCTTAAAAATGGTGGTACCTTTGCGAAACGAAAAGGTTTCGTAATTCACCGGCGCCATGCTCTCCCTGCCCGTTTCCAATTCCGATTCCGGCTCGATGGCAGCAGGCAGCGACCTAGTGCGCTCCTACCTGCGGGACATCGGCCGGGTGCCGTTGCTGAGCCA
>ERZ889217.886-NODE-886-length-16681-cov-260.014014_pt1 | contig 16681 bp, 18 predicted proteins | sample MGYA00521098_ERZ889217 | MGnify/ENA primary metagenome ERZ889217 (study PRJEB32303, sample SAMEA104408613) | aquatic metagenome | biome: Brackish water; feature: Pelagic; material: water | place: Baltic Sea | collected 2014-06-10T22:04:00 | depth 2,362 m ...
CTGGCCGAGAACAGTCTGAAATTGATGGCCCTGCGGGGGCTGGTGGAACAGGGCAGCGGCGACCCCGGCGACGAGGCCCTGCTGGCCTGCATGGACGCCTTGCTATGAGCCAGGTTTCGCCGGTAGCAGCCCGAATTGCAGCCCTGCAACAGGCCGGCAGTGCCCTGGCCCTACTGCAAGCCACCCAGGAACTGGCCAGCTGCGCCGATGCCAGCGCCGCTCCGGTGCTGGTGGAGGTGTTGGGCTTCAACAACCCCGGTGCGGCGGTAGCCGCCGTGGAGGGGCTGATCAGCCTGGGCACAGCGGCCGTGGATGCCCTATTGCAGCTCGACCCCGAAAACTACGGGGCCCGGGCCTGGGCCGTGCGCGCCCTCGCCGGCATCGGCGATGTGCGCGGGCTAGAGCTGCTGCTCGATGCCCTCGGCAGCGACGTAGCTGCCAGCGTGCGCCGGGCTGCCGCCAAGGGGCTCGGCCAGCTGCAACTGGACGAGCTCCCCCCTGACCAACAGCAAGCTGTGCGGCGTCAGTGCCTAGGAGCCCTACTGGCCGCCACCAGCGACGGCGAGTGGGTGGTGCGCTACGCGGTGGCAGTGGGGCTGGAGTTGCTGGCAGCTGGCCTGCCCGCGGCAGGACCGGAGAGGCAGCTGGCCCAACAGGGCCTGGTCACACTCCAGGAAGCGGCTGATGGCACTCCTCCGGTGGTGCAGAGGCGCGCCAAGTTGGCCCTTTCACGGCTGGGGCTGCAATGAAGAAACGGGTGCTGTTTGTCTGCCTGGGCAACATCTGCCGCTCCCCAGCCGCTGAAGGGGTGTTTTTGCACCTGCTGGAGCAATCTCAGGCTGGTGAGCGCTTTGTGGTGGATTCGGCTGGCACCGGGGGCTGGCATGTGGGCAAGGCTGCCGATGCCCGCATGCGCGCAGCCGCCAGCCGCCGCGGCATTCACCTAGCGAGCAAGGCGCGCCAGTTGGAGCTGGCCGACCTCAACCGCTTCGACCACATCCTCACCATGGACGCCAGCAACCTGAGCCAGGTGCAGGCCCTAGCCCAGGAGGCTGGCGGCAGCAGCGTCGCCCGCATCGAGCCCCTGCTCAGCTATCGCAGCCGGTTTGATCTCAGCGAAGTGCCGGATCCCTACTACGGGGGAGACGAGGGGTTTGAGCACGTTCTCGACCTGCTGGAAGACGCCTGCAGCGGCCTGCTGCAGGCCCTAGACGATTAGTTGCCGCCAGCGCCCGGCCAGGCCTCCTCCGGAACCCTCTGGCGGAACAGGTCCACCAGAGCCTGAATCACAGCCTCAATGGCCATACCGTCCGTAACCAGCTCCACCGCATCCTCTGCCTGGCACAGCGGCGCCACCTCCCGGCTGGAGTCCTGCTGATCACGGGCAGTTATCTGGGCCTCCAGCTCAGCCAGCGGAGGCACCGCAAAGCCCCGGCTCTCGAGGTCTTGGGCGCGGCGGCGGGCCCGCTCCGCCGCAGTGGCCGTGAGAAAAACCTTGAGCTCAGCGTCGGGGAAAACGGCGGTGCCGATGTCGCGGCCCTCGGCCACCAGCCCCCCCTTGAGCCCCATGGCCTGCTGCTGGGCCGTGAGGGCCTGGCGCACACAGCCGTGGGCAGCCACCAGGGAGACCTGGGCCGTTACCTCCGGGCTGCGAATCGCCTCGGTCACGTCGAAGCCATTGATGCTCACCAGCTGCTCGCCGGCGCCGCCGGCACTGAGCTGCAGATCCAGGCCCAGCAGAAGGGGTTCCACAGCCGCCGCAGCGGCAGGGTCAGCTCCCTGGCGCAGCACCCACCAGGTCAGGGCCCGGTACATGGCGCCGGTGTCTAGGTAAACCAGGCCCATCTGGCGGGCAAAGGCACGGGTGACGGTGCTCTTGCCCGCCCCCGCTGGTCCATCAATGGCAACGATCGGCAGACGAGACATCAGAAAACAATGGTCGATCAGGCGGCTTGAACCGCAGTGCACCGCAGCGGCGAGCAGGGCCAGGCCTTGCACTTGCTGCAATGGCTCCAGGCTATGGGGAGCCACAAGCTCCACATAATCCACCCTCAGCCCCGCCGCTTCCAGCTGCTGGGCCAGCTGGGAGGTCAGCGCTGGGGCCTGGGAGAGGCCACCACGCACTTGGGCTGCCGCAGCCGCCAGACCAGCGGGCAGCGCCGAGGCCTGCTGGCGCTGGGAGGGGGAAAGGCGACGGTTGCGGGAGCTGCAGGCGAGCCCATCGGCCTCTCGCACTGTGGGACAGCCCTGAATGCGCAGCGGCAAGCCCAGATCCGCCACCACCCGCCTCAGGATCACCAGCTGCTGCCAATCCTTTTCGCCAAGCAGCAGGAGATCAGGGCGCACCAGGGTTAACAAGCGAATCACCACGGTGGCCACCCCCTCAAAGTGCTGGGGCCGGTGGCGGCCACAGAGCCCCTGGCGCAAAAGCAAAGGCGGCGCCACCCGGGTCAAGCCCGCCTCGCCCCGGGGGTAGATCTCCGCCACGCTGGGAGCAAACAGGGCCGTGGCACCGGCGGCGGCGGCTAGATCAATGTCGGAGCGGAGGTCCCGGGGATAGGACTCGAGATCTTCCCCAGGACCGAACTGGAGGGGATTGACAAACACACTCAGCAACACGGAAGGGGGCTCGCCTGACCCTTGCCTCAGTGCCGCTGCCCGGCGAATCAGCTGCTGATGGCCGTCGTGCAGGGCCCCCATCGTGGGCACGAAATGCAGGGGGCCCTGCTGCTGCTGCCGCCAGGCGGCTAGGTCTTGGCAAGTTTCGAGCAGGTCCAAGGAAAGAGCGGCGGCGGCCAACAAAAAACCCACCCGCCAGATTGGCGGATGGGCTGATCAAGGGAGCCGGCTGGGCTCAGCTCACTGGAGCACTTCGAGACGCACTTGAGCCACGCCACTGGCGGTGAGGCCTAGGGATTGGGCAGCTCCATGGGCAATGTCAATGACGCGGTTGCCGTGGAAAGGACCCCGATCATTGATGCGCACCACGGCGGTGCGGCCGTTCCAGAGGTTGGTCACACGCACCTTGGTGCCGAAAGGCAGGGTGCGGTGGGCCGCCGTGAGGGTGCCAGGACGAAAGACTTCGCCATTGGCTGTGCGGTTTCCAAAGAAGCCGGGGCCGTACCAACTGGCCTCACCCTTGGAGCTGTGCACCACACGGGGCGCTGGCTTGGGGGCAGGAGCGATACGGGTCGGAGGGGCCTGCTTGATCTGGGTGTCACTTGGTGACAGCTCCACATCGACCTCACGGATGGCGACTGCAGGCGTTGGGCCTTGGGGCTCAGGGCTGGAAACAGCCATCGCTACAGCATCGCTGCTGGTTGCGGCGAGGCTGGACTCGGCGATGGCGGGAACCAAGGCACTGCCGGAGAGAAGCAGGGCGAGGGCCCCAAGGGAGAAGGTGCTGCGCATAACAAACGAAACTCGCCGCTATTGCGGCAATCACCAGCCAGAAGCAATTAGTGATTCGTCAGCGTTGGATTCCGTCTCAAACTGAATGGAGTTGAGATACGAATTCGCGTTCGGGGTTCCTATCGGGAATTGACGACAGGGCAAAGTTAACTGCTTCAGACGGCCGTTTCGGTCAAAAACGACACCTACAAGATTGATCAGCAATTGTCATCCAAGCGGCCAGGGCAGGCGCTTACAGGGCTGAGCGGGGGTCGACAAGGCCACCAAGGATCAGCGACCCGAATGACGATCATCAGCGCAGCTAATCACTTGAGGTGCCAATCGGGCAATTGGCCCCGAATCTGGGCAGGTGGCATCAGAGGATCGGAGCTGCAGATGGGTTCGCACGGGATGGACTACCGCACAGCCGGGGTGGATGTGGTCGCAGGCCGGGAGTTTGTGGAGCGGATCCGCTCCAGTGTTGAAGCCACCCGGCGCCCTGAGGTTGTGGGCGGGCTCGGAGGCTTCGGGGGCCTATGCCGACTGCCCGCCGGGCTGCGGGATCCCCTGCTGGTCTCGGGCACCGACGGGGTTGGCACCAAGCTTGAGCTGGCTCAGGCCTACGGCCGCCACCACGATGTGGGCATCGACTTGGTGGCGATGTGCGTCAACGACGTAATCACCAGCGGGGCGGAGCCGCTTTTCTTCCTTGATTACATCGCCACAGGCAAGCTCAGCCCGGAGGCCATGGCTGAGGTGGTGGAGGGCATCGCCGACGGCTGCCGCCAAAGCGGCTGCGCCCTGCTTGGCGGCGAAACGGCCGAAATGCCTGGCTTCTATGCCCCGGGCCGCTACGACCTGGCCGGTTTCTGCGTGGCCGTGGTCGAGGCAAGCGCCCTGATCGATGGACGGGCCGTTAGCGCCGGGGATCGCATCCTGGCGGTGGCCAGCAGTGGGGTCCATAGCAATGGCTTCAGCCTGGTGCGCCGCATTCTTGAGAGCCAGGCGGTCGATGAACTCACGACCCTGCCCAACAGCAACCAAAACCTGATAGATGCCCTGCTCGCCCCCACCCGTCTGTACGGATCCTTGGTTAAAGCCTTGCTTGCCAGCAAGGTGCCCATAAACGGCATGGCCCACATCACTGGCGGCGGCCTGCCTGAAAACCTGCCCCGCTGCCTGCCCTCTGGAGTGCACGGCGTGATCGACCCAACTAGCTGGCAGCGTCCAGCTCTGTTCCACTGGCTGCAGCAAGCCGGCGAGGTGCCGGAGGCCGATCTCTGGAACACCTTCAATTTGGGGGTGGGTTACTGCCTGGTGGTGCCAGCAGCTGCAGCGGATCAAGCTCTCGCAATCTGCCAAGACACTGGCTACGAGGCCTGGGAGCTGGGCGCGGTGGCCAACGGCAGTGCTGGCGAGCAACCGCTGGCAGGACTTCCCTTCAGCGCTTGATCAGCCCGGCTGCCAATGGCCAATTGCATCAGAGTGGGCTGCTGGCCCGGTCGGAAGCCGCTCTCCTGCCTAGGGTGCTGACCTCGAAGTTGATCAACACCTATCGCCCCGGTTCCAGAGCCAGGGCGATGTTCGAGCCATACGTAGTTGTATTAGGAGTGGCGTCATGACGCAATCAATAGGTTCACCACAGCGAATAGCGGCCCCAAGCCCCTTGGGCACCTCCGCTGCACCTCCCCTCGGCACCGGTCAACGCATCACCCGCCGCCGCAGCTCGGCCGGCCCCGTAGCCCCAACCCGGCCGCAGCGCCCCCGAGAGCTTCAGGCAGCGCCCCAGCGGGGGGGGGTGAGGCCCACCTTCCTCACCTTGCGAGATCACGGCAAGGTCTATGTAGCCGACCTGCCCCGACTCTCAGACGGCCAACTGGCCCACGTGACCAAGGAAGCGCGGGAAGTGCTTGAAAGCCTGGGCCGCCGGCTTGAGGAGCTTGAGGCTCAGCCTTTCCTATCCCAGGCCGAACAGGACACCAGGATCCGGGCTTCCACCAAGCGGGATGTCACCGAGCGCTTCCTGCGCTCAATCGATGACGAGCTGCAGCTTCGCCATAACAACCCCGCCCTGAGGGCAGCGGCTGGTGAGTCTCTGGCTCGAGCCTTCCTGGAGCTGGCACGCCACCGGCTGCCTGGAGCCACCTTCGATTCCCTGCTGCAGGAAGCCCTGGCAGCCTGCGGCCCCGAAGCGGCCGCCGAAGCTGAAAGCCTCGGCGACCACGGTCCCAGCCCTGTGGTGCCCCTGGTACGCCACCAGGCCATGCCGGTGGTGCTCACCCTCGATCCAGCCCCCCAGGCCGGCTAGTCGCTCAGGAAGGGATTGGCAGGCATGCCCACCTGCAATCCCAGCGCCAGATCATCTAAACGGCGGCGCTCCTGCTCAGACAGGTTCCAGGCCAGGGCCGCCGCGGCCTGCTCCACCTGCTCCGGACGGCGCAAGCCGGGAATCGGCAAAGCGCCGTGGGCCCGGCACCAGTTGAGGGCCACCGCCGCCAGGCTGGCGTCGCGATTGGCGGCGATTCGGGCCATCTCAGCCTGGAGCTCAACCAAGGCGGGAGCTAGCCGGCGGAATAGAGCTCCCCTTGGCCCCCTCGGCAAAGGCCCAGCCGCCATTGATCTGGCCAGCAGCCCCAGGGCCAGGGGGCTGTAGGCGATCAAACGGATACCCAGCTCACGGCAGACCTCCGCCACACCGCCCGGCTGGATCGGATCGGGTGCCAGCAGCGATAGCTGTACCTGGAGGCTGCTGAGCTCCAGTCCCCGCTCGGCCAAGCGCCGGTGCACCGCCCGCAGGCGACGGGGCCCCATATTTGAAACGCCAAGGGCCGCCACCTCCCCCTGCTGCACCAGATCAGCCAGACCCTCCAGCAGGGGCCCCTCCTGCCAGGGGGCGTAGCGAGCCGTGCTCCAGTGCAACTGCACCAAATCAATTCGACCGGCAAGGCGCCGTTTCGAAGCCGCAAAAGCCCGTTCATAGCCGCGGCGCCCCAGTCGCCAGGGGAAGGGGGCGAGCTTGGTAGCCACCAGCAGCTGGTCGCGCTGGGCCGCCGGTAGGGCCGCCGCAAAGCTGCCCAAAAGGGCCTCACTGCGGCCGTTAAACCTGCCAGTGCCGTAGGAATCCGCGGTATCAAAGGTGTGTAGGCCGCAGGCCACAGCCCGCCGGAAGGTGGCTTCAAGCAGCGGATCCTGGCTCGGGTCGTAGCCCCAAAGAAATTGATTTCCCCAGGCCCAAGTGCCAACGCCGATGCCGGGCTGCCCCACTGGATGCGCCATCGTGGAGTTAGGTGCCAAAGCGGATACCTCCCAAAATGCCCGATTCCCCCCCACCCGGCTGCGCCAGCTTGCCTAAGGCAGCCAGCTTGGCTAAGAACACCAGCGAGCCGCAGCCCCCCCTCGAGCCGGTTCTTTGCCAACACTGCGGACGCACCGCCAGCAATGGCATCAGCTGCCAGGGCAGCTGCGTGGCCGACTCGGGCTACTGAGCGCACCCATGGCGCGAATGTTCAGCCTGGGGCTGATGCTGCTGGCCTGGGCCAGCGCCGCCCCAGCAGGGGGGTTCGGCCGCTGGGAGATCGGGCTAAGGGGCTGCTCCCTGAGCCAGGGCCAGATGGGGCAACCCCAGCTATTGCGCGAACTGGAGCCGAACTGCGTCCGGTTGCGGCTTGAACAAAACATGGAGGGGCTGCTGAGTGTGCGCCTGATCACTCCCTCCGCCAACCAACTATTCGGCAGCAGAAGCCTGGTCTTCGCCGGTGTGCTCGCCCCCGGGCAAAAGCCGATGCGCTGCGGCGCCGATGGCGAATGCAAACCGCAATGGCCTATCCGGCTGGATGTGTCCTCCGTGGCCACCAACGTGGAATTAGACGGATCTACAGCGCCCACCTTGCCCCGGGCCCTGCTAGCCAAGGGAACATGCCTGCTGGAACGCCACCGCCTGAGGTGCGAGGCCAGTGATTCCAGCGGCCAGCTATGGGAAGCTCAGGCCCGCCTCTGAAATGAGGCGGAGCTTCAAGCCGAAGCCGTTATTAAAGGCGGCACCCAGATTCGAACTGGGGGTAAAGGATTTGCAATCCTCTGCCTTACCACTTGGCCATGCCGCCGGCCAGGGAGCAAACTCCCTGCAGCGGATCGTATCAGCCACGGCATGTCCTCCCGTCTGCTGGTTCTGAGCAACGGCCACGGTGAGGATCTGATCGCCCAACGGGTTCTGCAGGCCCTGCGGGCGCGGCGCCCCAACCTGGAAATCCAGGTGCTGCCCCTGGTGGGGCTGGGCGAGGCCTTCAGCGCCGACGTTGCTGCCGGTCACCTGCAGCGGATCGGCCCCCAGCTGCAGCTGCCTAGTGGCGGCTTCAGCAACCAGAGCTTGAGGGGCCTGGCCCGCGACCTCGGGGCGGGCCTGCCCCTGCTGAGCTGGCGCCAACTGCAACTGGTGCGCCACTGGGCCCGTCAAGGCAGCCCGGTGCTGGCAATTGGCGACCTGCTGCCCCTACTGCTGGCCTGGAGCGGCGGCGGCAGCTTCGGCTTCATCGGCACCCCCAAAAGCGACCACACCTGGGCCTCGCCAGCACCAGCGGGCTGGGCGGCCACACCGCTCGCTGATGCTTACCACCGCTGCAAGGGCAGCGAATGGGATCCGTGGGAATGGGCGTTGATGGGCAGCCGGCGCTGCCGGCTCGTGGCCGTGCGCGACCAGCTCACCGCCCAAGGGCTGCGGCGCCACAAGGTGGCAGCCCTGGCTCCTGGCAACCCAATGATGGATGGCTTCCGCCACACCCCTCTGCCGGCCGGGCTGGCAAGCCAGCGGCGCCTAATCCTGCTGGCCGGCAGCCGCCTGCCCGAAGCCCTCGGCAATGCCCGCCGGCTGCTGGGCTGCCTCAGCCTGCAGCAGCCGCGGCTGCCAACCACCGTGCTGGTGGCCTCTGGATCGGCGCCCACGGCCGCCGCCTGGGCCGAGCTGCTGGAGCAAGCGGGCCTTACGCCCCTAGCGCCTGCAGCAGCTAGCGCCGCCAGCGGAGCAATTAGCAGCTGGCAGCTGGGCCGCTGGACCCTCCTGCTTGGCCAAAACCGCTTCGCCACCTGGGCCGGCTGGGCCGAGCTGGGCCTGGCCACTGCGGGGACTGCCACTGAGCAACTAGCGGGGCTAGGGGTGCCCTGCCTGTCGCTGCCGGGCCCGGGGCCCCAGTTCAAGCCAGGCTTTGCTCGCCGCCAGAGCCGGCTGCTGGGGGGCGCCGTGGTGCCCTGCCATTCCCAACAAGAGCTAGCCCTAAAACTGCAACAACTGCTCGACGATCCCAGCGAATGCGCCCGGCGTGGTGCCCTAGGCCGAGCGCGGATGGGGCCCGCCGGTGGCAGCGCCCAGCTAGCCGAGCTGGTGGAGCAACAGCTGCTGGGATGATGCGGCCACCCCCGCAGCTACGTCGCCCATGGCCGGCATCCCCGATCGGGCCTACAACGCCGCCTGCGGCATGTTGGCCAGCCAATTGAGCATCAGCCTGGCGGCCGCCCGGCGCAAGGTCGACGTGCGCAGCTCCCAGGAGGGACTGAAAGAAACCGCAGCCAAGCTCGCCCTGGCCCAGCAGATGCTTGCTGAAGCCCAGGCCAGCGGTGAAAACCACCATGAGTTGCTCAGCTCCCAGCTGGAGGCCGTCGGCAGCGACGAGAACTTCATGGTGGAGGACTGAGCCGGCCGGGACCCTTCAGCGGTTGCCGCCGGTGGAATGCTCAAAGAGCAGGTGAAAGCGCTGGCGATCCAGATCGGCCAACACCGGGATGCAGCCAAAGCAACGCTCAGCCAGCTGCCAGCGCTCCTCCCGCTTCAGCATGGTTTCCAACCGATCACGAGCGGGAAGCAGATAGCGCACATCGCCGGCGGCGTAGGCCAGCTGGACCTCAGAGAGATCTTCCACCCGGCCCCAATCGGAACTCTGGGCCTGCTTGTCGAGCTCAATGCCCACCAGCTCCTGCACCACTTCCTTGAGGCCGTGGCGGGGGCTGTAGGTGCGGCCCAGCCGGCTAGCCACCTTGGTGCAAAAGATCGGATCGACGGCAATTGCCAAGTTTTCAGCCAGGGCCGCCACGTCAAAGCGGGCGAAGTGGAAAACTTTTTCAATCGCCGGGTTTTCCATCAAGACCTGGAGCCGGGGTGCCGAGCTCTGGCCGCGGTGGAGGCGGATGCAGCAAACGTTGTCGTGGTCGTCGCAGATCTGCACCAGGCAGAGCCGGTCGCGGCCATGAATCAGACCCATCGCCTCGGTGTCCACCGCCAGCGCCCTAGCCCCGGCGTAAAGGGCTGCCCACTCGGCATCAAGATCACCGTCAAACACGGCGAAGCGGGCGGGAGCCGGCAGGTTGCTGGGGGCAGGCGAAGCGGTCACACGGAAAGGGCGAATGCCTTGCCATGCTGACAAGCCATGCCCCCAAGGGGCGGCGTCACAATGGGATGGATGGCCAACCTCAGCTCCACCCTGCTGCTCACCCTGCTACTAGCCGTAGGCCTGGTTTTTTTCTTGCGCGCCGCCAGCAAGGACCGCACCACCACAGTCGAGGTGCGCTCGTCGCGCCCGCCTCTGGAGGTGTTGAGCCAGTTGAGCGAATGGCTGCTGCAACGCGGTTGGCGCGCCGAATCCACTGACCCCGAGCGCCGCCACCTCTGCTTCCGCGCCGAGGTGGCGGCCAGTCCCTGGTTGGCGGTGCTGCTCTCCGTGCTGGGAGCGGTGGGGGCCGCCTGCCTGGGGCTGGTGCTGCGCCAGCTGCTGCCCCAGCTGGGCTGGTGGCCCCTGCTGCTGGCCTTGCTGGGGCCGGCGGCTGGGCTGATTTATCGCAATCGGGCGATGCGGGCCGAAACCCTGGAGCTGCGCCTGATCAGCCATGACAGCGCCACGGGCAGCGCCTTGAGGCTGCGGGCCCACCGCGATGAGCTAATTGCGCTCGAATTGGAGATGGGTCCCAAGCTGGGCCTATTCAGCGACGGCAAGCTGCTCAGCTCCCCCATCTGACCCTTGCCTGGCAGTCATGCAACGATTCCGCCCCCTGGCTTTCGTCTTGACCGGAGTGCTTGCCATAGCTGGGGGCGCTGCAGCCCAAGCGCCGCCGCTGGCCAACTTTGATCCGCTCACGGGGCCGCGCAGCCGGCTGAGCAAAAACTGGCGAGGCCTGGCTGAGCTGCCCAGCAGCACCGAAATCCTGGTGCTAGCTGGTCATGCCGATTCCCAGGGGATTGGCGGGGCCGGCACGGGGGGAGCGGCCGTCGATCTCGGCGGAGCCGCGCCGATGCAGCCGGGCATGCGCGACGAGCTCTATTGGAACCTGCTCACCGCCCAGGCGGTGGTGGCCCTTGGCCAGCAGCGGGGTCTGGCCATCCGCTTCTATGACCCACCGCTGCGCAGCATTGCTGACGGCGACGATCCCCGCACCAACTGGAGCGTGGGCAAAGCCCATGCCCAAGCCGGTGGATATGCCCTGGAAATCCACTACGACGCCTATGGACCGGATGGTGTCGGTTCGGGCCTGATTCCACCCCTACATCGCCCCCCAACCCGCCTAGACGAAAGCCTGGCGCTGGCATTTGGCCCCTATCCCCTGCTCTTCCGCGACGGCCTGGGCGCCCCCAAGCGGGGCATCGCCATTCTTGAGATCGGCAAACTCGAGGGCCAGCTAGAGGCATCCCTGCGGGATCCCCGCAGCCGCAATGGCGCTATCCAAGCGATCGCTGAGCGGGTGGTTTCAGCTTTGCAACGGGGTCTGGAGCAAGGCTTGCAACCAGCCCCAGCAATTCCTGGCCTGGCCGCCACCCCACCAGCGACCAGCAACCCATCACCTAATTCACTGCCTGATGGGGGGCGCAGCGGTCCGCAAGCGAACCGTCCGCAAGCCAATCCTGGGGACGAGTGAACAGGTCTGTGAGCAGGGCCTCGCGGCTGCCAGCCTCCGGTTGATAGCCGTATTCCCAGCGCACCAAGGGCGGCAGAGACATCAGGATCGACTCGGTGCGTCCGTTGGTCTGCAAGCCGAAAATTGTGCCCCGGTCAAACACCAAATTGAACTCCACATAGCGGCCCCGCCTGTAGAGCTGAAACTGGCGCTCCCGCTCGCCATAGGGGGTGTGCTGTCGCTTCTCAGCGATCGGCAAGTAGCTGGGCAGGAAGGCGTTGCCGCAGGCACTGGCCAGGGCAAACAGCTGCTCCCAACTCTGCGGCACCGGGGCTAGTCGGTTGCTAACAGCCGCCGCAGGCCCATCGGGGTCCTGGCCCTTGTAAAGCACACCGCGGGGATCCTGGTAGTCGTAAAAGATGCCGCCCACGCCGCGGGTCTCGTCCCGGTGCTTGAGGAAGAAGTACTCGTCGCACCAGGGTTTAAACACCTGATAAAAAGCGGGATTAACGCTGTCGCAGGCTCCTTTGAGCGTGCGGTGGAAATGCTGGGCGTCTTGCAGGAACGGGTAATAGGGAGTGAGATCGGCGCCGCCGCCAAACCACCACACCGGGCCCGCTTCGAAGTAGCGGTAGTTGAGGTGAACGGTGGGGATGTAGGGGTTGCGGGGGTGCAGCACCATCGAGGTGCCGGTGGCAAACCAGCGGTGCCCCTTGGCTTCCGGCCGCTGGCTGAGGATCGAGGGGGGCAGCTCCGAGCCCTCCACCTCGGAGAAGTTCACGCCGCCCTGCTCGAACACGCGGCCGCCCTTCATCACCCGAGAGCGACCGCCGCCTCCCTCAGGACGCTCCCAGCTCTCCTCGGCGAAGCAACCTTCGGCATCAAATTCTTCTAAACCGGCGCAAATGGAGTCCTGCAAGCCCATTAGCAGGGCCTTAGCCCTGGAGCGGGAGTCGGCCGGTGGAGCTTCCAGCAGGGCCTTAGGCATCGACGCTGCGCCACATGGACGCTGGAAAGGTCTAACCATTTCAGCCCAGCCTCCCCCCAGACAAGTAATCGAGAGGGTCTGTCACGGCCATGCTGACGGTCAAAGGCAGCGGCAGGGCCCCTAGGATCGCAGTCTCTGATTGGATTTCCGATGGCCTCTGTGGAGCAGGCTCAGGCCGCCCTCAACGCCGTTCAGGATGCCGGCAGCGGGCGCAGCCTGATCGAGCTGGGCTGGATCCAGCAGACGCGACTGGTGGACGATCGGGCCGTATTTCGGCTTGCCCTACCTGGCTTTGCCCAGAGCCAGCGGGATCGCATCGCCGCCGAGGCCAAGGCGGCCCTGCTCGCCCTTGAAGGCATCAACGACGTTCAAATTGAATTGGACCAGCCCAGCGGCGGCGCTCCAATCGGTGCCGCAGGTCATGGTCAAGGGCCGGAACGGGGTCAACTGCCAGAGCGCCAGCCCATCCCTGGGGTGCGCCAGGTCATCGCCGTCAGCAGTGGCAAGGGCGGAGTGGGCAAGAGCACGGTTGCCGTGAACCTGGCCTGTGCCCTGGCGGCTTCAGGCCTGAAGGTGGGCTTGCTCGATGCGGACATCTACGGGCCGAATGCCCCCACCATGCTGGGAGTGGCTGATCGCACGCCTGAAGTGAGCGGCGAAGGCGCCCAGCAAGTGATGAAACCGATCGAAACCTGTGGCATCGCCATGGTGTCGATGGGCCTGCTGATCCAGGAAAACCAGCCCGTGATCTGGCGGGGGCCGATGCTCAACGGCATCATTCGCCAGTTTCTCTACCAAGTCGACTGGGGCGAACGGGATGTGCTGATCGTCGACCTGCCTCCTGGCACCGGTGATGCCCAGCTCACCATCGCCCAGGCGGTGCCGATGGCCGGGGCGATCATCGTCACCACTCCCCAGCTGGTTTCCCTAGCTGATGCCCGCCGGGGCCTGGCGATGTTTCTGCAGATGGGGGTGGACGTGCTCGGTGTGGTGGAAAACATGAGCGTCTTCATTCCCCCTGATGCTCCAGACAAGCGTTATGCCCTATTCGGCAGCGGCGGCGGCTCCCGCCTGGCTGAAGAGGCCGGAGTGCCCCTATTGGCTGAACTCCCCCTGGAGATGCCCGTGCGGGAGGGGGGGGATGCCGGACGCCCCGTAGTGCTCAGCCACCCCGATTCGATCAGCGCCCGGGGCTTTTTGGCTTTGGCCCGCCAGCTCAGCGCCGCCCATCTGGTGCCAGCCTGAAGCCCATGCTGAGCCAGTTGGGGCGGCGAAACCCGCGATTTTTTAGTGGCCGCAGCAGCCGGCGCAGCCCCCTGGCCGACGTGGACCTGATCCTCTGGGGGGTACCGCTGGCAATGGTGGCGATCGCCGGGATCCTGATTGCCAGCACCCAGCGCCAAGCGAATTACGCCGACTGGTACCAGCACTGGGTAACGGCGGCGGTGGGCATGGTGGTGGCCCTACTGCTGGCGCGAATGCCATTGGATCGGCTGATCCCATTTAAGTGGCCGATTTACATCGCCATGGTCGCCAGCCTGGTGGCCGTACGAGTTGTCGGCACCAGCGCCCTAGGGGCCCAGAGCTGGATCAACATTGGCGGCTTTTATGTGCAGCCCTCGGAATTCGCCAAGGTGGGCGCCATCTTGCTGCTCGCTGGGGTTCTAGCCAGACACCCGGTTGATCGTCCTGTTGACCTGATCCGTCCAGTGGGCCTGATCGCCCTGCCCTGGCTGCTGGTTTTTGTGCAACCCGACCTAGGCAGCTCGCTTGTGTTTGGCGCCGTACTGCTGGTGATGCTGTTTTGGGCTGGCATGCCTGGGGCCTGGGTGGTGCTGCTGCTCTCCCCTCTTGTGGCGGCGATCGTGGCAGGCACCCTGCCCTGGCTGCTGCTGGGCTGGGTGCCCCTGATGGGCTGGCTGGCCTGGAAGAGCCTGCCCTGGAAGCGGGTGGCCCTGGCGATCAGCCTTGCGGTGCAGGGGATCTTCGCAATAGCCACCCCCTGGCTCTGGGAGCACGGCCTGCGCCCCCACCAGCGCGACAGGCTCACCCTGTTTCTTGATCCCGCCCAGGATCCCCTCGGCGGCGGCTACCACCTGCTGCAGAGCACCGTGGGCATCGGCTCGGGGCAGATCTGGGGCACCGGCTTGATGCAAGGCTCCCTCACGAAGCTGCGGTTTATCCCCGAGCAACACACCGATTTCATCTTCAGCGCCCTTGGCGAGGAAACCGGTTTTCTCGGCTCGGTGCTGGTGGTGGCCGGCTTCGCCCTGCTGATGGGGCGCCTGCTGCAGATCGCTGGACGGGCCCGCAGCGACTACGAGGCCCTGGTGGTGGTGGGAATTGGGGCGATGCTGATGTTCCAGGTGGTGGTGAACATCAACATGACCATTGGACTCGGTCCCATCACCGGCATCCCCTTGCCCTGGCTCAGTTATGGAAGATCCGCCATGTTGGTGAACTTCATCTCCCTTGGGCTGTGCGCCTCAGCCGCCCGCCGGGGCCGCACGACCCAGGGCCGCTGGTGAGCCTGGCCGACCTGCGACGTTGTTTGGCTGAAGGGGTGCCAACCGGAGTTGGCAACGAGGACTGCGCGCGGCGGCAGTGGTGGGCAGCCCTGGCCACCCTGCAGGAGGATTTCCTGCTGCCCCGCCAACCCCTCCAGGGCCTATGGCTGGCCGCGCCACTGCCCGCCCTCTATGAACCCGCCCTGTTGCAGCAGCTGCAGGGCTGGGTGTGGGCCCCAAGCGATCTAGATGGCCTGCTGCCCAGCCCGGCACCCCTGCTGCCAGGAGCCGGCAAGCCAGCTCCATGCGGCAGCTTTCAGCGGCTAGCCCTGGCGGAGGAGGACGGCACCGACCCCCTCCTGATGGTGATCACTCCCCAGCTACAGGTAGCCCTTTGCCTCGATGGCCCGGCTGAAGCCCGGCGCCTGATTGTGCGCTTCGACCCAGAGGCCCTGTCCGAGGCCCTAGGCCTTATTCATGGCCGCCTACTGAGCCAGGATCCCGCTGCCTCGGCAGACCTGCGCAGCGCCCTAGAGCGACTGGGGCCCCTGCGCAGCGACGACCAACTGGGCTTGCGCTTCTGGCCGCGGCTGGGGGAACGGCTAGCCGCCATGGCCCCCAGCCTCACCCTGCAGCCCCTGGTGCATGGCGGCAGCGATCGCCCAGCCCAGGCCCAGGAGCGCCAGGCCGGCGACACCCCCCGAGCGGTGAGCAGCGAACTAGCCCTGCTCGAGGCCCTCACCCACGAGGTCCGCACACCGTTGGCCACGATCCGCACCCTGATCCGCTCCTTGCTGCGGCGCAGCGACCTGCCGCCGGTAGTGCGCCAGCGCCTCGAGCAGATCGACGGCGAATGCAGTGAGCAAATCGATCGCTTCGGCCTGATCTTCCTGGCGGCCGAGCTGCAACGCCAACCAGGCTGCGAACAGCCCCTTGAAAGCCACGACCTGGCCCGCACCGACCTCAGCGCGGTGCTGCACCAGCAGCAAGAGCTGTGGCAGCGGCAACTGGCGCGCCGCGGCCTGGAACTGGAGCTGGCGGTAGCCGCTGGCTTGTCGCCGGTGCTGAGCGATCCGGCCCGGCTCGAAACCATGCTGGGCGGACTGATCGACCGCTTCAGCCGCGGCCTGCCCAGCGGCAGCCGCGTGACCGTGAGCCTGCTGCCGGCCGGCAGCAGGCTGAAGCTGCAGCTCAACAGCGAGGGCCACGACCCCAGCGAGAACGACGGGATGGGAAGCGGCGAGCAGCGGGAGCTGGTGGGGCCAGTGCTGAGCTGGAACCCCACCACCGGCAGCCTGCAGCTGAGCCGTCAAGCCACCCAGCGGCTGTTCCATCGCCTCGGCGGCCGCCTCACCGAGCGCAACGGCAGCGGCTTGACCGTGTTTTTCCCGGTTTGCTGAAGGGCCGGTTTGTTGACGGGTGTGAAGAGTGCGGCAGAAGCCCCGATCCGGTCAAAAACACGGTGCTAGTTTCCGGCTGAAACGTTCCAAAGCCATGGCAGCGACGGTGCTCAGCGGTCAACTCCCGAAGTACATCGGCAGCACCGGCGGCCTGCTGAACTCTGCTGAAACTGAGGAGAAATACGCCATCACCTGGAGCAGCCCGAAGGAGCAAGTCTTCGAGCTGCCCACCGGTGGCGCCGCCCACATGAATGCGGGCGAAAATCTGATGTACTTCGCCCGTAAGGAGCAGTGCCTCGCCCTAGGCACCCAGCTGCGCACCAAGTTCAAGCCCCGGATCGAGGACTACAAGATCTACCGGATCTTCCCTGGCGGTGACACCGAGTTCCTGCACCCCAAGGACGGCGTTTTCCCCGAGAAGGTCAACGAGGGACGCCCCATGGTTGGTCACAACCCCCGCCGCATCGGCGCCAACCAGAACCCCGCCAATCTCAAGTTCACCGGCAAGAACACCTTCGACGCTT
>ERZ889217.887-NODE-887-length-16673-cov-20.895595_pt1 | contig 16673 bp, 13 predicted proteins | sample MGYA00521098_ERZ889217 | MGnify/ENA primary metagenome ERZ889217 (study PRJEB32303, sample SAMEA104408613) | aquatic metagenome | biome: Brackish water; feature: Pelagic; material: water | place: Baltic Sea | collected 2014-06-10T22:04:00 | depth 2,362 m ...
GTGGCTCAAGCGGTTCGCCCAAGTGCGTGAGGATTTTCCGGATCGGCCCCGGCTCGCGGGCAGGATGTCCGTAGCAACCGGAGGTTGCAAAACCGTCGCCCCCATGCCCGCCGGCAGCGGCCTCTTGCCGCCTGCCGACGTTGCCTTTTCGCCAGCGCCGTGACGGCCCGTCTCAGCTTGTGATTCGGCGCAAACAACCCGTGGTACCGATGCCGGTGCTTCCGCGGCGGCGGCACGAGGTCGGCGAGCCGGTCCAAGAAATCAAGCGGCGACAGCTCGACGCCGCCGTTGGCCCCTGGCCGGGTAAACTTCCGGCCGCGGCCGGGCCCGACCCAGTTGGCGGCTTTATGCCTGGGCAGCACGTAGCGGACTTTGGTTATCCGGCCGTCTGGGCCGCGGATCACGGAGAGCCGCTCGAGTGCGAAGGGGGGCCGGGCACAGTATCTCAGCAGGTGTTCGAGAGGCTGACATTAGACACGCACTTGGGGCGGTAAGAGCGTGATCCGGACGAAAAGCGTCGGCTGAAAACCAGCTGGTCTGCCAGGCGAGCATGTCGTCGGCGGCCGCGACAGGGACTGGCTCCGTTTGTGTCAGCAAACGGTGCCTGTCCCTTTTGCCTTTGCTCTTTTGCCTTGTGCCCAGAGGGGTCAGGCACTTTTTCCTGAGAGAAAACGAGCCAGACCCCGAGCGCGGCCAGATCGGCCTGGGAGATCGGTCGCGCCGGCAGGAACGCCGGCGGGGTGGCGCCGCCTGCTTCGGCAGCAGCCGGCACGAAGACGCCGTCGGTCACTCGAGTCCCGGAGGTGCATATGATAGTTGAGCGCCGAGCCGAAGCGGTGCAGAAAGGAGACGCCGCCGAGCCGTGGGTGGGCTGATGTGGGAGCGTCGGGGTCGCTCGTGACGCCTGCCGCAGCGCATAGCAGTCGCTCGATCTCGTCAAGAAAGATCTTCGTGAGGGCTGCGATGGCCGGGGGTCGATCGGCGAGAAAGCCCCGCAATCGCTTCGGCACGGAGATCACCCACTGCCGCACGGGCACCGGCGGGATGACGTGATCGGCGAGGTGGGCGGCCGTCTCTAGCCATGTGGCGGCCGCTAGAGGACGGGCAGACGCCGCGGCCCTTGCAGGAGAAGGCCACCACGAATCCCGTGCGGCATGTCATGCAGACTGGCTGGGCGAAGTGAGAAGCAGAGGAGCCCGCACTCGAGATAGCCGCGGAGTTCGTCCTCGACGTAGGCCGGTACGCGCCGCTCAGCCGCTTCTCGCCACTCAAGCCAGCTCTCGAGGTTCTCGGAGATGATTTTGTGAAGCGGCGTCTTCTCGGGCCGACGCCGCTCGTAACGGCGGGACGCCGCGGGGCCTCCGTGCGGGCGGCGTCGGCTTCGCGTGGCAAACCTTGTGACCGCGGCAACCATGGGCGGACCGGCAGATGGACGGCAAGGGTAAACATCCGTACACTATTCGCGGGACAGGGCGGTTCGCCAGCTCCGTGCTCCCGCGGCACATTGCTGCCAACCGGCCCGGGACGCACGCGAAAGTCCACGCGGCGTTGGCGGCGGGGTTTCATCGACAGTACCATTGACGAGCGGCGGGTCCGCTCGTGACCTCGGTGGAGATCCTCCGCCTGACACCCTGCCGGTTCCACCCAGGCCACGCATGAAGAGCCTCAGTTTCCGGGTCCTTGTACCGGTGCTCGCCACGACGATCGGGCTCTATCTGCTCGTCTTCGGCTGGATTCTCGTCGACGCCCGCCGACGGGCGCGGATCGATGCCGAGACGCGGGCCCACGAGACGGCCCTCCGCTATGCCGATGAGGTGGCCGCCTACGTCGACCGGGCCTTCCAGATCCCGCGGATGCTGGCCGCCGAACTCGCAGGGCTCAAGGCCGCCGACGTTGCCACGGGCCGCGACGCGGTCAACGCCATGCTGCGGCAGACGCTCGCGGCCGAACGCGACGTGCTCGCCCTTTACACGCTCTGGGAGCCCGATGCGTTCGACGGCCGCGATCCCGATTTCGTGAACACGCCCGGCCACGACGCGACCGGCCGCTTCATTCCGTATTGGAACCGCGGCGCCGGCGACCTCCTGCTCGAGCCGCTCGTGGACTACGCGACCGAGGGGCCGGGGGATTACTTTCTCATCCCGAAGCGTACCGGGAGAGACGCCTGGATCGAGCCCTATCTCTATCCTGTGGCAGGCCGCGAAGTGCTCATCACGTCACTTGTCAGCCCGGTCGTCGTCGACGGCGGCTTCGTCGGCATCACGGGGCTCGATTTCGATCTCGAGACACTCGCCGATCTCGCCGGCGAGATCCGTCCGTTCGATGACGGCTACGCGATCCTGCTCTCGGGTGGCGACGTGATCGTCGCGCATCCGGAACGTGGCCGGATCGGCACGAAGCTCACCGAGGCCGACGGTCTCTTCGCGTCTCTGGCCGAGGCGCGGGCTGCCGGGGGTGGCGACACCGCGGCCCGCCCGGGCTTCTCACGGGTGCTCGATGCGGCGGTGTACTACGTCTCGACACCGGTGGCCGTGCGTGGCATCGACACACCGTGGTGGCTCGTGGTCACCGTGCCTCAGGCGTCGGTCATGGCGGGGGCAACGCGGCAGGTGCTGCAGGTGATGGCGGCCGGGGCGGTGCTGGCAGCCGTGCTGGCGTGGGTGTTGTGGCGGACGGCGCGGGCGCTGGCCGGTGAACTGCGGCACGTGTCGCGGTCGCTGCACGGCGGCGCGGTGCAGACGGCGGCCGCGGTGCGGCAATTGGCTGCGGAGGGCTCGGCCCTCTCCTCGGGGGCACAGGAGCAGGCCACCGCGGTCGAGGAGACCGGGGCGTCGCTGCGGCAGCTCGTCGGCATGACCGAGCGGGCGGCGGCGGACGCCCGCACTGCGGCGTCGATGGCGGCCGCGACCCGCGCGGAGGCGGAACAGGGGGCCGGCGAGATGGAGCGGATGCGGGACTCGCTTTCGGCCTCGCGGGAGGCGGCGGATCAGGTGGCGCGGATCATCAAGACGATCGACGAGATCGCCTTCCAGACGAATCTGCTCGCGCTGAATGCCGCCGTGGAGGCGGCCCACGCGGGCGAGCACGGCACCGGGTTCTCGGTCGTGGCCGACGAGGTGCGAAGCCTCTCTCGCCGGGCCGCCGAGGCGACGGCCGAGAGTGGCGGCCTCATCGAACGGTCGCAGTCTGCCAGCCGCGAGGCGGAGCGGGTCGGCAGGATTGCAGCGGAACGGTTCGGCGGAATCCTCGGCCGCAGCCGTGAGCTCGACCGGCTCATCAACGCGGTCTGCGCGGCGGCGGCCGAGCAGACCGATTCGGCGGGATCGATCGCGCAGGCGGTCGACCAGATCGGCCGTGTGACCGAAGCGAACGCAGCCAGCGCCGCGGAGACCGCGGCGGCCTCCACGGAACTCTCCGCCCAGGCCGAGGCCTCGAGTGACCTCGCCGGGCGGCTGCTCGCCATCGTCGAGGGCGCGGGCCGCCGCCCGAACGCGGCGCTGACCGACCGCCGTCTCGCTGCCGTGATCGGCGGGCTGCTCCTGCTGGTGACGGCCGCTGGAGCTGCCGCTGAATCCCCGAACGCCAGACCAGCCGACGCGATCATCGAATGAAACGGGCAGCGGATCAGATTGGCCGGCCTCCGAGCAGGCCTGGGCAATACTGTTCGGCATGGCCGTTGCCGGCAAGATAGGACAGGCTTCAGCCTGTCGCTGGTGTAAGACAGGCTATAGCCTGTCAAACGGCACCCGATTCCCTCCCACCCCGAATTTTCCCATCACAAGCCGTCCGGTCCCGTGTGGCACCAGATGTGTGCCATGGCCGCAGTGACGAATCATCACGTCATCTTGGCAGAGAGGCGAGGATGGCACGGAGGCGACGACAGACGGTAAAGGAGTCGGAAGTCACCGGCACACAGTATTTGCGGAAGCTGCTGCCGCTGGTGAAGCGGCTGCATGACGACGGGTGCGGGCGTGACAGGGCGGGGAATCGCCGCCTGCATGGTGATCAGTCCAGCACGCTCCTCCGGCTGGAATTGTTCAATCCGGTCGTGGTGCCGCTCCGGAGTCTGCAGCCGGTGAGCGAAGAGGAACTGCTCGCCCAGAGTGCGAAACTTCCGCCACAGCCTCCGGACTCGTGACGAGTAGCCGCGCGAGCCAGGCATCACGCGGCGGTCTGAGACAGGCTGACGCGAATGCCAATGACAGGCTGAAGCCTGTCCTACTTACCGGCAAAGGGCGTGCCGAACAGTACTGAGCCTGTGCCGAGGCCGGGCAACCGCCCACCAAAGCACGGTGCAGGCAGTCTCCGGCTGCTCAACCGCGGCCCGCAAAGGCGCGATAAACACAGTCTGTGATTCATCGCATGACACACGCCGGCGGAAATACCCCTGACTGGAATATCCTCAGCTGAGTTGTTGATTGGGATGTCGTTCTGCCAGCCCGCATTCCATGCCCGCACCTGGTTCTCCGACAACCACACTCCATGCCAGTCATCCCAGCCACTGTGGCCGAGCTACGAGGGTTCCGGACGAACGATGTCGCCGCCGTGAACGTGCGTGTTGACGATTAGCCGGCGCAGGGAGCGGTTGCCGAACTGCCACGCCCGAAAATCGTGGTCTGGTTCTTCGTGGACCTCATCGTCATCCACGTCCTGGCACTGACCGCGTTCCTGCCCTACGCCTTCGCACGGTGGGGCGTCCCGCTCGTCCTTGCCGGAAACTTCCTCTTCGGCTCGCTGGGAATCAATCTCGGCTGCCACCGCATGCTGACGCACAAGGCCGTTGCGTTCCAAATCTGGGTGCTTTGCATCTTGCCTATTTTTGGTGGCTGGCACCTTGTTCGCCCTCGCGATCCGCGGCGGACTCATCGACGTGCCGCCGGTCGAAAGCCGTCCCTCCCCTGCCCTCGTGCCGAGCACGGCCCAGGCGACCGCCATGCCGACAGCCGCTATGCCGCCAGCCGTCGCCGCCTGCGACGCAGCGGGCGAACTCGTGGGCATCCTCCGCCCCCACGCGTTGGGCCGTTGGCAGCTGCGGCCCAACTTCCAGGGCGTCGGGTGAGCTTCGTCCGGTCAAAGCCTGCAAGGGCGGCGATGCGGTCAGGGGGCCTCGATGATCAGGCCGGGCACCGCCTCAAAATGGGCATCGTAGGCCACGATCCGGCCGCCATTCTCCAGTGCGGCCGCCGCGATCCAGATGTCATTCGTGGGAATGGGCGTGCCCTGCCGCTTGAGGGTCGCCACGATCGTCGCGTAACGCTGCGCGACGTTGTCCGTGGTGTCGACGATCACCACGCCTGGCTCGCTGCGGAAGGCGGCGAGCAATGCGAGATTTTCCTCCAGCCGGCTTCCTCCCTGGAATCCGGCATACACCTCCCCAAGCACGGTCACGGGCAGCAGGATCTCGTCGGCTGCTTCGAGCCGTTCCTGGAGGTTCGGTTGTCCGCGCATCAGCCGGCTGAATGCCGAGGTGTCGAGACAGAGGCGGATCACCGCCACACCTCTTCGTCCACCGACTCGAACGGTGCTGTGGCTCGCTCGAAGGCATCGGCCTCGCGGGCGTCCCACGCGGCGGCGATTGCTGACAAATCCCGCCGGCGGGCCTCGGGCTTTCCACCCGTCGCGGTTTCAAGGAGATGAATCACGGTTTGATTCAGGCTGAGGCCCGATCGCTCGGCCAGCGACCGAAGTCTGGCCTCAATTGCCGCGGGAATATTTCGGACTGTGAGTTGCTTCATAAAGTAGTGGCATTATGCATGCGCGCCGTGCAGGCGTCAAGCAATTTTCGCTTGGTAGTTCTCCCGGCTGGGTGTTGATCTGGCCCAACGTTGCGCATGCACAAATCGCCCCCCAGAATCTCCAGCGTGGGGAAGGATAGCCCGGTCAATGGCACTTCTGCAGCGGTCTTCCGGCTGACGGACTGCGGCTTGGGAAGGATTCGAACCGAAAGCGGCTGTCCGGTGGGTGTGAGCACACGGTCGCCGACAAGGCCGGCCAGCCAGGGTGCTTCAGTCCCCGGAGTCGTCGGCGGCGCAAGCGATCGCCCCGGCGATCATCGGTCAGACCCTTTCGGATCGCCCGAGCGGCAGGATGGTCGCCAGGTTCTTCGCTTCGCCCGGTAGGGCCAGGCAGGCCAGCAACTCTTCGGGCGTGATCATGCCCTGCTCGGAGTAGCCCTCCGGTCGCGGCTTGCGGAACCGATGCGTGGTCCGTGTCGCAGCGTCGATCACCCAGACTTCCGGGATCCCGTGGCGGGCGTAGAGCGGCACCTTGACGCCGAGGTCGTAGGCCAGGCTCGACTCGGCCACCTCAATTACCAGGAGCGTATCGGCGGGACCAGGATGGGCGGCGGCTGCGACCGCGACGGCGACCGAGACCAAGCCGCGGCGATTGTTCAGGCCAGTCTGAGGAGTCGCAGCAAACGCTTCCGGACAGCGCATGTGCGGCGGAATCCTCGCAGATCTGTCTGGGAGGAAGCAGCCGACGCTCCTATACTCCGCCCCATGGCCAGGCGACGGACGCGAGAACCAGCGGAACGGCGGCCGCGACGGCGGCTGGGGGTGTTTTCGCTGGCGGCGCTGGCCGTCTTGGGTGGGATCGGCTGGATCACTCCCGCCGTGCTCGTCCATACAAGCCTGCGTGATCGGCCGCTCGAGGGGGTGTTTGCCGGAATCGACGGCCGCGTCGTGTCGGCGGCCGCCACGTGGAATTGGCTCCATGGGATCGAGTTTCGTGAGCTCGTGCTCCTCGACCGGGAGGGGCGGCCGGCGGTGCTCGTGTCGTCGCTGGTGATCGAAAAGGGAATCCTCGGGCTCGTCCTTGATCCCCGGAACCTCGGCACCGTCAGGCTCAGCGGCGTCGAGGCGGTGATCGCGGTCAGGCCCGGCGGTAGTTCGCTCGAGGACATCCTGTCTCCCTGGCTCGCCCGCAATTCCGGCGGTGCTGTCGCCTGCGACCTGGAACTGGTCGGGGGCACCATCGAACTTGTGGATAGCCGATCCGCCGATGCCTGGCGCTTGTCTGACGTGATTGCGGCCGGCACGCTCAATCCCGACGGCAGCCTCGCCGGCTGGACCGTGGCCGGTCGACTGCGGCATGCGGGAGGCCATGCCCCTGAGGCCGGCGCCGGCAACGAGCCAGCCATCGCCATTCCGCGACCCGTTGCGACTGGTTCGGCCCCGCTGCCGCGGCTCGATCGCACCACGATCCCAGCCGCGGCGGCCGCAGCGCTCGCACGTGATGGTGGCTGGTCGATCTCGGCTACCGCGGCGGCTGCCGGTGGCTCGCGACCCCTGACTGTCACGGCCCATCGCCTACCGCTGGGTGTGTCGAGCATCGCGGCCACTCGATTCAGTCTGCCGCAGCTCTTGGACGGACTCGCCGATATTCGGCTCGACATGACGCTCGGGCCCGATGGCCGCGACATCGGCGGCCGGATCGTGGTCGATGACCTAGCCGTATGCCGGGCCGACACGCTCGTCCAGGAGTTTGGCATCGCTCACTGCGAGTTGCCCTTCGACCTGCTCGTCAGCCAGGCCGGCCTGGTCTCGGTGCGGGAACTGCGGGCAGTCTCGCCCGTCGTGCGGGGCGAGGTGACGGGCCGGCTGCCCGTTCCGACCGCTGATCTTTGGCAGTGGCTCGAGGCCTGCACCAGCCACGACTGCGGGCTGGCCGCCGAGATTGACTTGGCGGCCGCCGCGAGCAGCCTGCCCGGCGGACTGCGAGTACGGTCCGACGTGCGAATCACAGGCGGCAGCGTACACCTGGGAGCCGTTGCTCGTGGCGACGGTGCCGATCGGGTGCTCGAGGTGCGGCTCGATTCCCGCGACATTGCCGCCGTGCGGGCCGTCGATGAACGGGATCCCGCGAGCGGCACCTCGCTCGTTCCAATCGGTGTGAAGGTGACGGCCGAGCGGCCGCTGCGCTGGAGCGAGCCGTTCACGGCCTGGCTCAAGGGCCGGCGCGGACCGGCCACGGGAGCGGGGCTTCGAATCGAGGAGGCGCGGATCACCTCTCAGGCGGCCGAGTTCTCAGCCACCGGCACGCCCGCCGCTCTCCAGATGCAGTGGAGCGTGAACCTTGGCGAGCTCGCAGGCGAATTGGCCGAGGTGATCGACTTCGGGGGCAGGTCACTAGCTGGCCGGTCTCGGGGCCGGCTGGACGTGGAGCGGGCCGGCGGCGGCGGGTCGGCGGTGCGGTTGGCGGCGAGCATCACCGAATTTGAGCTGACCGGCCCGGGCCGACCGGTCTGGAAGGATGACACGATCGCGCTCGACGCTCAAGCCACCGGAATCTTCGGCTTCGACCGGCTGGCGATCGAGTCGGCCCAGGCGATGGTCACCGCAGCGGGCGACTCGCTCGAAGCCACGCTCAGCGGTGGACTGGTGATCGAACCGGCGGCCGCGGCGGCCGGCAGAGCTGGAGCGTGGCTGCGACCCGCTCCGGGCACGAGCGAGGTCTCCGCCGACTGCGCGCTCTCCGGCGATCTTAGCCAGTGGCAGCGTCGGCTCGCCGCCACGCTGCCCGGGTTTGCCGTCGACGGACTCGAACTCGCCGGCAGCATCGAGGCCTCGGCCGCCGTGGCGACTGATCCCGCTGCCGGCGACGTCTGGCGGGTCACGCGGGCGGGAGGTGAGATCGAGAAGTTTGCCCTGCGGCTAGGGCAACGTCAGGCCAGCGAGCCGCGGATCGTGCTGACGGCGGCTGGCCTCGTGCGGCCGCTGGCCGGCACAGTCGAGATCTCTTCGGCGGAGCTTCTCTCGAGTTCGCTCTCGCTCCGCAGCGGCGGCCTTACTTGGCAGGTGGCGGCGGCCGACTCACCGGCGGCCGGCCTGCTTGGCGGCTGCCTGGCCCGGCTGCGGGGCCGCCTCCAGTGGCAGGCCGACCTCGGGCGGGTGGAGCCGTGGCTGGTCGCGGCGCCGCAGGCCTGGCAGTGGCCGATTCGTGGCCGCGCCTGGGGCACGCTCGACGTGGCCGAGACCCAGACCGGCCTCAACATGCTGCTCGAGCTGACAGGCAGCCAGGTCGTGATCGCCGAACGTCCCCCCGGTAGTCAGGAAGAGGTCCAGCCGCGGCCGATTTGGAACGAGCCGCAAGCGACGCTGACCGTCGAAGTCACGCGGCCCTTCGTTCGCTCAGCCGGCGGGATGATCTCACTGGCAGATCGGCTTGTGCTCGAACGATTGGCGGTCGAGTCGTCCACAGTCGCGGTCGCTGCGCGCGGCAGCGTGGATGACCTGAACCGACGGCAGCAGGCAGCGCTTGAAGGCACTGTCTCGTATGACTGGGCCCAGCTTTCGCGGCTGCTGACGCCCTGGACCGGCGGCCGGATCCAGATTGCCGGCTCAAGCGGGCGGCCCTTCGCCGTCCGTGGCTCACTCGCCGCTGGGATGGCTGGGCAGGGGGCCACTACGTCGGCGCCGCTCCCCGCGACGGGTGGCACGCTTTCCTTGCCGGAGTCCTGGCTGACCGCAACTCGCGGTGGGGAGCAGGCGGACAAAGCGACGGTGCGGGTGCCTGCCCGTCCAGCCTCGACCGCCCGTGGCTTCGTCGAGGTCCTTCGCGGCGTGTCGTTCGACACCTCGACCGCCTGGACAGCGGCCGACATCGATGGGTTTCCCCTGGCCGCCGGCGACCTGGCGATTCGACTGGTGGAAGGTCAGCTCGCATTCGGACCGTTTGATGTGGCCGCGTCTGGAGGAAGAATCCGTGGAGCTCCTTGGGTCGCGCTTGCGCCCTTCCCGGGAGAACTGGTCGTGCCGCCCGGTCGGATCGTTGATCGCGTGGCCCTCACCGGCAGCATCTGCCACCGCTTCCTCGGCCTGGTCTCGCCAGTGCTCGCCGGATCGACCCATGCCTCCGGCATCCTGAGCATCGACACGGCAGGGGTGCGACTGCCGCTCGGCAATCCCTTTGCCGGCGAAGCTGCCGGGCAGGTCGTCTTCGAGCAGCTGGAGGTGAGGCCGAGTGGAGCGATGCAGCCGCTCCTGAATCTGCTGGCCAGGCTCCAGGCAGTCGTCAATCCCCGGATCACGCTCGGGGATCAGGCCGTGCTCCTGCGGGTGAGGCCTGAGCCGGTCCGGCTCCGTCTGGCCGACGGCCGGATCTGGCACGACGGGCTCGTGATGGACGCCGGGCAGTTCATGGTTCGGTCGCAAGGTAGCGTCGGTGGCGACGGCTCGCTCGCGGCGGTCGTCGAGGTGGCGCTGCGGGGTGACCTGGCCGGCCAGACGCCCGTGATCGCCCAACTGCTGCGGACACCGATCACGATTCCGCTCAAGGGCACGCTCGCTCGGCCCCAGTTTGATGCCACCGCGCTCGACGTGGCCCTGCGCCGGATCGTGGAGAACACGACCCGGGCGGTGATCGACGATGGTCTGGAGCGGGGGATCGAGGCGCTCTTCGGCCGGCCACCGGGCAGCCCCTGAACGACACAGATCGTCCGCGCGGCGAGCTCGCGACCCGAATCAGGCCGCCCGGATCGCGTCTGGGTATGATTTCGTCCCAGATGCCCTTCGCGACTTCAGCCAGCCGTCGCCTTGGAGTCAATCAATCCTCGAACCCCCGGAACCCATTCGATGCCCGCCGAAAAGCCAATTCTGTTTCTGCTCCGCGCCGGATTCGCAGACGCCAAACACGGTCCCGAAGGTGCCTATTGCCCGGAGTGCGCGACAGTGGCCGGGATCCTTCACTACTACCCGGAAGTTGCGGCCCAACTCGACGTCCGCCAGGTTGATGTCCCGCGGCCGCGACCCGAGGTGGTGGCGATGGTCGGTGAAGAAAATCAGTCCTGTCCGGTGCTTGTCCTCCCCGAAGGCGATCGGCCCGCGGGCGTACCGCTCGCCATGGGACGGGCGTTTGTCTCTGGGCCGGAAGCGATCGTCAGCTTTCTGGCCGACCGATACGGCACCGCCCGCCCATCCTGAGACCGGTCGAGTCGAGCCCGTGCGGCGGCCTGAGACACGAATCCGAATCAAAAGCCCCGCTTGCACGACACGTCACGGATTGCCTGGGCCGAGCTCGTGCAGATTCATGACGATCGCGACGTCTGCCAAGCCTCGCCCGACGAACTGTCCGCGATCGGCATCCACAGCCTCTGAGCGGTAGGTGACACGAAGCATCGACGATGCCGCCGGCGGTGACCGGAGCTTGGCGTGGTCATCCACCAGCTGGTGGAAGTCCAAACCTGATTCCCGACCTGCCGATGCGGCACTACCGCCTGATCCAGTCAAATGTGAAGCCGCTCTGCGAAAAGCACGGACTCCCCCACCTCCCCGCCTGGACACGAAACGTACTCCTCACGCACGAAAACGGCTTGGGCTTCGTTGAGTGCTGGGATATGCTCTTCCTCGGCTGCCTCTTTTGCGTTCGAAAGATTCGGCCAACCCCGGGAATTATTCCATGGCCATTCGCTCGCTGTGGACCATGGTCGCGATCGTGGCCTGGTGCGGAGCTGCCCCGGTCGACTTCGCTGCCGCCGAGAAGACGGTTGGCGAGCTGCTCGGCCGCATGGGATCGCCTCGCGAGGTACTCTCGTGGCTCCTCTATCCGCGGGTGTTTCAAGACTTTGCCCAGTTCGTGGCCAGGCATGGCGATGTGAGCGCGCTGCCCACGCCGGCCTTCCTCGAGGGGCCGAAGCCCGGCGAGGAGCTGCCGATCAGCATCGAGCCGGGCAAGACGCTGCTGGTGCGGCTGCTTACCGTGGGTGAGCCGCATGCCGATGGCACACGAACCGTCTTCTTCGAGCTCAACGGTCAGCCGCGGAGCGTGTCGGTCACCGACCGCACGCTGGATGGGCAGGTGCAGCGGCGGCCGCGGGCGGTGGCGGGCGACCCGAGCCAGGTGGGTGCGCCGATGCCAGGGCTCGTCGTCACGGTGGCCGTGCGTCCTGGCGACAAGGTGACGCAGGGGCAGAAGCTCTTGAGCCTCGAAGCCATGAAGATGGAGACGACGGTGCATGCCGAGCACGACGGCACGATCGCCGAGGTGCTCGTGTCTCCCGGCACGCCGGTCGAGGCGCAGGACTTGCTGGTTCGCTACGAAGGATAGCCCGGCCAATGGCACTTCCGTGAGCACGGTCGTAGGCATTTTCGAACCGCTGAGCGGCTCGGGAGCCTGATGCCCCGTTGTCTGGCCCGAAACAGCGGATCGCGGACCGCCTGGCCTGCCCCCTGGAGTGGCGTTTTTCTGGGGTCGGTGCAGAGTCTCTCGGAGGTGGGCCACCGTTTGAGTTCCTCGACCGGCCGGCCGATCTCGTCCCGCCGCCGCGAAAGCACCGGCATCGCTACCACGGGGTGTTTGACCCGAATCACAAGCTCAGGCGGGCGGTCACGACACTGGCCATTGGGCACATTGGTAAGCGGGGCCGCGCCGCGACCGGCGGGCAGGCGAGCGACGGCCGCGCCACGGGAGGCTGCTGCGACACACATGCAAAGCCCCGCTCGCACGACACCTCCCGGATTGCGTGGGCCAAACTCATGGCCCGGGTGGGGGAGGAGTCGGCGAACCACTCGAACCGCCGCCGCTTTCACAAGCGCGAGGCCCGCCCACCGAATGGGCCGAGCTCGTCCAGTCCCATGATTACCGCGACGCAATGCAGGCGTCGCCCGACGAGCTGCCCGCGATCGACATCCAAAGTCGCTGACCGCTGCCGGAAGCGAGGTCACGACAAAGCCGCGAGGCCGCCGGACTCGGAGAGACTCTGCGCCGGTCACAGAAAAACGCCACGCCAGGGGGGAGGCACGCGGTCCAGGAACCGCCTTCTATACCCCGGGAGGCGCCGGCACGCGGCTCACGAGCCGCTCGTCAGTTCGTAAAGGGTTGAGAAAGTGCCGTTGGCCGGGCTATCCTTGATCCCTGCGTGCCTAATTCACCCGTCGGTGGGCTCGTTCGGGGCTGTGGGTAGGTTGTCCAGGTCGAGCAGGTCTTTCGGTCGCCCTGCCGCCTGCTTGAGCTTTCGCAGCCACTCGAGCGACGCGAACCGAATGCCGTCCAGTTCCACGCCCGCCTCCCAGACGGTTGTCACCGGCACGGCGGGATATCCGGGCACGTAATCAAACAGATCGAGAAAGCCCACCGTCGTACAGAGCATCATCAGTCGTTCGGCGCGGACAAATGACGCAGTCACCGGATGCGTGCGCTCGATACCGGTGGCCGGATCGATCTCGTTGCCGATGTATTCCGCAGCGATTTCTTCGAGCGCATTGAGCAGGCTCTCCTCGGCGGCGGGCGACCGGATCCACAGGACGTCGGTGTCTTCGGTCGCGCGGATGAAGCCATGGAAAGTGACGGCATGGCCACCGACCACGACGAACGGCACGTCATGCCGCCGAAGCACTTCGAAGACACGGAACTCAGGAGTCATCGGTATTTGCTTCCCCTTTCCAGCCGATTGATCTGGCGGCGAAGTTGCGGCGTTGAAAATGGTCGAGGCCCTCAGGATGGCTCTCGAGGATCGCCCGCGACTGCGTTAACAGCCGCCGCATCGCCGCGAGCCGCTCCGCGGGGCTCATCAGGAGAGCCTGGGCCCGCAGCAGGCGGTCGCGTACCAAGAGCGGGCTGGCGGCGGAATCGATCATTTTGGCACTCATTCAATGAGTCTACCCTGCGGAACGGATAGGACGGTCGATAGCCCGTTCGCACGTGTTTCCAGGTCGATGAGGGATCAATGAGCCACGACCCGCGGGGCTGGGTCGGGCGGGGCCGCGACGCAATGCAGGCGTCGCCCGACGAGTTGCCCGCGATCGACATCCACAGTCTCTGCCCGCTGCCGGACGCGAGGTCACGACAAAGCCACGAGGCCACCGGACTCGGAGAGACTCTGCGCCGGTCACAGAAAAACGCCACACCAGGGGGGTAGGCACGCGCTCCAGGAACCGCCTTCTATACCCCCGGGAGGCGCCGGCACGCGGCTCACAAGCCGCTCGTCAGCTCGTAAAGAATTGAGGAAGTGCCATTGGCCGGGCTATCCTTTGGTCATGAAAGAGTTGGCAAGGACGTCACCCATGGCCTCACCCAGCAATCAGGCCGGGCAGGCCCCTACTGCTGCGGTGGGGGTGCTCGTTATCCTCGGAGCCTCGGGCGATCTCACGAAGCGGCTGCTGATGCCGGCAGTCTATAACCTTGCCTGCGAGGGGCTCCTGCCAGACGAGTTCGCCGTCGTCGGCATGGCGTTGACAGACCTCACCACCGCCGAGTTTCGCGCGGGGCAACGGCAGGACATCGCCAAGTTCACCACTCGGAAGACCATCGACGAGGATCGCTGGCGGTGGCTGGAATCGCGGCTCCACTACACGCCCGGCAACTTCGCCGATCCGGTCGCCTACGACCGGCTCATGAAGCTCGTGCTCGAGGTTGGGCAGGCGACAGGAGCGGCCGGCAACACGCTCATCTATCTGGCCATCTCGCCCGACTTCTTCGCCGCGGTGAATCAGCGTCTCGACGCGGCGGGCTTCACGCGGATGCCGGGCCTGAAGAGGATCATTGTCGAGAAGCCATTCGGCAAGGATCTCGATTCGGCCATCAGCCTCAATCATGACCTGCTCGCCCACTGGCGCGAGGACGAGATCTATCGCATCGACCACTACCTCGGCAAGGAGACGGTGCAGAACCTCCTGGCCTTTCGAATGGCCAACCCGCTGTTCGCCCCGCTCTGGAACGCCAGCCACATCGACCACATTCAGATCTCCGCGCTCGAGACCGTGGGTGTGGAAACGCGGGGCGGCTACTACGACCGGACCGGTGTCGTCCGCGACATGGTGCAAAATCACCTCCTCCAGATGCTGGCCTACGTCTGCATGGAGCCCCCGACGTCGCTGGACCCGGCCGCGATTCGCGATGGAAAATCCAGGCTCCTGGAATCGGTGCGGCTGCTCGACCCCGCAACAGTCGCCCGCGACTGCGTTCGTGGCCAGTATGCGGCGGGCGTAAAACCCGACGGTTCGCCGGCCGTGGCCTATCGTCAGGAGCCCGCCGTCGATCCGGCCTCGAAGACCGAGACGTTCGCGGCGCTCCGGCTGCAGATCGACAACGCCCGCTGGGCCGGGGTGCCGATCTATCTCCGGTCGGGGAAGTCGCTCTGGAAGCGAGGCACCGAGATCGTCGTGCAGTTTAAGCCCTCGGCCCCCGACTCGGCAGCGGTTGAGCCCAATCTCCTGATCTTCCACATTCAGCCGTTCCAGGCCGTCGAGATCAGGATGCAGGCCAAGCGGCCGGGCCCCGCGTTTCGCCTCCAGCCCGCCGGCATGCGGTTTGACTACGCCGAGACATTTGAAGCGGCCCGCGGCACTGGCTACGAGGTGCTGCTCTACGCGGCGCTCAACAACGACCCCACCTTGTTTTCGCGAACCGATTTCGTCGAAACGGCCTGGCGGATTGTCCAGCCCATGCTCGACGCCTGGCGAAGCACTCCCGCAGACGACTTCCCCAACTATGCCGCCGGCACCTGGGGACCAGCGGCGGCCAACAGTCTGCTCGCCCGCGCTGGTCGCCGCTGGCACGAGAACCTGACCCGCGATGTGCTGGCCCGCAGCGAATTTCTGGCGACGGCCCCGGCTGTCATGCTCAACAACCTGCTCCTCGCGTTTCGGCCGCTGGCGATTGCTCCCGGCGACACGATCGTCCGAGCGGGCGACCGGGGAGGCGAGATGTATTTCGTCTGCCGCGGCCAACTTGAGGCCCTGGGGAGTGCAGACGAGCAGATCGGCCTGATTCGGGAAGGAGAATTTTTTGGTGAGCTGGCGGTGCTCTTCGATCAGCCCCGCTCGGCCACGGTACGGGCCGTCTGCCACTGCGACCTCCTCGCGCTCGACGCGGCCGACTTCCGCCGCATCGCCAGCGACTTTCCCCAGATGCAGGCGGAGTTTCGTCGGATCGCGGCCAGCCGCCAGAGCCGCCCGGCCGAAGAGTAAGGGGAAAAAGGTGCCAGCCACCAAATCTGGGTGCTTTGCATCTTGCCTATTTTTGGTGGCTGGCACCTTTTCGCCCGCCAAGATCGATGGCACCGAGGCTCGGGAAGCTGAAAAACTCCGCGGGCCTCACACCGTGCCGCTGAGCGGCGTGTTCGAGATAGTCCAGTTGCTCGTCTGTCGGATCACCGACCACGCACGACTCTGGATGTCGTTCAGCTGCTGAGAGAATGATCTCGGCCAGGCACGTGAAGTTGACCTCCGGATCCAGGTGCTCCGCCGCAAACAGCCCCATCTCGAAAGGGCAGTGGAGCCCAGGAATCCGTGTGAGGCACTTCACGACTCTCAGATCTGGCCGGGCATCGAGCACCGAGATGTCGACGTTTTCGGGCTGGGCGTCGTCAAGGATGACCGTGTTTGCTCCGAAGTCGTCAGCCTGCAAGATACCGCCGACCGCGTTCGTCACGCAGACGACGATCGCCGCCTCCTTGATATCCTCCTTGACGGTCGTAAGCCGATGAACAGCCGGATTCCAGCCAGGGATCTCAGGGATCTTGCTCATCTGCTGCGGCAGGTCGACCGCCAAGACCCTGCGGCGCGGGGATCGCCGAAACATGCACCGCAGCGCTGCACGCCCCGTGGAGCCCGCTGCTCCCATCACCGCGACGACACCATCTGAGCCGATTTCCTTTTCGATATCTTCGACCATCTGAGCGATGGTTACGGCCGTAAAGCCATGCCCCGTGGTGATCGCCATGTGTGGCCGGGCTT
>ERZ889217.889-NODE-889-length-16665-cov-11.943347_pt1 | contig 16665 bp, 14 predicted proteins | sample MGYA00521098_ERZ889217 | MGnify/ENA primary metagenome ERZ889217 (study PRJEB32303, sample SAMEA104408613) | aquatic metagenome | biome: Brackish water; feature: Pelagic; material: water | place: Baltic Sea | collected 2014-06-10T22:04:00 | depth 2,362 m ...
AACAAGGCACCGGGTTTTTTTTGTTTATGAAGATATCGCGCAAGCGGATGCTCATCCCCTGCGAATTGTAGGCCGGGTGTCCTGCGTGCCATCAAAAGTTTTCCGCCGCAGGCGTAAGACCCACTACATTTCAGAAAAGCGAGAGGCTTTCACCCCCCGGTGCCGGTTTTTCACCAGCACCCCGATCGAAATCAGCGACCCCGCCAGCATGAGAGTGATGAGAGACGCCGCAAACAACTTTGGCTGCCCCGTTGAATAGGCCATCCACCCCGCTGCTGCTCGCCAAGTGAACACCGCCGCGAGAAATCCCGTGCACCCCAGCGCCACCATCCAAGCCCAACCAAGTCCCCGCGACATAAGCACACCCGAGAGCGCGGAGAGAAATCCGAAAGTTCCTCCGGAAATCAGAGCCGTCTTTGCTCCCGAGGGATTCGACAAAAACCCCGCGAGACCGCAAACAAAGAGGAAAATTCCAAAACCGATAAACCAGCGTCCGCAAAATTTCATGGCGCTGGGAAACTCTGCAATGCTCGAAACAAATTCAAGTGCGCCTTCCTCGCGGGAGATGGAGCCAGCTACCTCACTGCCACAACGATCTTCGCCGACGGTGGCATCATGCACAGCAGCCCGGGGCTTTAATCAAAGAAACCGAGGACCGGCCGCCCCCACGGCCGCCAACCTCAAAACCGCACTTTCCGCTGGCAGGCCCGAGGCAAAGCTAATACCAGAACTCACTGTGTTTTTTCGTTGATGATCGATCCCTCCACTCATTTAGCCATTGCGGAGTCTTTCCTGCAGCCGATGGGGCCTGTGGCGGCGGATCAGTTGCGGCATCTCATAATCGTAACCCTCCTGACTTTGATCGCCGTGGTTCCCGTCATGGTGTCCATGCCATGGATTCTGTGGCGCTACCGTCGCAGCAAGCCGAAGGGCGAATATCGTCCGAGCTGGGAGTCGAACTCGTTTCTGGAGTGGTTGATGTGGGGCGTGCCGATTGTCGTCGTCGCTCTGATTGGGGTCAACCTGACGATCATGACTTTCCGGCTCGACCCCTACAAGGAACTGGGCAAAGACCCGCTCCAAGTCCAAGTCATCGGTCTCGATTGGAAATGGATTTTCATCTACCCGGACGAAGGGGTTGCCTTGGTGGACGAGTTGGTCGTGCCCGAGGGGCGCGCGGTCGAGTTGACATTGACCACCGACACAGTGATGCAGAGCCTGCAAATCTCTGCGATCGTCGGGCAAATCTACGCCATGCCGGCGATGACCACGAAGTTGAACTTCCGCGCTGTCAAACAGGGTGTGGCCGAGGGGATGAATTCCCAGTTTACCGGCAACGGATTCTGGAAGCAGAAGTTCCAGGTTTATTCGGTATCCAAGGAGGACTACGCCGCCCGGATGAAGAAGGCGCAATCAAGCGACCTCTCGCTCACGGACGACACCTATGCCATTCTGGCCATGCAGGGGACTTCCGAAGAGGCAAAAAAACCCCTCGCTATCGAGAATCGCAAAGGCCCGATTGAAATGGTCCTCGGCGATCCGAAAATTTTTCAACGCGTGCTGGCCCGCTACATGGTCGAGGACATGACTCCGGAAAGCCAACCGGGCAGTCCCTCCTACGACCCCAAGAAATCCCCGCTCCCGCCGGCATCAGATAAACCCATGATGGGAATGGAAATGTAAAATGCTTGACGCGATTTTTGGCAGATTAACTTGGGACTCGATCATCCTCGTTCAGGCGGTCGAACAACCAAATATCAACACATTCATCACCGCCGGCGCAGCGGCCATGATGCCGGTCGGGGGAGTCATGATTGTCGCTCTTCTCACCTGGATGAAGTGGTGGAAGCCTCTTTTCGAATGGCTCACGAGTGTCGATCACAAGAAAATCGGGACGATGTATATCATCTTCGCGGTGATTATGTTGTTCCGTGGGGTGGTCGAGGGGATGTTGATGCGGGCGAACCAAGCGGTCGGCCTCAATGGCGGGTTTCTCTCCTCGGATCACTTCAACCAGCTTTTCACGACCCACGGCACCAACATGATCTTTTTCGTGGCGATGCCTTTCCTGTTTGGCCTGATCAATATCATCGTTCCCTTGCAGATCGGTGCCAGGGATGTGGCCTTTCCGAGGCTCAATCAAATCAGCCTGGGTCTCACGGCAGCCGGCGGATTTCTCTTCATGATCTCGCTGATGATCGGTGAGTTTTCGACGGGTGGATGGACCGGGTATCCCTCCTTCACAGGCCGCTTGGTCAACCCCGGAGTCGGCCCCGATTATTACATCCTGGCCATCGCGATTTCTGGAATTGGTTCCACGCTCACGGGCGTCAACTTTTCGGTGACCATTTACAAATTACGCACGGCGGGGATGAGTTTCATGAGGATGCCGCTCTTCACTTGGACGGCTCTCTGCACCTCCATCCTGCTGATCTTTGCGATGCCGCCCCTCACAGCCTGCTGCGCCATGCTCGGGCTCGACCGCTTCCTCGGCTTCCATTTTTTCACGAACGACATGGGCGGGAATTTGATGAATTTCATCAACCTCTTCTGGATGTTCGGCCACCCCGAGGTTTACATCCTCATCCTCCCGGCTTTCGGGGTGATGTCGGAAATCTCATCCACATTTTCCGGCAAGCGCCTTTACGGCTACACCAGTATCGTTGCGGCCACGATGTGCATCGCGGTTCTTTCGTTCACGGTCTGGCTGCACCACTTCTTCACCATGGGGCAATCCGCCACGGTGAACGCTGCCTTTGGCGTGGCGACGATGCTGATTGCCATTCCGACCGGGGTGAAAATCTACGATTGGCTGGCGACTCTTTGGGGCGGACGAATCCGGTTCACCGCCCCGATGATCTATCTCTGCGGTTTTTTCGTCCTCTTCACCATCGGCGGTCTCAGCGGGGTGGTCCTCGCGAGCCCCACCTTGGATTACCAACTGCACAACAGCCAGTTTCTGGTGGCGCATTTTCACAATGTGATCATTCCCGGGGTCCTGTTCGGAATTCTCGCGGGCATTCACATCTGGTTCCCCAAAATTTACGGGTTCCGACTCATGGAGGGTTTGTCCCGCATCACCGCATTCCTCTGGGCGATCGGCTTCATTCTGGCCTTCATGCCTCTCTACCAAACCGGATTGATGGGAATGACCCGGCGAACCGTCGCCTACGAAGATCCGGCGCTGGTCCCGTGGATGATTGTCTCGGGCATCGGTGCGCTCATCCTCGGCTGCGCTTTCCTTTCCATCCTCCTGACAATCTTTGTAAGCGTTTTAAACCGGAAAAAATTGATGGTTCCCATTGGTGATCCTTGGGACGGGCGAAGCCTCGAGTGGGCGACCCCTGCGCCCACTCCCGAATGGAACTTTGCTGTTCTACCGAAGGTCGATTGTCGCGATGCCTTCACGGATGCCAAGGCCAAGGGCACGGCCTACCAGCCGATCGAGAAATACGAAGACATCGAGATGCCCGCAAATACCTATTATGGCTTCATCATTATGATTATGGCCTCAGGGCTCGGCTTCGGCTTGGTCTGGCACATGTGGTGGTTGGCCATCGCCTCACTCCTCGGCGCCATCGCGACAGCCATCACTTACGCGTTTCTGCCTCAAAAACAGTATATCATTCCCGCCGCCGAGGTGCGCGAAATCGATGAAGCCTGGCGCCGGTCGGCCCGCGAGGGCCGGGGAATCACGCGCGATGACGAGGGCAATGAGGCAAACCAAGGGCTGGCCCGTCCCGACAACATCACCAACCCATGAGTTTCTCGATCAGAAAATCACTCCATCCTGGCCTGAATCTGGGCGAGGATCACGGCGACGACCGCCTTGAGGCCGAGACATCCGTCTTCGGGTTCTGGGTTTTCATGATGAGCGATCTCGTGACCTTCGGGATGTTTTTCGCCGTCTTCGCCACCACCATGCCTCTCGCATGTTGCCCCGGCCCAAAGGAACTCTTCGACCTCGGCAGCGTTGCTTGGCAAACTGCCTTCCTTCTCGCCTCGAGTTTGACCAGCGGAATGGCCATCCTGACTCTCAAGCAGGAACATGCGTCTCGAAGCGCCTCCACGAAAAAGTTGGTTTTTTGGCTCTTGGTTACGGTTCTGCTGGGTTGCGGATTCCTCTACCGTGAGATCTCCGACTTCATCGCCATGGCCGCCGCTGGAGGGCCGCCGACACGCAGCGGCTACCTTTCCGCTTTGTGGTCCCTCGTGGGGCTCCACGGTCTGCATGTTACCGGTGGACTCATCTGGTGTCTCGTAATCGTCGCCGGGATTGTGGTTCGGGGTGTCGACCATCGCTGGAAGTTGACCCTGCTCCGCTGGGCAGTCTTCTGGCATTTTCTCGATGTGGTCTGGATCGCCATCTTCAGCTTCGTCTTTTTGGGAGGTTTGCTCTGATGGAAAATAACAAAGAATTTCGTCATTATCTGATCGGTTTTGTGCTGGCGACGCTTCTCACGGTCATCCCCTTCACTCTTGTGGCGACCGTGGGCGGAAAGATCGCCTTTTTCGCTCTGATCCTCAGCGCGATCCTTCAACTCATCGTGCATCTCCGCTACTTTCTGCACCTGTCCTTCAAAGGCCAGCAGAGGGAAGATCTCCAACTGGTCCTGTTCACCGGGCTCATCCTGCTCATCATGATTGGGGGATCCGTCTGGGTCCTCGGCGATCTTTACAACCGGATGTAAGCCCTCAAGGAGCGTGGGCGGCCCGCCCACCTGAGTTCCTACCTCCGTTTTTTAGCGAGGTTTTGGATTCTTTCGCGCAAGGCGCCATCGGCGGAGTCCATTTCGGAGAGGAGTTGGTCGGTCGAAATGCTCATGCCTCCGAGGGCTTCCACGGTCGTGCGTTCCATGTGGTCGTCCGTGGCGACGGTGACTTCGCAAGTCGCGGCATATTTGGCGGCGAGGCGCTCGATGATTTCGTCGGCGGTCTGGCCTGATTTCGAGTAAAAAACGGCAATGCCGTGGGGAACGGAATCACTCGAGGCCTTTGCTCCGCGTCCGTCGAAGACCACAGCGACTTCCCATTCGCTTGAGTCTTGGAGTGCGGTCAAACGCCGGACGACGGTTTCCCGGGCGGAGGCGGTATTTCGTCGGTGGATTTCAGCGAGATCAGGCCAGGCAAAAATCACGCTGTGGCCATCCACGAGCAAAATCCGGCGCTTCATCGGCTACTTGGCGTCGGGCAGAACCTTCGTTCCGAGGCGCTGGATGCCGGCCTTCGCGAAGGTGCTGGCGGGGTAGATTTGACGGGCCTTGAGATACCAAGCGAGTGAGGAGCCAGGGAGGTCCTTCTTCTCCAATTCCTCGGCGCGGTTGATGGCCTGCACGAATTGCGAGGCCTGCGTGGTGAGGTCGGCGCGGAGTTGGTTGAGCTTGTTGTCGTCGGGAAATTCCTTCCGCGCGGACTCGGCGCTTTCCCAGGCCCCGGCGGCATCGCCTCGGCTGGCGATCTCTTGGGCCTTCACGATCGAGGCTTCGACCATCGACATTTTTTCCAAAACCTCGCCGAGTTGTTTTTGCTTTTCGGGGTAAAGCGCAGAGGCGGCGATGAAGCGCATCCGGTCCTCGAAAATTTGGCGGTGGTTATTTTGTTGGAGCAGACGGTCGAAGTCATTCATCGCCTGTTGCTGAACATCGGACTGGGTGAAGATCGTGTTCCCGACTTCGGCGAGAGCTGGGTTGCGCGGCCAAATCTCGGCGGCGGCGCGGAGCTCCTTTTCCATCGTCGCCTTGTCGCCGGAGACCGCAGCCGTGCGGGCCTTCGCGAGATGCATGGCGCTGATCGTCTTCGCAGTTTCGACCTTCGCAAGCGGCTTGCTGGGGTCGAAATCCTTCGCGAGGCCCTCCAGTTCGGGAACGAGTTTTTCGGCACGCGTGAGATCGTTCACTTCCAGCGCGGCGAGGAGTTCGTTGCTCTTGCGTGTGAATTCCAAGGCGCGCCGTTTGTCGTCGCGCGAGAGGAGACGCACGCTGGGCATGTATTCGCCGAGGGCGAAAGTCTCGGCGAGCCGCTCAGTGGCGCTTTGCATTTCGCCCTGCTCGAGGAGGTATTTGTAGGCCTCGATGCCCTCGTTCACATCGCGGATCGCCTCGCTGGCGAGGCTGTCGATTTGGCTGAGGGAGCTGACGAGTTTGCTGATGCTTTGGGCTGCGGTCGCCGCGCCTCCAGTGAGGCTTTCCACGCCGATGTTTTCGAGTCCCATCTTCGCGCCGCTGGCGGCGAAGGAGCTGCCGGTGCGGTTGGCACCGCCGGTGTTGTTGTTAATAATGACATTCGTCCCCTTCCTATCGGCTCCCGCTCCGGTGGAGGTTTGCTGATCCAGGGCGCCTTGCGAGCCCGAGACGCGCGGATCGAGTTCGGCATTCAGTTTGGCTTGCCCGGCATCCTTGTTCACCGGAAGGGAATCGACCATTTTCTTGTAAACTTCGATCGAGTTGTCGCCGTCTTTGTAGATGGCGCGGTAGAAGCGGTTCGCGATGATCACATGCTCGAAGCGCCGCGTGGCGAAATACTGCATGATCAAGGCTTGGAGGTGTCCTTTGGTGAAAAGCTCGACGGTGGCGATGCGGAGTTTGTTGTTTTGGATGGTCTGCCCGATGTCGGAGAGTTTGCGCTTCGCCGTGGCCATGCGGGCATCGCGCTCGATCTTGATATTCTCCTGCTGCAGTTGCGAAACATTGGTGCCGCTGGGCGTGTTGAGGAGCCGGTTTTGCGCAGCCATCTGGTTATTCCACTCGGCCTTGCCCAGTTCCTTCTCGAGCAGGGCATTCTCGCGTTTGATTTTTGCCACCGTTTCGAGGCTACGGCGCGCGGAGTGGATTGCGTCGGACATCGTCCGGCAGAGGTTGGCGTCATCCCGGTATTCGGAGGCCTTTTTCAACAGGGAAAATGCGGTCTCGATATTTTGCGGTGAGGCTTTGCCGGGGGAGAGGAGGTCGAGGATGCGGTCGATCGTTTGCCGGTAGGCCACATCGGCCTCGCTCGTGGCGGCGGGGGCGTTGAGATATTTTTCGAAACGCGCGCGGAGGAGGCGGTTGTTGTTAATGTTCCAAATCTTCCCGTCGTAATTCATCACATCGCTGCCGGGATCGAACGCCGGAACGTCGCGGCCGATGAATCCCTCGTTCATTTGCGGGGGGCGGGAGGAGTCCTGCGCCTTAGCGGGCAGGATAGCGAGCAAACAGGCCAGTGGGAGGGCCAGGCGGAGATTCATGATTTTTCGACCTTTCGGGTGCGGAGGATTCCTTTTTCATCAACGGCCACGAGAAACACGAGCCGCTGTTCCTTTTGGATGTTCATGTCGTTGAAGTCGGCTGTCACGAGGACCGGGATGATTTCATTGTCCACCTCGATGGCGATGAGGCGGCCGGAGTCGGGCGACCAAGCGAGGGATTCGGAGACCTTGCCCTCGAGCTTGTAGGTATTCCCGCGAAGGCTGTTGGAATTTTGCAAGTAAGCCGCGACATCCAATGAGGGAACGGTGCGGTGGGTCGATTTGTCCTTGGAACCGAGGAACACGAAACCCAGTGCGATGAGCACAAAAAAACCTGCGGCGATGGGGAGGAGGCTCTTTGAGCGGGAGGAACTTTTCTTGCGTGCCATGTCCGCAGGCTAGCGAATGCCAACGCGACTTCAAGGCTGCGCGTTGCGGCGGAGCGGGAGTCGTGCTTCAATCCTCACCGCCCATGCTGAACTTCCTCGTCCGCCGACTTCTGATCAGCGCGTTCCTGCTTTTTTGTATCAGCCTGGTTTCGTTTTTCATGATCACGCTGGCGCCGGGCAGCCCGTATCCGTGGGGCGAGTTGAATCCAAAAATCACGCCGCAGGTGAAGGAGGCGTTCCGCAAAAAATTCCACCTCGACCGTCCGCTCCACGAACAATACTGGCTCAATATGCGCGACCTCTTCACCGGCGAGTTGCGCAGCATCAAGGACGACCGCCCCGTGCTGGGCCGCATCCTCGAGCGCCTGCCCGCTACTGTGATTCTCAATGTGGCAGCGATTGGACTCTCGCTCACCTTTGGAATGTTGATCGGTATTTATTGCGCAAGGAACGCCGGCCGCACACCGGACACCGTGGTTTCCTTCGGAGTGTTTCTCTTCATCGCCATTCCGACTTTCTGGATCGCGAATCTGGCGATCATCGGATTGGTGAAATTCGGCGGGATTCCCGTGCTGGGAATGCAATCGTTCGGGATCGCCTTTCCAAATGCTCCCTCGATGTGGCTCGACCGCGTGTGGCACATCGCGCTCCCCGCCACCATCCTCTCGCTGGGCGGCATCGCGGTGCAATCCCGCTACATCCGCGCCAGCATGCTCGAGACGCTTCACGAAGGTTACATCCGCACTGCGCGGGCCAAGGGACTCGATGACGACACGGTTTTCTACAAACACGCGTTGCGAAATTCGATTCGGCCCCTGATCACCGGCATCGGCGGACTTCTGCCCGCGTTAATCGGCGGCTCGGTGATTGTGGAAACGATTTTCGCCTATCCTGGAATGGGGCGTCTTGGCTATGAGGCCGTCTTGGAGCGGGATTACCCGACGCTGGTGGCATTGAATTTCATCGTCGCCGCGCTGGTGCTGGTTGGGAATCTGGTTTCCGACCTTCTCTACGCGGTGGTCGATCCGAGGGTTCGGCTCGAGTAGATCAATCCTCGGGCTCTTCCCCGGCTTCGGATTCCTCCGTCGCGGGGGGCTCTTTTTGGAGTTTTTGGAGGAGAGGGGTCATGTCTTCGACTTCCTCCCAAACGACCTCGCTCACATAGATCGGGGCCTTCTGAAGCGCAGCCATGGCCATGCAGTCACTGGAACGCGCGTCGAGTTCCACGATCTTGCGTTGCTGGAGTTCATTCTCGGCAGTGATGATCAGGCGGCCATAGAAGACTCCGCTTTTAAAATCATTGATGATGATCCGCTCGACCTTGCCGCCGAGAGCCGTGAGGACATTCGCGAGCAGGTCGTGAGTAAGTGGCCGTTCTTTCTCAGCGTCGTTCAGGTAGAGGTTGATGGCATGGCCGATCGTCTGGTCGATGTAGATGGTAAAAACCTTTTCGTCGTTTCCCAAAAAAACGGCCGTTCCCGCGTTTGTCGGGATCAGCGCGCGAATTTGAATCGGAATCACGGACTTGCTCACGGTGCGAAATTATCAGCGTGATCTCGCTTCGCAAGCCGCGCGAGGTTTTGGCAGGAGGCGGTGAAAACCTACCCAAGTCTGGCTCGAATTCTCTCGATGATGACGAGCGCCTCGGCGGTGGAATCCGCCATCACGCAGACATGGCCCATCTTGCGGCCAGGCCGAGCTTCGGATTTGCCGTAGAGGTGGAGCTTCGCGCAAGGTTCCCGCAGGACGACACTCCAGTCGGGCTCTCCGTTTTTCCAAAGGTCGCCGAGGATGTTCCACATCACGACCGGGCGGAGGAGTTCCGGCGAGCCCAGCGGGAGGCCGCACACGGCGCGGAGTTGTTGCTCGAACTGGCTCGTCGCGCAGGCGTCGAAGGAAAAATGCCCGGAGTTGTGCGGGCGGGGGGCGAGTTCGTTGACCAAAAGCTCCCCGTCACGAGTCAGGAAAAACTCAACCGCGATCAGGCCGACCACATCGAGCGCCTCGGCGATGGAGGCGGCGATCTTTTCGGCGCGTTCCGCAATTTCAGGAGCAAACCGCACCGGCACGATCGAGAGGTCGAGGATGTGGTTTTCGTGGATGTTTTCCGAGCAGGGGAAGGGCACGACCTCGCCGTTCAGTCCGCGCGCGCAAACGACCGACAGCTCGGCCTCGAATGGAATCCATTTTTCCAAAACCCCGCGCGGAGCGCCGAAGCGTTGCCAGAGTTCCGTGGCGTCGGAGGGGCCCGAGATTTTCAACTGCCCCTTGCCGTCGTAGCCGAAGTCCGCAGTCTTCAGCACCGAGGGCGTTCCGATCTCCGCCAGAGCAGAAGCGAGGTTTTCGGCGGAATCCACCACGCGGAATGGCGCGCAAGGAAAGCCCTGCGCTCGGAGGAAGTTTTTTTCGCGTTCCCGGTTCTGACAAATGTGCAAAACCTCGCCACGCGGGCGCACCGGCTTGAGCGCTGAAACCGTGTCCAACGCCGTTCGAGGGATGTTTTCAAACTCGAAGGAAATGACATCCACGCCTTGTGCGAATTTTTCCAGCGACGCCGAATCGGTGTAGGGCGCGTTGACCTCAACATCGCAAATCTGACCGGCCGGGCAGTCGGGCTGGGGTTCGTAGGCGTGCACGCGATACCCCATGCGGCGTGCGGCGATGGCGAGCATCCGGCCGAGTTGGCCGCCGCCGAGGATGCCGACAACTCCTCCAGGCTGGATGGATTTCTGTTCCGTCGTCCGGCGATTACCGGTAGTTTCCGCAGTCTTTTCCGTCATGGCAGATCGATTAGTCTATATTCTTGCGCTGGCTGTTTTGGGCCTGGTCCGGCGCCTGCCCCTCGCGTTGTGCTTCGTGGTGGGTCAGGCCGGCGGCGCGTTGATGTGGCTCATCCTGCCCGGCTACCGCCGCCTCGCAAGGGAAAACCTGAAGATTGCTTTCGGTCGCGAACTTTCCCCCGCACAAATCCGCCGGCTGGTTTTTAAACACTTCACCACCCTTGGGGCGAATGTGGTGAGTGCGATCAAAATTCCCGCGCTCTCGCACGAAGCGATCGACCGCATCGCCACGACCGAAAACCTCGACCTCATCCGCCAAAACATCGCCAAGGGCCGTCCGGTTCTTCTCGCTATCAACCACATCGGCAACTGGGAATTGTATGCTCAACTCGCTTATAATAATACAGGGGTGCGCTTGGGAACTATTTATCAAGCCCTGCACAACAAGCTGCTTGATGACCTTCTGAACAGCGACCGACGCCGACTCGGTGTTCTCACTTTCAATCGCAAGGAGGGGTTTCAAGGCGCGCTAAATCTGCTCCGCGAGCCAGGGTTTCTTGGAGTTCTTGTCGACCAGCATGCTGGCAACAGTGGAGTGTGGACGCCATTTTTCGGGAGGCTTTGCTCAACCTCACCTCTCTCGGCCACGCTAGCCATCCACACAAATGCCGTCGTCCTACCGGCGGCAATTTATACAAAGGGATTTGCCAAGTGGCGCGTCGTCGTGAGCGAGGCAGTCCCTTGGACCGCCGAGAATCCCGACCAGCTCACGCTCGACATCAATAAGGCCCTCGAAAAACAAATTCGCACCTCGCCCGCCGATTGGTTTTGGGTTCACAACCGCTGGAAAACCCCGAACCCGAATTTCCTGCTCGAAAACACCAAGCGCGGGATTTTTCTTCCGCCCGAGGAGCCGCCTCCCCATCCTTTCCGCATGGTTGTTCGCTCCCCAAACTGGCTTGGTGACGCGGTGATGTCCGTCGAAGCGGTCCGCGCCTTCAAGCTCGGCCGCCCCGACGCCCACCTCGCCGTGCTGGCTCCCGAAAAGCTCGCGGGCTTCTGGCAGCGGGTCGGTGATGTGGACGAGGTGATTTCCTTCGAGCCAGGCGAGTCGGTTTTTTCCATCGCCAAAAAACTGCGCGGCCAATTTGAAGTCGCGGTTTTGCTCCCGAATTCTCTCCGCTCTGCGCTTGAGGTCTGGCTTGCCGGAATTCCTCGCCGAGTCGGATATCGAGGCTATTCGCGTGCCTGGTTGCTCAATCAGATTGTCCGCGAACCCGAAAAGAAGAACCGTCCGCCCGAACATCACGCCGACCGCTATTGGCGGATCGCCCAGCGCTGCGGCGCGGCCGAGCGACCACACCTCAAAACCCTCTGGAAGCCGAATCCGAAGGAATGCGTGATCGGCCTTTGCCCCGGCGCGGAATACGGCTCGGCCAAACGCTGGCCCGCTTATAAATTTCAGACCTTGGTGAAAGAAGTGAACGAGCGGCTCGATTGCCAATGGGTGATCCTCGGCACCGCTGCCGACACGCCGCTTGCGGCCGAAATCTCGCAAGGCATTCCCAACATCACCGACCTCACCGGCAAAACCTCCCTCGGACAGTTGATGGAATTGCTCTCGAAGCTCACAGGGCTGGTGACGAACGACACGGGCACAATGCATCTGGCGGATTTCATTGGAACTCCAGTCGCCGCGTTGTTCGGCTCCACCGAGCCCTCCCTCACCGGCCCCCGCAGCCCGCGCAGTGTGGTGATTCGTCAAAAAGCCGAATGCAGCCCCTGCTTCCTGCGCGAGTGCCCGATCGACTTCCGCTGTATGCAGGACATCCCGATGGAAAAAGTCATCGAAGCCGTGCTGGCCTTTCGGTAGGGAGCGCCGATTCCCCCGTCGGCACAGCGAAGAACTCAAGAGTAACAACTTCTTGAAAACGGGTGACCAAGCCGACGAGGGCGTCGGCGTTCCCAAGGGGGGTAAAATCAGAGCAACGGCAACTGAGCAGCGGCGGTGGGGTCGGGGACGAGGCGTTTGCGGGAGGATTTGGCGAGGGCGGGTTGACCTTCGGTGTTGAGCTCGGATTTTTCCAGATTGCCGAGGATTTCCTTGGCGCGGGCGATGATTGAGTCGGGCAGTCCAGCGAGTCGGGCGACTTGGATGCCGTAGCTTTGATCGGCGCGGCCGGGGACGATTTTGCGGAGGAAAACGATTTGGTCGTTCCACTCGCGCACGGCGACATTGAGGTTCAACACCCCCGGTCGGGTGCGCTCGAGGTCGGTGAGTTCGTGGTAGTGCGTGGCGAAAAGGGCTCGGCAACCGATCTGGTCGTGCAGGTGCTCGGCCACGCTCCACGCGATCGAGAGGCCGTCGAAGGTCGAGGTGCCGCGTCCAATTTCATCCAAGATGACGAGACTTTTCGCCGTGGCGTTGTTCAGGATGTTCGCGGTTTCATTCATCTCGACCATGAAGGTCGATTGGCCGCGGGCGAGGTCGTCGTTGGCTCCGACGCGGGTAAAAATCCGGTCGGTGAGGCCGAGGCGCATCGACTTCGCAGGGACGAAACTGCCGGTTTGCGCCATGAGCGCAAGAAGGGCGGTTTGGCGGATGTAGGTGGATTTTCCCGCCATGTTCGGGCCAGTGATGATGGCGAACTTTTTGCCGTCGGTGCCGAGGTTCGTGTCATTCGGCACGAAGCGCGCGCCGTCCATTTGCCGGTCCAAAACAGGATGGCGGCCTTCGGTGATTTCGAGAATTTCGGAATCGTCGATCTCGGGGCGGCAGTAGCCGTGGAGGCGGGCGGTTTCGGCGAGGGAGCAGAGGACATCGAGCACAGCCAGTGTGGCGGCGGACTCTTGCAACTTCGAAAGCTCGGCGAGGACGGCCGCACGGAGTTCCGCGAAAATCTCGATCTCGCGGGCGCGCGCGCGTTCGTCGGCCCCAAGGATTTTGCCTTCCATTTCCTTGAGCTCGGGAGTCACGAACCGCTCGCCGTTCACTGTCGTCTGCTTGCGGATGTAGTCGGCGGGAACCGAGGGAAGGTTGGATTTGGTGATCTCGATGAAATAGCCGAAGACCGAGGTGAAGCGGACCTTGAGCGACTTGATGCCGGTGCGCTCGATCTCGCGCTCCTGCAGGGCGGCGATCCAGCCTTTCCCCTCGAGCGAGGCGGCGCGGAGTTCGTCCAGCGCGGGGTCGAAGCCGGTCTCGACAAACCCGCCGTCGCGGATGATCGCGGGAGGTTCGGCCACGATGGCCTGGCGGAGTTTTTCGCTCAACTCAGGGAGGGCGTGGAGGCTTTCGACGAGGCCAGAGAGAAGAGGGGAGGGGAGGCGGAACGAGTCGGCCCCGCCCAGACTGGCGGCGAGGGGAGGGATGAGTGCCAGCGACTGGGACAGCGCGGCGAGGTCGCGGGCGTTTCCGGAGGGCCCGCCGAGGCGGGATGTCGCACGCTCGATATCGCGGATTTCGGCGAGGCGCGAGCGGAGGTCGCCGAGGAGCATGGCGTTGTCGAGCAGAGCGGCGATGGCATCCTGGCGGTGCTCGATGGCCTCGGCATTGCGGAGCGGGTGGAGAATCCAATCGCGCAGAAGCCGTGCTCCCATCGGGGTGCGGGTCGTGTCGAGCGCGCCGAGGAGTGTCATCTGGCGGCCGGCGCGGGATTGGACAAGCTCGAGGTGGCTTTGGGTGGCGGCGTCGAGAATGAGAAATTCGCTGCGGCGGTAGGGTTGGAGGCGGCGGAGGTGGCCGGCGGGCCGCCGCATTTGGCGCGTGATGTAGTGGAGGAGCGCCCCAGCGGCGCCTGTGGCGGCGGGCAGGTCGGCGCAGCCAAATCCATCGAGGGAGTGGACTTTGAAATGGGTGCGCAACAACTCGGCGGCGGGTTCGGGTTCAAAAGCGTAGCCATCGAGCGGCGATTGAGGGGAAACCGAGGAAAACTCAGAGGCTTGGTGATCAGGAACGAGGATTTCGGCGGGGGAGATGCGGGCGAGTTCGTCGAGCAGGGCGGGGAGGGAATCGAGTTCGGTGAGGCGGAATTCGCCGGTGCTCAAGTCGCAGTAGGCGAGGCCGTGCGCGTCGCCGCGCTTCGAGAGAGCCGCGAGGAAGTTCGGTTTTCGGTCATCCAGGCCGAAGTCGTCGAGTGTGCCGGGGCTGAGGATTTGGGAAATCTCGCGGCGCACGAGTTTGCCAGCGGTCACTTCGCCGACCTGATCGCAGATGGCAGCACGCCAGCCGGCGGCGATGAGCTTTTCGATGTAGCCGCGAGCGGCGTGGAAGGGGACACCGCACATGGGGGTCGTGCCGCGTTTCGTGAGGGCGACATTGAGGATGCGCGAGGCCTCCACGGCATCCTCGCCGAACATTTCGTAGAAGTCGCCGAGGCGGAAAAGCAGGAAGGTTCCCGGGGGCAGTTCGCGCCTCACGGCGAGATACTGCTGCATCATCGGGGTCAACTTTTCCTCCGGCATGGCGGTCAGGCTGATTTGAGAAAAGCCGCGAGCGGGCTTGTGGCGGCAGCGTGGTCGAGTTGGATCGGAAGGCCGGCTTCGCGCGCCTCGCGGGCGGCTTCGACCGTGGCCTTGAACGCGCGGGCCATACGAACAGGATCCTCGGCGGCGGCGATGGCGGTATTCACCAAAACGGCGTCGGCTCCCATTTCCAAAGCCTCGGCGGCGTGACTCGGGGCGCCGATGCCGGCGTCTACAATGACTGGGACGGTGGCTTGATTGATAATGATATCGATCTGGGCACGGGTCTCGAGGCCGCGGTTGCTGCCGATGGGCGAGCCGAGCGGCATCACGGTCGCGGTGCCGACATCTTGCAGGCGGCGGGCGAGAACGGGGTCGGCGTTGATGTAGGGCAGGACGATGAAGCCCTCCTTCACGAGGATTTCGGCGGCGGCGAGGGTTTCGATGGGATCCGGCAGGAGGTAGTGGGGGTCGGGGTGAATTTCGAGTTTCACCCATTTCGGAAGACCGGCGGAGGCGGCGAGGCGGGCGAGGCGAACGGCCTCGTCGGCATTCATCGCCCCGCTGGTGTTCGGCAGGAGGAGATATTTTTCGGGATCGATGAAATCGAGGATGTTCGCGAACGGGTCTTTTTTCCCACTGAGGTCAGCGCGGCGGAGGGCGACGGTGACGATCTCGCAACCGCTCGCCGCAAGGGCGTCGCGCATGGTTTCGTTCGACGAAAATTTTCCGGTTCCGAGAAGAAGGCGCGAGGAGAAGGTGCGCCCGGCGATGGTGAGTGGTTGTGGCACGGTCAGGTGTATTTGACGACTTCCTCGATGGTGGTGATGCCGTCGTAGATCGAGCGCATACCGTCCTGACGGAGGGTGGTCATGCCGAGCTCGATGGCTTTTTGGCGGATGAGGATTCCGGGTTCGCGGTTGTTGATCATTTCGCGGATCGGGTCGGAGATTTTGAGGAGTTCGTAAATGCCTTTGCGGCCTTTGTAGCCGGTCTGGTTGCAGACCTCGCAGCCCTTGCCGTAGAAGAAGGACTTGTCTCCGATGTCGTGCGGTTGCAGGCCGATCGAGGCCAGGACTTGCTCGCTGGGTTGGTAGGGGGTGCGGCAGTTCGCGCAAATTTTGCGGATCAGGCGCTGGGCGAGCACGCACTCGAGCGAGGCCGAGATGAGGAACGGCTCGATGCCCATGTCCATGAGACGGGTGACCGCGCCGGTCGAGTCGTTCGTGTGGAGCGTGGTGAAAACCAAGTGGCCGGTGAGCGAGGCCTGGATGGCGATCTGGGCGGTCTCGGTGTCACGCGTCTCGCCAACGAGGATGCGGTCGGGATCCTGACGAAGGAACGCCCGGAGGACTCGGGAAAAACTCAGGCCGATCGAGTCGTTGATCGGCACCTGGATAATGCCGTCGATCTCGTATTCCACGGGGTCCTCAGCGGTGAGGAGCTTGGAGTCGATCGTGTTGATCTTGCGCAGACACGAGTAAAGCGTGGTGGTTTTTCCCGAACCGGTCGGGCCGGTGACGATGAAAATGCCATTGGGTCTTTCGATGACCTCCAGGATGTAGGCCATGATGTCATCGGGCATTCCGAGCGTCTCGAGTTCGAGGTTCACGCTCGAGCGGTCGAGCACGCGGAGCACGACGCTCTCGCCGAACGCGGTGGGGAGGGTGGAAACACGGAGATCGACCTGGCGGCCATTGATCTCGCGTTGGATGCGGCCGTCCTGCGGCAGGCGGCGCTCGGCGATGTTGAGATTCGCCATCACCTTCACGCGGGAGATGACGGGTAGGGCGAGGCGGAAGGGTGGGGG
>ERZ889217.891-NODE-891-length-16627-cov-12.694123_pt1 | contig 16627 bp, 14 predicted proteins | sample MGYA00521098_ERZ889217 | MGnify/ENA primary metagenome ERZ889217 (study PRJEB32303, sample SAMEA104408613) | aquatic metagenome | biome: Brackish water; feature: Pelagic; material: water | place: Baltic Sea | collected 2014-06-10T22:04:00 | depth 2,362 m ...
TGCGCGCCGAGCAGGCCAAGCGTCGTGCTCGCGGCGATGTCAAGCAGTTGGGTATCGGCGTCAGCGTGTACGTCGAAATCACTGGTGGCGTCGGCAACGGCGAATCAGCAAAAGTTGAAGTGCTTGATGATGGTCGCGCCGTGGTCTACACCGGCACATCTCCTCATGGTCAAGGTCACGACACGGCATGGTCGATGCTTGTACAAGAGCAGACTGGCATCCCAATGGACAAGATCGAACTTGTCTGGGGAGACACCGACCTCGTTCCGATCGGTACCGGCACCATGGGCTCACGATCCTTGCAACAGGGTGGAAACGCAGTCTTCGCAGTAGCCGGCGAATTGGTCAATAAGGCCAAGTCAGTCGCCGCGCGCATTCTTGAAGTGAGCGAAGCCGATGTTGTCTTGGATAAAGATCGCGGCGCCTTCCATGTTGTCGGCACACCAGCGGTCACAAAAACTTGGGCAGATCTCGCCGTCGCTGAAAAATCAACTGGCGGTCTCAACCATGACGATGTCATCAACGTCTCCGGCGCAACTTTCCCCTTTGGGGCACACGTTGCTGTCGTGGAAGTTGACACTGAGACGGGCAAAGTTCGCCACATCGCGCACACTGCCGTGACGATGCTGGCAAAGTTCTCAATCCGTTGCTCCTAGAGGGTCAGATCCACGGTGGCGTGGCTCAGGGAGCTGCTCAAGCGCTGCTCGAAGAGGTTATGTACGACGCTGATGCCAACCCCATCACATCCAACTTGGCGGACTACGGCTTTATCTCAGCGGCCGAACTGCCGAGTGTGACTGTCGTGCATATGGAGACCCCCACGCCCATCAACTTGTTGGGAGCCAAAGGCATCGGCGAATCAGGCACTATCGGTTCAACGCCGGCCCTGCAGTCAGCCGTTGTTGATGCTGTCTCACATTTAGGCGTGCGCAATATTGAAATGCCTTGCACCGCAGAGCGCGTCTGGCAAGCAATCCAAGCCGCTCGTTGAGATAAACCAGGGACGAATCATGGCCTACTTGGGAGACTCTCAGAGCATCACTTGTAGGCTACAACCTTATGTCTGACTCCCCGATTCTCGCTAGCGGATTGGTTCGCCACTTTGGTTCTGGTGCCAACATTGTCAAAGCAGTAGATGGGGTTGACCTTGAAGTTCGCCAAGGCGAAATCTTTGGTTTCCTTGGACCCAACGGAGCAGGTAAGAGCACAACGGTGCGCATGCTCACAACCTTGCTCAAGCCCACCTCGGGGACTGCCACCGTGGCGGGATACGACGTCGTCAAAAACGCCGACATGGTTCGACGGTCAATCGGTGTGGCGCTCCAAGATGCCGCCATCGATCCTTTAATGACCGGACGCGAACTATTGGCTTTGCAAGCAGTTCTCTATGGACTGTCTAAAAATGCTGGGAAAAATCGCGGCGAAGAACTGCTTGAGCGCGTTGGTCTGACCGAGGCTGCTGACCGCCGCGTCTCGACCTATTCAGGTGGCATGCGCCGTCGCCTTGACCTGGCTCTCTCGCTTGTTCACGAACCCACCGTGTTATTTCTTGATGAGCCGACCACAGGCCTTGACCCGATGAGTCGCCTGACCTTATGGGAGGAAGTCAAACGTCTCAATGCTGGTGGAACGACCGTTCTTCTCACTACCCAATATCTTGAAGAAGCCGATCAACTCGCTGATCGAGTGGCAATCATCGATCACGGACGAATTGTTCGCCAAGGTGCGCCGCGTGAACTCAAGGCGATGGTTGGTTCGCCCACTTTAAGTATCAAAGTGGGGATCGATCAGACCGACGAAGCCCGCTCTATCCTGGCGCGCTTTGGAGATTTGCGCACTACATCAGAAGGCACGCTGGGAGTAGGCCTCGCACGCGGTGCCGAAGATGTCGCAACAGTGATCCGCGCACTTGACGAAGCTGGACTCAAGGTTCGCCATCTAGAACTTGATGAACCCAGTTTGGACGATGTCTTCGCCGAAGCAACCGGATATCGCCTCGAAGGCGCTGGCACCGCTGACACTGGTGAGAAAAATTCCGAAGCGGTGGATGCACAAGAAAGCAAAGGCCGGCGCAAACGCCGTAACCGTTCATGAATATCGCTATTACGGATCCGCATTTGATGAAGTCCGGGCGATCATTGCGTTCGTTATTCCAACACAGTTTTGTGCTCACGAAACGCAGTGTGCTCGGTCGTTTACGCCAGCCGGCAATCATCGCTCCTTCTTTTATTTTCCCGTTATTTTTTGCCGCTCTTGGCTCAGCAAGTTTTCACAAGTTGGCCGAGGACCCCTACTTCACCAAAAATATCGCGACATCTTTTTTGAACTATGCCATCGCAGGAGCTGTCCTACAGGGCGTGCTCTTCGCTTCAATTTCAGCTGCCGCCGATTTAGCAATTGACATTGAACAAGGTTTCTTTGAACGCCTTTTGGCCTCACCTATCAGTCGCACCTCAATTGTCTTGGGTCGCCTCGCAGGGAGCATGGTCGTTGCCATGTTTCAAGTGACAATCTTCCTGATGATATTTATCGGCGCTGGAGCGCGCATCAAGAGTGGTCCATTCGGATTCCTCGGACTCGTCATCGGAGGAGCTCTACTCAGCCTCGCGATGAGCGCAATGATGGCAGGCTTAGCCATCAAAAGCGGTAGTTCCGAAGTGGTACAAAGCGCCTTTCCATTGATCTTCGTTTTGATGTTTTTATCTTCGGCGTTTTTTCCGCGTCACTACATGAGTGGCTGGTATCGAACCGTCGCTGACTGGAATCCGATATCGCACATCGTTGAAGGTTTCCAAGGTTTCATCAACCAGGAACTTGATTTCTCACAGTTCGCAAAGGCCTGGCTACTCCCCCTCGCAGTTGCCATCGTCAGTATCTTTTTCGCGTTGCGCTCACTCTCGAAACGACTAGCCGGATCATGAGTTCATCGCCTGTCTTCCCGTCCATAGAAACCGGACTTCACGCGGCCCAACCGATGGAGGTCATCAAGGTTCTTGTGCAGCGTTCGATGATGCGAGTTCGTCGCATGCCTTCGGCATTCATTCCGTCACTGATCATGCCGGTTTTCCAACTCATTGCCTTTAGCGGTGCTTTCGGATTTGCAGTGACAAGTCTCGGGATCAAGAATGCCCTCGATTGGTATGTCCCACTGAATGCTATTCAGGGTGCCAGTTTTGGCGCAGTGGGTGTCAGTTTCGGCCTCATCAACGACATGCAAACTGGCTTCTTTGATCGCATCTTGTTGGCTCCAACTCGTCGCTGGGTGATGGTTGCCGCTCCCCTCGCCGCGGCAATCGTACGGTGTATCGTGCCCGTAGCCTTCGTCATCATCGTCGGATTTCTTGGAGGAATGAATACTCCTGGCGGACTATTGGCACTCGTATGCGTGGCGATCTCGGCAATTGGTATCGGTCTCGTGTCATGTGCCTTCGCTCTGGGATTGACATTTCGTATTCAAAATCTTGGAGCCGCAACGTTGACTCAATTTGGCATCTTCTTCACAATTTTTCTCTCCACATCACAAGTTCCTATTTCGGCGATGACAGGTTGGTTACGTTCTGTGGCGCGGATCAATCCAATGACCAATGTATTGCGTCTTGCGCGACAGGGTTTCCTCGGTGACGTCACTTGGGAAGGTTCCTGGGGCGGATTATTAGCCATCGCCGTCTTGCTCCTGCTCTCTTGCTGGTATGCGATGACGGGCATCAAGAAGTTCGACCAATAACCCGCACAATTCATCAAGACGAACTCTTGCCTATTCCCCTGCAGCGAATACTCTGACATCGTGCGCATTGTCAGTTTGCTTCCCTCGACAACAGAGATTGTTTTTGATCTTGGCTTAGGAGAGCAACTTCTTGGTGTCACCTTTGAATGTAATTTCCCCACCGAGGCTCGTCAAGGTCGAGAAATTGTGGTGGGTGGCATGGACACTAAACACCTCACGCCACTGGAGATTGACGAACTCGTACGCACTCGCCTGGCAGCAGGTGACGAGTTGTACTCCCTTGATGACGCGGCATTGGCACGTTGCAATCCAGACCTCATTTTGAGCCAAGATCTCTGCCGCGTGTGTGCAGTTCCCAGCGGCGAGGTGGACAAAGCCGTTGCCCGACTGAACTGCCAGGCCACGGTTCTACAAATTGATCCCCACACTTTGAATGAGGTGATTGAGTCAGTTCAAACTGTGGCAGATGCCGCTGGCGTCCCCGACCGCGGGCGGACTCTCGTGGAATCGCTACATCAACGATTGAAGAACCTTTCCGAGCGCACCCAACGTCATCTCAATGGGCGCAAACGACCCACAGTTTTTATCCTTGAGTGGGTTGACCCGCCTTTTGTTGGCGGTCATTGGGTACCCGACATTGTGCTGGCCGCTGGCGGCGAGCCGATTTTGTCCCTTGCTGGAGAACGCTCTGTCCCCACGGATTGGGATCAGATTCGCCTCGCCGACCCTGATCACATCATCGTCTCACCTTGTGGATACGGGCTGCCTGGAGCCATCGCCCAAGCACAGGCTGTGCTCGCTCAGATGCCTCAGCGCGCCGCGATTTGGGCCATTGATGCGGACGCCGTCGTTGTTCGACCTGGACCCCGCTTGGTCGATGGAGCGGAGGCCATAGCGGCCGCTTTGTTTGGTTTTGAGGTGGCAGGACTGCCAGCACTTCCCGCCGAGGTCATCGAGCGTCTACGGTAGAGATGTCCGGTGCTTGAGGCTCTCCTCTGATCGGGCAGAATAGGTCGTCCGGTATTTCATCTGCATCGTGCAGATCAGACATCGGCTGTTGAAGGGGATAAAACCGTGCAAATTCAAGTCACCGTGAATGGAAAGAAGCACACCAGCGAGGTTGAACCACGCACACTGCTTGTGCAGTATGTGCGCGAAGTTCTTGAACTCACTGGCACCAACATTGGCTGCGATACTTCTTCCTGTGGAGCCTGCAGTTTGCATATTGACGGTGAAGCAGTCAAGAGTTGCACAGTCCTTGCAGTTCAAGCCGACGGCGCAAATATCACCACCATTGAAGGTATGGCTGCTGCTGACGGAACTCTCCACCCGATGCAACAAGCGTTCATGGAAAACCATGGTCTGCAGTGCGGATATTGCACCCCAGGAATGGTCATGGCAGCCACGAGTTTGCTGAAAGAAATCCCCAACCCAACCGAGGAAGAAGTGCGCATCGGTCTTGAGGGAAACCTCTGTCGTTGCACTGGATACCACAACATTGTCAAGGCCGTTTTGGCCGCAGCAGGCAAGTGAGGAAAACGAAATGATCCCCGCAGCATTTGATTACGTCCGCGCCACTTCGGCCGCCGAAGCTATTTCGCTCATTGGTCAGCATGGTTCGGACGCCAAGTTCCTCGCCGGTGGCCACAGTTTGTTGCCATTGATGAAGTTGCGTTTAGTAGCACCATCAGTACTTGTTGATGTCGGTCGCATCACAGATCTTTCATACATCAAAGATGCCGGAGATCACATCGCGATCGGTGCCATGACGCGCCACATGGATGTCGAGAAATCTGCCGTCTTAGCTCAGCATGTTCCACTCTTGGCCCATGCTGCCGGACATGTTGGAGACCCACAGGTTCGCCATCGTGGCACAATCGGTGGGTCAATTGCCCATGCCGATCCTGCATCTGATCTTCCTGCTACCACTCTTGCGCTGGGGGCAACATACGTCGTGCAAGGCCCCAATGGCACGCGTGAAATCGCAGCCTCAAGTTTCTTTCATGGCTTTTTACAGTCAGATCTTGCTGAAGATGAAATGCTCACCGAAATCCGTGTACCAAAAATGAATGGTGCGGGATGGAGTTTCCAAAAGTTCAATCGTCGTGCTCAAGATTGGGCCATCGTCGGTGTGGCCGCATGGCGTGGCAGTCATGGTTCGGGTGTGGGCTTAGTGAATATGGGTCAGACTCCGATCTTGGCCAGCGCTGTCAGCAAGGCCCTTGCTGGTGGAGCCTCTATCGCTGATGCAGCGGCCCTCGCCGCAGATGACGCTGAACCTTCACCGGATAACAACGCCAGCGTTGAGTACCGCACCCATCTCGCCAAGGTTTTGGTGCGCAGAGCTCTCGAACAAGCCACCGCCTAAGGCCCCAACAGCCGACCCTCAACGGTCGGCGATTTCTGGTCGTTCACCTATGAACAATCTGACCATCAAGAAAACTCGAGCATCGCTGTTGATTGCTTACGGGGCGATATTTCTTTGGTCGTTTCAAACACATGGCTTACCTGTCGCGCGAATGGCGGTCCTGTGTTGGGTAGCAGCAGCTTTCGTGGTCGGCAATATCGGGCAACCGAAACGTAAACAGTTGCAAATGGTTGGTGACCTTACCCTTTATACAGCGATGTGGTTGTCTTACGATTACAGCCGCGGCACAGCCGACTCGTTAGGTTTTCCGTTGCAGGTTGAATTACCTCGCAACATTGACAAATTTCTGTTCATCGGTCATGACCCCAATGTCTGGATTCAAGAACATTTCTGGCATCAACAGATTCGCTGGTACGACGTCCTCGGATCCTTAGTGTATTTCACCCATTTCTTTGTTCCCGTCGCGACCTCGGTCTATCTATGGATTCGCTATCGCGATGAATGGGTGCGCTACATGCGGCGATTTGCCACTGTGTTATTCGCTGGTGTGCTGACTTATATCATCGCACCGACGGTGCCACCTTGGATGGCCGCCAGTAACCAATTTCACTATCAGATTCTCGAGCCCTTGCAACGCACGACTGGACGCGGCTGGAGTTGGCTCGGACTTGAAACTGTCAGCAGTGTGTTATTACGCGGTCAACAATGGTCCAATCCCACTGCCGCTCTACCGTCTTTGCATGCCGCCTTCGCCTTGTTTGTGGTGATCTTCTTTTGGAAAAAATTTCCGCGTGAATGGATGCGTTGGACTGCTCTTTTGTTCCCCCTAGCCATGGCAGTCACCTTGGTGTACTTCGGCGAACACTATGTCACCGATATTTTCGTTGGTTGGGCATATGTCGCTGGTTCATTCTGGTTTTGGAATCGATGGGAGGACAAGAGACCAACCCTTTCTCCGCTAGCCTCGGAGTAACCGAGGTGTCAAAGTGAGTTCCGCCAATCATCACGCAGAGTTTGAATCTCTCAGTCTTGAGGCCATTGCCGATGCTGACCAATATCCCTATTGGCTTGAAGATGCCGATCAGCCAGTACCTCTTCCCACGCTGGTACGCAATGAAACATGCGACTTGTGCATCATCGGCGGTGGCTACACGGGTTTGTGGACAGCCATCATCGCCAAAGAACGCGACCCCGATCGGGACGTACTTCTGATTGATGCTCAACAAGTTGGTGCAGCTGCTAGCGGCCGCAACGGTGGCTTTATGGACGCCTCACTGACTCACGGTATTACTAATGGTCAGGAACGATTTCCGAAGGAACTCAAACTCCTTGAAGAACTCGGTATTGCCAATCTCAATGCGATTGAAGCCGCCATCAAGCACTACAAAATTGATTGCGCCTTTGAGCGCAACGGAGTCATTGAAATTGGGACGACGGCGCATCCCCAGAGTTATCTAGATGAGATGCGCGATGAGTATCTGCAGATCTCCTCACTGGGACAAAAGGTGACGTGGCTGGATCAAGAACAGATGCGCTCAGAGGTCAATTCGCCAACATACACCGGTGGATTGTGGGTCCATGACAGAGCGGCGATTGTCGATCCGGCCCGCCTCGCCTGGGGTCTTAAAGCAGCCGCTCTTTCGTTAGGTGTGCGCATCTATGAGGACACGAAAGCCACATCTATTGAGAATGAAGGGGCCGGCGTTTTAGTCACGACGCCCTTGGGAAAAATACAAGCACGTAAGGTTGCACTTGCAACAAATGCTTTCAAGCCACTATTGAAGCGACTTAATAACTACATCGCTCCAGTCTATGACTACTGCATGGTCACCGAACCCTTGACCCCAGAGCAGTTGCAAAGCATTGGCTGGCTGCGTCGTCAAGGACTCTCCGATATTCCTAATCAATTTCACTATTACCGTCTCACCGCCGACAACCGTATTTTGTGGGGTGGCTACGACGCGATTTATTATTTCGGTGGCAAGGTCTCCACGGAGTTGGAAAGTCGCCCCGAAAGTTGGGCCAAATTGAGCCGTCATTTTTTTCAAACATTTCCGCAACTTGAAGGTGTCAAGTTTTCCCATATGTGGGGCGGCGCCATTGATACCTGTTCGCGCTATTGCGTGTTCTGGGGACAAGCCATGAAGGGTCGCGTCGGATATGCCTTGGGCTACACGGGACTCGGCGTCGCCTCTTCACGCTTCGGTGCGCAGGTCATGCTTGATCTCATTGATGGTCAAAAAACCCAAGCGACTGAAACAAAGTTTGTTCGCAGCAAGCCTTTGCCGTTTCCACCCGAACCATTCAAGTTCATTGGCATTCAGGCCACGCGCTGGAGTCTGAACCACGAAGATAAAACTGGCAAGCGCAACTTGTGGTTGAAGTCCTTAGACCGACTCGGTCTCGGTTTCGATAGTTAATCAGAGGCGTTCGATACCTCGCAGAACGAAGAGATCAGAGGCGTTCAATAATGGTGACGTTTGCCTGACCGCCACCTTCACACATCGTCTGCAGACCGAAACGGCCGCCCGTCCGCTCCAATTCATTGAGCAATGTCGTCATCAAACGGGCGCCAGTCGCGCCTAACGGATGACCAAGAGCAATCGCACCACCATTGACATTGACCTTGGCGCGATCGCAACCGATTTCGCGCATCCACGCCATCACGACTGGGGCGAATGCCTCGTTGATTTCTACCAAGTCAATGTCATCAATGGTCATCCCCGCTTTGAGTAATGCCCTGCGAGTTGCGGGTATCGGTGCCGACAACATCATGATCGGATCATCAGCCAACACGCTCATGTGATGGATACGTGCTCGCGGCTTGAGACCATGCGTCTTCACCGCTAATTCGTTGGCAATCAATAGCGCTGCCGAACCATCAGAAATCTGACTCGCACAAGCCGCAGTCAAACGACCACCAGGAGTCAGCGTCTGTAACGAACGAATCTTTTCCCAATTTGGTTCGCGGGGACCTTCATCATGCTGCACGCCATTCAGCGGAGCGATCTCATTTTCAAAACGACCTTCGGCGCGAGCCTTGATGGCTCGAATGTGTGACTCAACAGCAAACTCTTCCATCTCTTCACGCGACAAATTCCATTTCTCAACCATCATTTCAGCGCCAACGAACTGACTCACTTCATTCGCCCCATAACGCGCGACCCAACCTGGTGAACCGGTGAAGGGATCTTCAAATCCGAGGGCCTGTCCCGCCGTCATGGCAGATGAAATCGGGATCATGCTCATGTTTTGCACGCCACCAGCGACCACCAGATCCATCGTGCCGCTCATCACTGCTTGAGCAGCGAAATGCACCGACTGCTGAGCGGAACCGCATTGGCGATCAATCGTGGTGCCTGGTACATGTTGCGGCAGACCAGCGGTCAACCAACATGTCCGAGCGATACAACCAGACTGTGGGCCGACTGAGTCAACATTGCCAAAGACCACATCGTCAACGGCACTTGGGTCAACTCCGGTGCGCTCCATCAAAGCCTTGATGCTGTGTGCTCCGAGGTCAGCGGGGTGCACGGTTGAGAGACCTCCGCCTCGGCGACCAACAGGCGTGCGGACGGCGTCAATGATGTAGGCGGTAGGAGTGTTGCTCATGTATTCCACGCTAACCGCCGCAACCCATACCAGCGATATCCGTGGCTATTTCGCTCACTGACTAGTTGACAGCAGCGCCGAACACATTGCCAACGGCCATGGTGAACGCCATCGCCGCCGCACCGCCGAGCACAACACGCAACATCGGCCGCCCTGGTTTTACCCCACCGAAAGTCGCCGAACTTGAACCGAGACCTAGGAGCGCAAGGAAAACAACTCCTATGATGACGCCGATTCTGTTTGAGTCTGATGTTAAGGCGGCAGCCAACACCGGGATACCAGCACCTACGGCAAATGATCCGGCGGAACTCACTGCGGCTTGAAATGGTTGCGCCAGATTCGCCCGATGAATACCTAATTCTTCGGCGAGGTGAATCGTCAAAGCATCGTGCTTCGTCAATTCTTCGGCCACTTCTTTTGCGAGAGCAGGAGATAATCCCTTGGACTGATAGATCGATGTCAATTCTGCAAGTTCACGTTCTGGGGTGTGTTCCAATTCCCAAATTTCCTTGGCGATATCGGCGCGTTCTGAATCACGTTGCGAACTCACTGACACATATTCGCCGATGGCCATTGAGGCCGAACCTGCCACCAAGCCGGCCATTCCAGCGACCAAAATTGCATCTCGAGTCGCATCGGATGCAGCCACGCCAAGAATCAAACATGCTGTGGAAATGATGCCATCGTTAGCGCCAAGAACGGCAGCACGCAAAATACCCGTGCGCTGACTGAAATGTTTTTCGCCTTCTAATGACATATCCCCAACCTACTCCTGATTTTGTAAACGTGCCAAAGCCTTCACTTCGAGCACTATGCCTGTACCCTCGTTATGCCATGGAAACCAGCGACAATATCTCCGAAGAGGCCGTACGTCGTCGTACATTCGCGATCATCAGTCATCCCGACGCTGGTAAGACGAGCCTCACTGAAAAATTCTTGCTGTACGCCGGAGCTGTTCAAGAAGCGGGTTCGGTACGCGCTCGCGCCGGGCAACGTTCGGCTACTTCAGACTGGATGGAGATGGAACGCCAACGTGGTATTTCAATCTCTTCCACTGTTCTGCAATTTCCTTATCGCGATCTTGTTTTCAACTTGCTGGACACTCCCGGTCACCGTGATTTCAGCGAAGACACGTATCGCGTATTGGCAGCCGTGGATGCGGTGATCATGGTGCTCGACACTGCCAAGGGCATTGAAGCACAAACGCTCAAACTCTTCCATGTTTGTCGTTCACGTAATTTGCCAGTTCTCACCTTCTTCAACAAGTTTGATCGGCCAGGGCGCGATCCACTCGAACTCTTGGACGAAGTGGAACAACAGATCGGGCTCCGCCCAACGCCTGCCACATGGCCAGTCGGCCAACCTGGTGACTTTCGCGGCACGATTGATCGTCGCACAGGTTTGTTCACGAAGTACACCCGCACTGCACGTGGTGCAGCGGCAGCTCCAGAAGAAATCGTTGATGCAGAACGGGCTGCCGCCGAAGAAGGTGACGCATGGAAAGTTGCCCTTGAATCTTGTTCTCTGCTTGATGCCATAGGCGCCGATGTTGATATCCCATCATTTCTCGCTGGTAAAAGCACTCCAGTCTTTGTGGGTTCCGCATTGACCAACTTTGGTGTGCGAGCGTTGCTCGATGCCGTCACCGAACTCGCCCCTGCCCCGTTACCTCGCCTTGACTTAGCGGAAAAAGAGCGACCACTAGAGAGTTCATTCTCTGGTTTTGTCTTCAAGATTCAAGCCAATATGGATCCCAATCACCGCGACCGTTTGGCGTTCGCACGCGTCTGCTCGGGCCACTTTGAACGTGGCATGGATGTCGACTGCACGCGCTCTGGTCGCTCCGTCGGAACCAAGTACGTCACCACAGCTTTCGGCAATGATCGCGAGACAATTGAAGAAGCCTTCCCCGGTGACATCATCGGACTCGTTAATGCTGGAGATCTGCGTATTGGTGACACAATTTATGCAGGTAAAAAAGTTGAGTTCCCTGGCGTCCCTCGGTTTGCCCCGGAGGTTTTTGCCAGCGCACGACCTCTGGATCGCAGCAAAATCAAACAGTTTCGTAAAGGCATTGAGCAACTTGACCAAGAAGGCGTCGTGCAGGTTTTGCGCGACCTTGACTTTGGTGATACCGAACCAGTTTTAGCCGCCGTGGGTGTCCTTCAGTTTGAGGTTTTCGCGTACCGCTTGTCGAGTGAGTTTGGAGCCCCGACAGAAATCATTTCTTCTCCGTACCAAGCAATGCGTATCACCGACAAAGCAAGTGCCGATCGATTGAGGGCAATTGGTGGTATTCGAATTTTGTATCGCAGCGATAATGAGATGGTGGCTCTTTTTGAGAACAAGTATCGGCTGCAGCGATTAGAAAAAGACGAGCCCGAACTCACGCTCAAACTTGTGTTTGACGGCCAACCCGACTCGTAAACAACTCACCTTCCATTGTGATTCTGGTGAGAATTTTTATTTATTTTAAGAAAAAATCCTCACCAGAATTACAGAGGGATTCAGTCCTTGAAGATGACTTTTTCGGTGAGTTCGGGGTCGGCATTAATTTGTTCATCGGTGAACAAAACATCGCGCCAATTCTTCTCACTGAAACGTTGTAACTGAGCATCAAATAATGGCGACTTTCGGTCACCCGTATTTGAATAGGTCAGGAAAGCCCATGCTCGCGGGAACCCTTGTGTGTAGTCAACAGTCATCAAGAAACTGGTTCCATAGTTAATGGGATATCCTTCGGAAGTCAACGATGTAGCGGGAGCAACGCGGTCACCGCGATTCGGTACTGATTCAGTCGATGATCCGAGACCTCCCCAGCTGACGACATTTGTAACTCCATCGCTACCAAGTCCACCAGGAACTGGTATGCGAGTTGACGCACGTGGCGCGAATTGAGTCTCACGCAGCGTTGCCGCAGGCGTACGTCCACCCAATTCAAGGACCTTGACTGCTTGCCCAAGAGCAACCAACACCGGATCATCGCCACTGGCGGGCGCTGCTGCCAATCCACGCGGAGTATTCGCCGGATCTGCCACGTCAAATGGAACCGCCCAAACTTGTGGCCATGCATTCAAGGCCGAAATACGACCAAGCCATTCTCGGAATAAAGGAGCGCCAGCGTCATCAAGGTCAAAGGTCTGACCCCAATCGGCCAACACTTGACATGCTTCGCTGACATCAACAGCGGATGCCGCAACGACGACTTCACCAGAACTCGATGCAATTTCTGGAATTGTCACATTTTGCTGAGTTGCACAACGCTCGGCAATCCCGTCGGCAAGTTGAACTCCTGGATAACTCGTATTGGCGACTGCCGCATCTCGGAGTTCTTCACCTGAGAACAATCCATCTACACCTGCGAATTCAGCTTCGTTAGAAAGTATTCGAATATTTTCAAGAGTACGTACCGAGCGCGCCGTGTTCTGCTCACCATGCAAAACCGAGTATGTGCCTTGCAACGTCTCTGAAGCATTTGCCACCCAGAAACTGTCATTGGCATTAAACACATAGTCGGTTCGTTCGGTCATGGGAAGTTCGCTCCACGGCACCAAACCTGGATCGCGAGCTCCTTCTTGCTCTTCCCAACGGTTAGCACTCTTTGAACCGTCTAACACGATTGCACCACTTTGGCGACCAATCGCAGCGATTCCCCCAGCTGCGACCTGTGCTAAGTAATCGGCCTCGGCTTCTGCGGTCAAATTAGGTGTGGCCGAAACATCGCCGTACCACGTTCGACCGTCCTTGCTCACGGCGATTGTGTTGAACAACGGCACACCTTGAAATTTCTCGTGAGCCGCAATGAATTCGTCAAGCGATTGCGCGCGGCCCATCGCCGAATACTGCTCGATAAATTCGTCGTTATAGATATTGGCATCGCGGTACGTGGTTACTAAAGAGTTACTCCAGCCCACCCCGGGGAAATTGAGTATGGGACCGTATTCGCTGAACCAAAGGGTTCGAGTTACTGAAGATGTCACCCCATCATCGCCGAGGACTTCAACATTGAACTCTTTTGATGTCATCGCAATTGGTTCACCATCAACCAAATATGAAGTTGGATTGGTTGGATCAAGATTCAATGTGTACGCAGTAAAACGACTCCCGGCCGAAACTGTGTGAGTCCACGCGAAATTTTCCGTAAACCCAATTCCGATTCCGGGGAGTCCCGTGAGGTTGGCCCCGTAGATATCAATTTGTCCGGGAACGGTCAGATGAACTTCCCAAAACCGCAACTCACCTTCCCATGGAAAGTGCGGATTTGCAACGAGCACGCCTCCCTGTCCACCTTCAACAGAATCTCGACCGACGGCCCAACCATTACTAGCCATCGGTGTTGCTGCCAACGCCGGAGTTTCAAATGCAGCAGGTTGTGCTTCAGCGGTTGGTGGAACCGCCGAGGCGATATAACCCGCCAAGCGCGAACTCGATGCGTTGAGCGCGATTGACCGAGCATAGGCATATATGTCTTCACCGGTCACAGGGCTTACCCAATCAGCACCACTGCACCAACCCGAAAGTTCTGCAACGCCCACTTCTTCGAGATGCGAATTCCATCCAGCCGCAAATGCCTCGAACTGGTCGGTGATCTCTTTGGGCGCAACTTGATAGTCCTCACGGGCCAATTCGTTGATTCCAATAGATTTCCAAGCAAAGTCACTGCTGATATTCGCGTCGTTGTTACCGGCGCCCAAAGCTGCTGCACGTGTACTCGTGATCTTCAGCATTTGATCGGCCAACGAACATGCATGATCTTGGGCGCTTGCGTAGCCCTGACCAAAAAAGACGCCATCTAGATTTGCCGCAACAATGTGCGGGACACCGTCACTGGTACGTCGAATGGTCGCTTCATAAAGGTGATCAGAAGTCTCTTCACCGACAACGGTGGTACTTTCGTCCGGTGCAGTTGACGAGTCGTCGCCACCTGAACATGCCGTTGCGAAAACGATAATCGGAGCGATTATAAATGCAGTGATGTGCTTGCGGGTCATAACCCAAAGTCTGTCAGCAATGAGTCACGTGTGACGATTCCAAGATTTGTCACATTTCATTGAGTTTCTGGTGAGGATTTTTACTCATTTTAAGGAAAAATCCTCACCAGAACCACACTTGGCTTAGCGTCGGGGGCGCCCACCGTTGCCACGTGCAGTGCCACTACGGGCACCGGGACGGCCACCCTGACGACCATCATTGCGTGCACCCGAACGACCTGACGGCCGTGTCGAAACACTCGAGACTTCAATTCCAGTCCAAGTTGCAGTTACTCCAGCTTTGGACAACAACTGACGAACTTCACTCACTTGTGCTGGCGAAGCCACGGTCACCACGCGACCAGCAGCACCAGCGCGCGCCGTACGACCCGAGCGATGGGTGTAAGCCTTGTGCTCAATAGGTGGATCAGCGTGAACCACGAGAGGTACATCATCAACGTGAATTCCGCGGGCGGCAATGTCTGTTGCGACAAGAGCCGAGGCGGCTCCACTAGAAAACGCTGCCAAGTTCCGCTCACGAGCCGCCTGCGACAAGTTTCCGTGCATGTCAACGGCATTGATTCCGAAGGTCTTGAGTTTGACTGCCAATTGCTTGGCACGATGTTTTGTGCGCGTGAAAATAACGACACGCTCACTGCGCGCCAACTCAGCAACGGCTTCCAAGCGATTAGCGTCATCAACAACCAAAACGCTGTGATCTAGAAGTACGGGTGCTTCAATTTCTGCAGCGTGCGAAACAGGGTTATTCAAGTAACGCGAAACGATGGCGTCAACTCCCCCAGCCAATGTGGCGGAGAACAACATCCGTTGTCCGACCTTTGGTGTGGCATCAAGAATCCGCTTAACCATTGGCAAGAAACCTTGATCTGCCATATGGTCCGCTTCGTCAATAATCGTGATTTCAATACGATCAAGCTTTGCGTCACCTTCACCCATGTGATCGACTAAGCGACCTGGGCAAGCCACAACAATTTCTGCACCAGCGCGTAGACCATCTCGCTGAGGTCCATGACCCACACCACCGAAAACGGTGATCACGCGTAGTCCGCAGGCTGTGGCCAAAGGATCAATGACTGCTGCGACCTGACTTGCGAGTTCACGTGTCGGAACAAGAATCAAAGCGCGGGGTCGGTTGGCCTGACGAGCAACCTTGGTAGTTGCCAAACGGGCAATCAAGGGCAAGGCGAAAGCCAGAGTTTTTCCTGATCCGGTGCGGCCTTGGCCCAAGACATCGCGACCAGCCAACGAGTCTGGCAAGGTGACGCTTTGAATCGAGAACGGCTCGGTGACTCCACCAGCGGCGATGATGCCAGCCAAATTCGCAGGAACGCCAAGTTTGACGAATCCATTATCGGGACCAACTTCAACAGCGATCACCGAAGGCTTCTTGGGAGCGAAGTTTGAAGCAGCAGTTGAGCCGCCTTCAGGACGAAAACCGCGGCGGTCGTCGCGACGCGCTGCGGACTTATTACGGGATTGATTATTGGGCTTGGTACGCGCCTTGCCTGCGGTGGCACGGCCACTTGGGGCTGCACCAGCAGTCGTAGAAGTGCCGTCGGAACGACGTCGGGGCGTGGTCGGACGACCAGTTGAAGTGGATGGGGACATGAGGGGTGTTTCCTTTGACAGGTGCCGCGAACCTGTCTGGGATGACACGCATCGCTCGGACGAACCTTCGTCCCGGCTGCGTCACCCTACCCGCAGCACCATCACAAACGGGTGGATCTATGAAATCAGGGTGAGTCCGCGCATGTCACCTTCGGCACGCCATTGCTCTAAGACCTGCACAAAGGCCACAGGCCCGCCTCCGTAGCTACCGCTTTGCACGCCGCGCGCAGCGGGCTTTCCCTCGTTGTTGTAGTAACCCGGAGTACACGATTCCAAAAACTGGATGTTGTTCTGGGACAAAGAAATGATCCGCTCCACCCACCA
>ERZ889217.892-NODE-892-length-16615-cov-18.074336_pt1 | contig 16615 bp, 14 predicted proteins | sample MGYA00521098_ERZ889217 | MGnify/ENA primary metagenome ERZ889217 (study PRJEB32303, sample SAMEA104408613) | aquatic metagenome | biome: Brackish water; feature: Pelagic; material: water | place: Baltic Sea | collected 2014-06-10T22:04:00 | depth 2,362 m ...
GTTGCTTGATTATTTAGTGCGTAGACCTCGGCTGATGCGAGCATCGAAGCATCCCACACGAGTGGTGAAGAAGCATTAATCAAACTTGTCATCACCGTGCGATCTTGCAAATCTCCACCGAAGCCGATGCGCGCTAGTTCGACACTGTCTTGTGCCCGCTCACCAGCAGTGACCGAACCCATGAAACCTTTGTCGCTGTATTTGATATGCGCGTAAACCATGTCAAGATGACGCTTGCTAACCGGAATATCAACTGGCTCACAGACCGTTCCGCCCGAGTGGTGCATGCGAGGTGACATATAGGCGAGTTTCACGAAGTTTTGAAAATCAGTAATCGTTGCATAGCGACGACCATTGTCAATGTCGTATGCAAATGGCGAACCATAATTTGGTGCAAACACAGTTGCGTCGCCACCGATTTGAACGTTGTTTAGCGGATTGCGCGCGTGTTGTGTGTAGATACGAGGTGCAGTGGCAGAAACAATCTTGCGACACATGCCGCGCGGAAATCTCACGCGAGTGCCAGTTACATCCGCACCAGCATCTTTGAATCGGGCGATCGCCGATGGATAATCTCGCACCTCGATGCCGACTTCTTCAAGAATCGTGTCAGCGTTGTGTTCAATTATTTCTAGACCCTCGTCTGACACGAGTTCGTAAGGCTTAATAAGTCGAGTGATGAATGCGTCACGACTCGGCTCATGCGAAGAACGCAAAGTCTGCCGACCTGCTCGCCCACCCGAACGTCTCGTGCGATCTACGTCAGTCATACTTTCTAGTCTGCCACGCCGCTAGTCGATCGGCGACGGCGTGCAGATCGCCCAGAGCCATCGGATGAAGTTTCGGCTCTTTCAGGCAGATCAATAACCGTTGCAAGATTCGGAGTAAGAGCTGTTTTGTGCGGAAACGCCATCGCCTCGACAAAAAGTTGCTGGAAACGAGGTTCAGTAGCGGTCTCAATTTTTGTGACGCCACGCACGGTCGACTCCATTTCGTGACGCAATTTTCGCGACAAAAGTGATTGCACTGCACCGGCACCCGCTGCATTACCGACGGCACGTACACCAGCAACCGGACAATCGGGCACGAGACCGAGCACCATGGCGTAAACCGGATCAATGTGTGCACCAAATGCACCTGCAAGACGTATGTCATGCACCACTGGTGAACCAGCATGTTCAACCAGCAAATCAATTCCCGCTCGCAACGCAGCCTTGGCTAACTGAATTGCGCGCACATCATTTTGCGTTACATAAAGTTTTGTCTCACCATTTTCGTAAAATAAATAAGAGAAAGTGCGATCATCCGCCACGATGCGATTCGACTTTGTAGCGAGTTCGCCACGCACGACACCGTCAGTGTCGATGATTCGGCTTAGATACATTTCGCCGATCACTTCGATTATTCCCGAGCCACAGATGCCAGTGATTGCAGTGTCGCCAAGTGATTCGGCGAAACCTGGCTCGTCGCTCCATAACGATGAACCAATGACTTTTATGCGTGGCTCGAGAGTCTCGCGATCAATGCGCACATGTTCAATTGCTCCGGCAGTTGCGCGCTGACCTGCACTTATTTGAGCACCCTCAAAGGCGGGCCCGGTTGGGCTTGACGCAGCGAACTGGTGCACAGTATTGCCGAGAACAATTTCGGCGTTCGTACCAATGTCAACTAACAGTTGCATCTCTTTCGAACGGTGCGGCCCTTCAGCAAGGATTGCTGCCGCTGTATCTGCACCAACATGACCCGCAATGCATGGGCCGACGTAGTAACTGGCGTTCGGTAGATCAAGATCGAGTTCGCTTGCCCAACCACTTACTGATTCATTGGTCGCCAACACGAACGGCGCCATACCCAGCGGTGTCGGGTCGATACCCAAGACAATGTGATGCATAATCGGGTTGCCTACGATTGCGATTTCTAAAACACTATTTCGCGAAATTCCCGCACTTAAAACAAGATTGCCGACAAGATCATCGAGTGAGGTTCTTATCGCTTTAGTTAGTTCTGCGTCACCACCTGGATTCATCATTACATACGAGACACGACTCATTAAGTCTTCGCCGAAACGAATCTGTGGATTCATCAAGCCGTAACTACCAACGATTTCTCCAGTCAAGAGTTCACACAAATGACCGGCGACAGTTGTTGAGCCAACATCAACTGCAATGCCGTATGCAGCGTCAACAAAACCGGGCCACGCTGCAACAATCTGATCAAGATTGGTCGTATGACGAACCGCAACAGTAACTTCGCCGTCGGCTTTAGCCATCGCCGAGTGCAAGGTGCTTAGTGCGCGACGAGCGACTTGGGGCGCTTCAAATTTGTGCTGCACAGCGAATGCGTTGGCGAGTGCATCGGCGGCGCTGACCGAGTCGCCCAATTGAGCTTCTGGAATTGTCAAGTAATACAGACTGAAACTCGGATCAACAATTATCGGCTCAAGATCTAAATCTTTTCGCACGATTTGTTTATGTACTTGGCTGATCGCAGGCACATCAATTACGACGTCGCCGCATATTCGTGCGGCACAACCCAACCGGTTTCCTGGCACGAGTGCGCGCTTGGCGCGATAGTTAGTTTCTGTTTCAGCAAAACTTGAGAGAGCAGACTCAGTGACAGTCACCCCCCATTTAGCGAATACTCCAGTTGACGGAGTGATCTGACATCTTCCGCAGATTCCGCGTCCACCACAAACCGAATCGATATCTGCACCAAGTTGTCGCGCTGCTTCAAGAACAGTTACGCCATCTTCAACTACGCCATCAAGCCCCGACGGGGTAAAGACGACTCGTCGCTGCATTGCTACTTACTCGGTCTTGCGTCGACCGCGACTGTTACGAGCAGCACGATCTGCATTCACTTCATTCGGGTCACGATTCGCACGAATCCATGCCGAACAGTTCTCATCATTGCCAACAAGAACGTCTGCTGCCATCACTAAAGTTTTTACTTCTGGATGCATTGGATTCATGATCGCCGAAGTCATGCCAGCACCAATAGCCATAGCCAGAAATGTGCCGGTGATGTTATTGCGCGAAGGTATACCGAAACTTACATTTGATGCACCACATGTGGTATTAACTTTGAGTTCTTCGCGCAAACGACGGATGATTTTAAATGCAGTGCGACCTGCATCGCCCATGGCACCGATTGGCATGACCAACGGGTCAACCACAACGTCGCAGGCCGGGATGCCATAATCGGCGGCGTGATTAACAATTTTTTTGGCCACGGCGAAACGCTCGTCTGGATCCATGCTGATACCAGTCTCATCGTTTGAAATCGCCACAACGGCGGCGCCATATTTCGCCACTAGGGGCAATACACGCTCAAGATTGGCTTCTTCACCAGTTACGGAGTTGACGAGTGCTTTACCTTGATAAACAGCAAGGCCTGCTTCAAGTGCGGCGATTATCGACGAGTCAATCGACAAGGGCACATCAGTGATCGACTGCACGAGTTGAATTGCTTTTGCCAACAGCGCAGGTTCGTCAGCCAACGGAATGCCCGCATTGACATCGAGCATGTGCGCACCCGCGACAACCTGAGCCAATGCATCAGATTCAACACGGCTGAAGTTTCCTTCTTTCATCTCGGCGGCGAGAAGTTTGCGTCCAGTCGGGTTGATTCGCTCACCGATCATTACGAACGGACGACCGAAACCAATTACGACTTCTTTAGTTGCTGATGAAAGTATTGTGTCTGTCATAAATATTCTTTCTTTATTCGTTTTCTTCGAGTTCTTCTAAAGCCAATAGCGCAGCAGTAGTGATTGCCGAATTGTCAACATCGGCTTCGTATCCGCCCGCGAATGCCAATCTCCCAAGACGTTCGCGCGAATATTCGCCATCAAGTCGATCTGCTTCGCGTTGTGCTGCTTCCGCGAGGTCTCCGACGAGTGGCAAGCTGATTCGACGCCATTGGGCTATATCTTCATCGGCCGTATAAATATGGGCCTTACGTTTTGCACGATCTATCGCTCTCTGAAATTTATCTGAGAGTTGCACTTGCTTACGTTCGCGACCAGCTTGCGCATTAACTTGTGCCGGGATATCACGCCACATGATTACGATCACTTCGTTACTTCCGCGAGGCATTAGTTATTCTCCCATGATTTCATCTGATTTGCTCGGCGATTTGAAAAAAACTGGTATCGCGTCGGCAAAATTTTTCAACCCAACGTGGCGATGCTCGAAAGAAAGACCGAGTTTCCGTGCAGCATCTTGCCCAGCGCTCACGATTTCTGGGTCAACAGTTTGAGAAAACAGCACGACCCGACGATAGTTGCCAAAATATGCACTAAGTAATTCTGGATGATCATCCAAACCAAGACCCTGCCAGACCAACGCATCAAAATGTTTCGCTAAGAAATCAGTTAGGTAGAAAGTTCCTGGTTCTTCATCATGTGCATTTAAGAAATCAGTCGTGCCGGCAAAAAACTCATAACAGTGCGCGCCCGGCAAGCGACTAACTGCTGGATACTTTTCGAGGAGCAAATCTAAATGACCACCGGTGCCACAATCTGCATAGGCAACAAAAATTGGCCGTGACCCATTTTGGTCAAGCAGTTCAGCAACTTGTGGCGTGATGTGCTCGGGACGGTTATGCAGATTCGCCGGCAAATACTTCACTTCAATACTGTCTTCAACACCCGAGGCACGCATTACAGCGCGCAACTCAGTCGCCAATGCTCCGCAGGCAATTATTAGTGGGCGCGTGTCAGAAGACATCGCCGTGTGATTCTCAGGCGACTGATGGCCCAGGTGGTTCGGCATTTCGCAAACGACGAGCACCAACTAGTTGTTTCGCAGTTTCTGATGCCACTGCAGCGTCTCGACAATATGCATCGGCGCCAACAGCAACACTGAATTCTTCGTTCAATGGTGCGCCGCCGACCAAAATGATGTACTTGTCGCGAATACCTTTTTCTTTCATTGTGTCTACAACGACCTTCATGTAAGGCATTGTCGTTGTCAGAAGGGCCGACATACCAAGAATGTCAGGCTTATGTTCTTCGAGTGCCGCAAGGTATTTATTGACATCCGTGTTGATGCCGAGATCAACAACTTCGAAACCAGCACCCTCCATCATCATCGCAACCAAGTTCTTGCCGATGTCATGGATGTCGCCTTTGACGGTGCCGATCACTACTTTGCCTACAGACTCTGCGCCAGTCTCTGCAAGAAGAGGACGCAAAATTGCCATTCCACCCTTCATTGCGTTTGCAGAAAGCAAAACTTCGGGCACAAACAAAATGCCATCGCGAAAGTCAATACCGACAATTCGCATGCCTTCAACTAGTGCATCTTGTAAAACTTTTGTTGGTGACCAACCCCGATCAAGCAAAATAGTTGTGCCTTCGATAATTTCTGGGCCAAGACCATCGTAAAGGTCATCATGCATTTGCGCAGTGAGGTCTTCGTCTGATAATTGCGCGAGGTCAATGTCTTCGAATTCTTCGTTACTCACATCTGCTCCATTTTAAGTCTGTTAGATAATCGGGGAATTTTTGTACTGCTAAAAATCAGTACAACAAACTGAAACGCTATCAGTTTGAGTGACTAAAGAACTTGACCGACTGCGAAGCTAGCGGTGGATTACCAAGAATTATGTCGGCAGCCTTTTCGGCGATCATCATCGTCGGTGCGTAAATATTTCCGTTCGTGACATACGGCATTACCGAAGCATCAACGACCCGCAGACCATCTAAGCCATGCACGCGCATAGTTAATGGATCAACCACCGCCATCTCATCGACCCCCATTTTGCAGGTGCATGAGGGGTGGTACGCCGTTTCGCCATCATGGCGAACCCACTCAAGAATCTCTTCATCTGAACTAACCGCTGGGCTTGGTGAAATCTCGCCCCCGTCAAAATCCTTAAATGCGGGTTGGGATAAAATCTTCCTTGCTGCAGCGATCGCCTCGACCCACTCTTGGCGATCTTGCGGCGTTGACAAATAGTTAAGACGCAATTCTGGCTTTACGCGAACATCAGGCGATTTAATTCGAACTGAGCCACGCGAATTCGAATACATAGGCCCGATATGAACTTGATAACCGTGACCGCCAGACGGAGCCGTGCCGTCGTAACGCACAGCAATCGGCAAAAAGTGAAACATCAAGTTTGGATATTTAAACGAATCGTTACCGCGGATAAACCCTCCGCCCTCAAAATGATTTGAAGAACCAGGGCCACGACGAAATAACCACTGGAAGCCGATCCATGGTCGCTTGTGAAACTTCAGATTCGGATTTAACGAAACTGGCTGCTTACATGCATGTTGAACATAGACCTCAAGGTGGTCTTGTAGGTTTTCGCCGACACCAGGCAGATGATGCACTGGTTCGACGCCGACACTTTTTAGAAATTCAGAATTACCAATGCCTGAGACTTGCAATAGCTGTGGCGAGTTAAACGAACCTCCGCACAAAATAACTTCACGAGCCAAAACTGTTCGCTTGCGACCAAACGGCAACTCAAAATTTACACCCGTGACTTTTTTATCCTCAACGATTAATTTCGTGACTAATGCTCGACACTTAACCGTGAGATTTTTTCGGTGCATCACTGGGTGCAAGTACGCACGGGCAGCACTGAGCCGCCTGCCGCGACGAACATTGCGATCGAATGCGGCAAAGCCTTCTTGTTTAAAACCGTTGACATCGGTGGTCAATTCATGACCCGCCTGTTGGACTGCCTCAAAAAATGCACCAAACAAAGGGTTCTTTACTGGACCACGCTCTTGTACAAGTGGACCGTCGTGACCGCGAAATTCGTCGTCGCTACCGGCGGCCAGACAATTTTCAAGCCGCTTAAAATACGGCAAACAGTGCGCGTAATCCCACGTTGACATGCCAGGGTCATTCGCCCATCTTTGATAATCGAGTGGGTTGCCACGCTGAAAGATCATTCCGTTGATACTTGACGAACCGCCAAGCACTTTGCCTCGACCCTGAGTGACCCGCCTGTTGTTCATGTGTGGCTCGGGTTCAGATACGTAGAGCCAGTCGTAGAAACGACTGCCAATTGGAAACGTCAACGCGGCGGGCATGTGAATGAAAACATCCCACCAATAATCTGGTCGACCAGCCTCAAGAACTAGAACTTTATTTTTTGAGTCAGCACTAAGTCGGTTTGCTAACGCTGAGCCGGCTGAGCCGCCACCGACAATCAAGTAGTCATAGGAAACCTTAAGTTTCTTCAAATCGCACCCAACATGCGCGCGGCTTCAAGAGTGTTCTCGAGCAAACAGGCAATCGTCATCGGTCCAGTACCCCCTGGCATCGGGGTGATCGCACCTGCAATGGCTTGCACCGCATCGAAATCAACATCGCCAACTATTTTTCCGTTAATGCGAGACACACCGACATCAATCACGGTCGCACCTGGCTTCACGTGCGCCACAGTTACCATTCGCGCCGCACCTGCAGCGGCAATGATGATGTCAGACTCGCGACAAACTTCGATCATGTCGGTGGTCGATTTATGCGCGATAGTTACCGTGGCATCGGCACCACGACGCACAAGTAACAACATTTGTGGAAGACCAACAAGAGCCGACCTGCCAATAACTGTCACGCGCTTGCCGACAGTTTCAATATTGTGGCGCTCAAGTAAACGCACCACCCCAAGAGGAGTGCACGGCACATGACCAGGCAAACCCCGAACGAGTCGACCGAGTGATTTCTCGGTTAAACCATCAACATCTTTTTCGATCGGCAACAAACTAAGCACGGCTTCAGTGTCGATATGTTTCGGCAATGGCAACTGAACCAAGATGCCGTGCACGTCCTTGTCGGCGACCAAAGCAGAAACCGTTTGTTCGACTTGGGCTTGCGTTGAATTCTCGGGCAGATTAATACCCTTAGAAACCATGCCAGCCTCTTGGGCTTTTTGATGTTTGCTCTTTACATATATATGACTAGGCGCATCATCGCCGACGAGTACGGTTGCTAGACAAATTGCAGGCTTGTCAGCCTTTTCAATAGTCGCTTTAATTTTGGCAACTGTTTCATCGCGCAATTGAACGCCGTCGAGCAAAATTGCCCCGCCAGCTGTTCTCGCCGCGACTTGCGTCATGAGAGTCCGACGATTTCGCCGTTCGCGTCAAAGTCAATAATCGCTGCTGCGGGCTTGGTGCCGAGTCCTGGCATTGTTCGCATGTCTCCACAAATTGGGTAAATGAATCCCGCGCCAATTGACGCTCGCACTTCACGCACATTCAATGTGTGACCTGTTGGTGCGCCCCGCAGTGAAGCATCACCCGAAATTGAAAGATGAGTTTTTGCAACGCAGATTGGCAATTTGGCAAAACCGTTGTCGGTATAAGTTTTGATCTGCTTATTGGCAAGACTTGTGTATTCAACTTTTGCTGCGCCGTAAATTGTCGTCGCGATCTTCTCGATCTTTTCTTTAAGTGATGCGTCATCTGAATACAAGAAGTGGAAACTGTTCTTGTCATTGCACGCTTCAACGACCGCTTTGGCCAAATCAACAGCACCTGCACCACCATCGGCGAAGTGAGTACACACTGCAACTCGTGCGCCAGCACCCTCGGCGATCTTGCGAATTGCATCATGCTCAGATTTGTGATCAGTAGGGAAACCATTGATCGCTACAACTGGCGAAACGCCGTGTGCTTTTACGTTTTCAATCTGCTTGACCAAGTTTGCCGCGCCGGCAATTACATCGTCAGGGTTTTCTTTGAGCAAATCTTCTGGCAACGCCTTGCCCGCGACGATTTTGTATTTGCCTGAGTGTGCTTTGAGAGCACGAACTGTGGCTACTAATACGGCCGCATCGGGAACTAGCCCAGAGGCACGGCACTTGATGTTGAAAAACTTTTCTGCGCCCATGTCTGCACCGAAACCCGCCTCGGTGATTAAGTAGTCACCCGAGTGAATACCGATTAAGTCGCCGACAATCGACGAGTTGCCGTGAGCGATGTTGCCAAACGGTCCAGCGTGCACGATCACCGGAGTGTTCTCGATGGTCTGCAATAAGTTTGGCTTGATCGCCTCTCCCATGATTACGGCCATCGAACCGGCACCGCTGAGTTGCTCTGCAGTTACTGGTTTGCCTTGCGAGTTGTAGCCAACCACAATGCGCGCGAATCGTGCACGCATATCTTCTTTCGAAGTTGCAAGCGCAAGAATAGCCATCACTTCTGATGCGGCCGTGATGTCGAAACCTGTCTGGCGAACTACACCGTCTTCTTTGGTGCCAAGACCAATGATTAGATTTCGCATTGAACGATCATTGACATCCATAACTCGACGCCATGTGATGTTGTTGATGTCAAGATCTAACTCGTTGCCTTGATGTAAATGATTATCCACCATTGCCGAAAGCAAGTTGTGTGCAGCAGTTACGGCGTGAAAGTCGCCAGTGAGGTGCAAGTTCAATAACTCCATTGGGATCACTTGGCTGTAACCGCCACCTGCGGCGCCGCCCTTAATGCCAAAAGTCGGTCCCATACTTGGCTGACGCAAACTGATCGTTGCTTTTTTGCCAATGTGTTTCATCGCTTGACCCAGACCCACGGTCGTAGTTGTCTTGCCCTCACCAAGTGGTGTCGGCGTGATCGCAGTCACGACGACGTATTTCGCTTTTGGTCGAGACTTCAAGGAATCTATGGCGTCCAAACTAATTTTGGCGAGACTTTTGCCATAGGGCTCAAGATATTCGGCGCCGATGCCCATCTGTGCAGCAATTTCGGTTAGTGGTTTAGCAGTGGCTTTGCGAGCGATTTCAAGATCAGATGGGAAACCCATTATTCCTCTTTCGTTAGTTTGGAGCGATCATTAATGCTACAGACACGAGATAACTCTCTGAACTCGCTAAAGTTAGATAAGCGGTTAGTAGTAATTAATTCTGGAGCAACGTAAATGTCGCAAAAAATGACGAAGCAAAAATTTGAACCATACTTGCGAATCACCGAGCCGATGGTTCGTGAAAATGGCAAGTTGCGAGTTGCTTCGTGGCAAGAAGCGTTGACCAAGGCTGCGACCGGTTTGGCCAACGCTCGCGATGCGTTCTCACCATCTGCGGTTGGTTTTTTTTCGTGTTCAAAATCAACGAATGAGATGAACTTCATCGCCCAAAAGTTTGCTCGTGCGGTTATCGGCACGAACAACATCGATTCTTGTAATAGAACTTGACACGCACCTTCGGTGGTCGGTCTGGCCACTGTCTTTGGAGCAGGTGGAGGAACAAGTTCGTACGGAGAAGTAGAAACTACTGACGTAATTGTGTTGTGGGGCTCCAACGCTCGCGAAGCGCATCCAATTTATTTTCATCATGTTCTGCAGGGCGTTCGTAATGGAGCAAAACTATTCGTAGTTGACCCGCGTCGCACTGCTTCGGCAGAGTTCGCCGACATTTGGCTTGGACTAAATATCGGTACCGATGTCGCACTTTCAAATACGATCGCTCGTGAGATTATTCACGCAGGTTTGGCCAACAAAGAATTCGTAGAAGGCAGCACAACTGGTTTTGCTGAGTATGCAAAATCTGTTGAAGAATGGACGCTCGATCGAGGTAGCCAAGTAACCGGCGTGCCTGCAGATGCGATTCGTGAACTTGCTCACGCATATGCCAAAGCCGGATCTGCACAACTCTGCTGGACACTGGGAATAACCGAACATCACAATGGTGTTGACAATGTTCTTTCACTGATCAATCTCTCGCTTCTATGCGGTCACGTTGGTCGTACTGGTGCCGGGCTGAGCCCTTTGCGCGGTCAAAACAATGTTCAAGGCGGCGGCGACATGGGTGCGTTGCCAAACAAATTACCTGGCTTTCAAGATGTCGTAGATGATGTTGCCCGCGCAAAATTTGATCGACTATGGGGTTGCACGATTCCGCCGAAAAATGGCTGGAACCTAACCGAGATGTTCGAAGCGATGGAGCGTGGCGATTTGCGCGCAGTATTCGTGATCGGCGAAAACCCGGCTCAATCAGAAGCAGATGGGGCGCATGCGACACACTTGCTGAAGAATCTTGACTTCTTGGTTGTCCAAGATATTTTCATGACAAAAACAGCCGAACTTGCTGATGTTGTATTTCCTGGTTCGGCATCATGGTGCGAAAGCGACGGCACAGTCACAAACTCAGAGCGCCGAGTTCAACGGGTTCGCAAAGCAATCAACTCGCCAGGCAACGCACGCGACGACATTCAAATCATTCTCGACCTTGCCCGCGAAATGGGACATGACTGGAAGTACAACTCATCAGAAGAAATTTGGGATGAATTACGCAGCCTCTCACCGATGCATGCCGGCATGTCGTACAAGCGTCTAGCCGAACTTGGCGGCATTCAATGGCCGTGCTTCAGCGAAGACAAACTTGAGCCAACATTTTTGCACGGTCGGCTTTGGGATAAAGACCCTGCCAAACGCGGTCGACTCGCGCCGTTCAGTGTCGTGATTGATGATCCCCCAGTTGAAGCAACGACACCAGAGTTTCCGTTACGACTAACGACAGGTCGCCGACTTGATTCGTACAACACCGGTGTCCAAACCCGTGGCTTTGACAGCCCGCTAAGGTTCGGCGAAACGATCGATGTCTCGCCTGAAGACGCATTGCGTTTGGCAATCAAAGAACAAGAAATTGTTCGAGTCAGTTCACTTCGCGGTTCGCTTGAAGTACCCGTGCGCATTGATCAGAGCCTGCGGCCAGGTTTAGTGTTTATGTCGATGCACTTTCCCGATCAGGTGAATACAAATTTGATCACAATTGATGCCACCGACCCAAAGTCTGGCACTGCCGAATTTAAAGCCGCTGCCGTGCGCATTGAGCGTTTAGATGCACGCGTGCCGGTCGCTGGCGATTAACTAGTTTCTACGACGATTTGGCGAGTCAACTAGTTTGCTCGGGTACGAGCACAAATTTGCCGACATGTTTTTTTTCAAGAAATTCTTGTTGAGCCTGGACTATATCTTTTAGAGAGAAAATTTTTGCCACCAGTGGCTTTATATGATTCTGCTCGACGTAAGAAACAAGGTTGCCGAACACTGGCTCGTCCCACGCCGTGCAACCAATCAGATTTAAATCTTTCAGATAAAAATCGCGCAAGTCCAAACTAACTATCGGTCCTCCGATCGCACCAGACGATGCATAGCGTCCACCACGACGCAAAACTTTCAACATCGCCTCGAACGTCGAGCCACCGACATTGTCAACTACGACATCAACCGATTCTTCGCCAAGAAACTTAGCGATGTCTGTGCCACGCTCGATGATTGCATCAGCCCCAATCTCGCTAACTTGCTGTGCCTTAGTCTTGCCGGCAATCGCCGTCACTTTTGCCCCGCGCAGTTTGGCGAGTTGCACCACCGCAGAGCCAACACCGCCAGACGCCCCAGCAACCAAGACATGATCGTTCGCGCTGACTTTTGCTCGATGCAACATATTTTCCGCTGAGCCATAACTGCATGGCAGCGAGCCCAACTCGACATCACTCCAGCGCGAATTGACTATGAAAACTTCTGATGCGGGCACTTTGACGAACTGTGCAAAGGCTCCGTCAAAATCTGAACCCATCCAGATATTGCGCATCGAACCAAAACCATCAGGGCGCATGCAAGGTCGGACTATTACACGCTTGCCAATCAGTTGCGAATCAACATCTGACGCTGCGCCCGCGACCCGCCCACAACAATCGGTGCCCTGAATAAATGGAAACGGGGTTGGGATATCCCACCCGCCATCTTGATACCAACCGAGTCGTGTGTTGATCTCTGTGTTGTTAATGCCAGCGGCAAGCACTTGCAGTAACACCTCGCCGGTTTCAACAACTGGCATCGGCGCATCGCAATACACAAGTTTCTCGTAGCCGCCGTTACCAGTCGTGACTACTGCTTTCATCACGAGATCGCGATCAATCAATTAAAGCATCAGCGCGCAAACCCGCACGCTCAAGATGAATCGGTAGAACGCGACCATAAAGTTCTTTGGCTCGTTGTGGGCTGCTAACCATTCCATGTTCAGCAATATAACTAAAAATTGCGACATAGCGCTTGCGTGCACCTAATAAAGGCGCAACACGATGCAACGAGTAACGACCTTTGAAGATTTGTAAATCGCCGGGTTCAAGTTTCAATGTTCTGATCAAGTTTTTATCGCCATCTAATACTTTCTCAACGACCTCATAGTTTTCTTCAGTGGTCGACCGAACCATTGGGCTGTATTCAAAATCTCCTCCACTTTCGGCGTTTTGAATAGCCAAAGTCACCGTGTAATTGTTTGTATCAAAGTGCCAGGGAAACCCTCCACCCTCTTGGGCCAAATTCACCGTCACATCGGCCAACGGGTCTGCATATGGATAGAAATTCACTTCGCCAAGCACTGCTTTGATGAAAGGCGAGAACGCCGGCCAATCAAAAATCGCGCGCAAAATGCTGTCGCTGCCGAAGTTGTCTGCCGGCACAAATGCATTAGATCGATCGTAGAAGCGTCGCAACGGATGTGTGGTCGGCAGGTCTTCACGATCGCTCAAGAAGTACGGATTCGTGCGGGTGAAATTACGATGACCAAACCTCTCAACGCGGTCGCATTCGGCAACCAATTCTTTAATTCGCTCTGATCTGACAAAACCCTTGAGTACGACACAGCCATCATCTTGGATTGCCAAATTTGACTCATCAATAAGTGCGTTCCGCGCCGATCCGGCTTCTTCGATCGGATATCGATTCAAGTCGATGTACTCGCTGGCAACAATTTTGACCACGAAAAACTCCCCAAACTCGCTTTACAAGTATTCTTAATCAACGATCTTACGGAGAAGTCGTGAGTTGAACGAATTAAGTCGTAAAGTCAAAGGCGCAATGGATCTCAAAATAGCGTCAGCAGCGGCCACGACCGAGGAGAGAAACGCGATTGACTCTCTGCTCGGGCCTGCGCCCGAGACTTCGCAAGGTGGTGAGCGAAATGTTGCCGGACACCGTGTTGCTCGTGGTGGCGAATCTCTGCGAAGTCTTCGACATATGTTGTTGCCAACGCTTCATGCCGTCAATGATCAAATCGGCTGGCTAAGCCGCGGATCAATTAACTACATCTCACAACGACTCGATATTGCGCCTGCAGATATTTACGGTGTTGCAACTTTCTACGCACTGTTCACAACTGATGAACGCCCCGCCAGACAGGTTCATGTTTGTGTAGACCTTGCTTGTCGAGCAATGTCTGGATGCAAAGAAGATTCAATCCCGGCGGGCGCAATAGCCTCACCATGTCTTGGTGTGTGCGAGCGTGCTCCTGGTGTGCTTGTAATCGAGACTGGGGTGACACCCCGCTACGAAGTTCTCGCGCCAGCAACAATCGAAGACATCACTAATCTTGTCGCAGGCAAGTCAGCAGGCGTAGAGCTAGAAGTTGTAGCCGCCGCGCCACAGGCACCGGACGAATCTTTAGTTTTGCTGTCTCGCATCGGCCGAGTTGATCCGTTGAGCATCGACGATTACATCGCATCGAGTGGATTCATTGCATTGCGGCGAGCAGTTGAAATCGGTGCAGAGCAAGTAATCAGCGAAGTAACAGCCTCAGGTCTTGTCGGTCGCGGTGGCGCGGCCTTTCCGACTGGTCGCAAGTGGGCGGCCGTGGCTGGTCAGCCAGTGAAAACTCGTTATCTAATTTGCAACGCCGACGAATCTGAGCCGGGCACATTTAAAGATCGCGTATTAATGGAAGGTGACCCATTTGCATTGGTCGAAGCAATGACGATCGCGGCGTTTGCAACCGGCTGCGAACACGGATGGATCTATTTGCGCGGTGAATATCCGCGGGCACTCAAAAATCTGACGAACGCGGTCGAAGCCGCGCGATCGAGAGCGATGCTTGGCGAAAATATTTTAGGATCCGGTTTCAGTTTCGACATCACAATTTTTAGAGGTGCAGGTGCATACATTTGTGGCGAAGAGACGGCGATTTTTAATTCGATCGAGGGCTTTCGCGGCGAACCACGCAACAAACCCCCTTTCCCAGTTGAGGTGGGTCTGTTCGGCAAGCCGACTGTAGTCAACAACGTTGAAACACTGATAAATGTTTTGCCAATCATTCAAAACACAGGCGAGAAATATGCAACTTGGGGCACGACAGGTTCTAGGGGCAAGAAGTTGTTTTGCATTTCTGGCGCAGTAAACAAGGCTGGGGTTTACGAAGTTACTTTTGGCGCAACTTTACGCGAGTTGATTGATCTTGCAGGTGGATTGAAAACTGGTTCACAATTGCAGGCTGTGTTGTTGGGCGGTGCCGCAGGTGGTTTTGTTGGCCCACAAGACCTTGATCTCGAACTAACACTCGAAGCCGCTCGTGCAGCGGGCACAACACTTGGTTCTGGCGTCGTCATGGTGCTTGATCAATCGGTTGACATGGTCGACCAGTTGCAAAGAATCGCCGCCTTCTTTCGAGACGAGTCTTGTGGCCAATGTGTGCCATGCCGAGTTGGCACGGTGCGACAACAAGAAGCCCTCGCTCGCCTAGTGAAGTCGTCGGGCACAGCCAATGCCGCAGTTGATCTGCAACTGTTGCGTGACCTTGGCCAGGTAATGCGCGATGCAAGTATTTGCGGACTTGGCCAAACTGCGCACAATGCCGTCGACTCGGCACTCACACGACTTAAAGTGTTCTCGGCATGAGCACACAAGTAACAACTGGCTTGCAAGTACGTCGCAGCGTTGAATTAACAATTGATGGTCAGAAAGTTAGCGTGCTTGAAGGTTCTACATTGCTCGATGCTTGTCGCGCTTCAGGCAAAGAAATACCGACACTGTGTTATGGCGACACGATTACGCCGAAAAATGCATGTCGTGTTTGCATGGTCGAACTTGAAGGTTCAAGAACTCTCGTGCCGAGTTGCTCACGCAAAGTTGAGCCAGGCATGGTCGTCAACACCAATAACGAACGCACCAGCCATAGTCGCAAACTTGTGCTCGAACTTCTTGGCTCGTCAGTTGATCTTTCGTTGACGAAAAATGTCGCGGATTGGAACGAAGACTACGGAGCACAGCCTTCGCGATTTGGTGCGCCGTCGTTTCATCATGATCACCGCGATGATGCCATCACCGGTCATCACCATCCGCCAGATGGCTCGACAGCAGAGACCGTTCATCAACCCGTAAAAGTCGACAACACGCTTTATGTTCGCGACTACTCGAAATGTATTTTGTGTTATCAGTGTGTTGATGCTTGTGGTGAGCAGTGGCAAAATACTTTTGCGATCACTACTGCTGGTCGAGGCTTTGACGCCAGAATTTCAACCGAGTTTGCCGTTGATTTAACTGATTCGGCTTGTGTTTACTGCGGCAACTGCATTCAAGTTTGTCCAACAGGTGCGCTGATGTTTACAAGTGAATACGACATGCGTCAAGACGGCACATGGAACGAACCCGAACAAACTCAGACGGATACGATTTGCCCGTATTGCGGGGTCGGATGTGCGCTCACCTTGCACGTGCAAGACAATACAATCGTCAAGGTCACCTCGCCTAGCGACCACTCTGTAACGCACGGCAACCTTTGCATCAAGGGTCGCTTTGGCTTTCAACATGTTCAGAACCGCGCTTCTGATTAACTAGAGCAATGGATAAGCGACTGCCGATCGTTGACATCTCGG
>ERZ889217.893-NODE-893-length-16601-cov-48.343104_pt1 | contig 16601 bp, 8 predicted proteins | sample MGYA00521098_ERZ889217 | MGnify/ENA primary metagenome ERZ889217 (study PRJEB32303, sample SAMEA104408613) | aquatic metagenome | biome: Brackish water; feature: Pelagic; material: water | place: Baltic Sea | collected 2014-06-10T22:04:00 | depth 2,362 m ...
GAGCCCACTGCCTGAGTGAGAGGAGATCTTAAGCGGCCTTTTTCTTGCGCAGGAGTCTCAGGGCGGCCGCGCCCCCCGCAAAGATGGCCATCGCGGCCCAAGTGCCGGGTTCGGGGATGGGAGTGGCGCCTCCGGTTCCGGCTCCGATACTTGTATTGGCGATGGTTTCTACTGCGGCAGTGCCGAAGGTCAGATCATATCCGGGCTTGGGCGTTGAAACTTCCATCCATCCGTAGTTATAAACTCCAGGACTCGCATAGAATTTGAGTCCGTAATAGGCATTGGATAGGCCTTGGTCTATGTCTACATCGCCGCCCCCAGATGCGCTGGTTTGTTCGCCTCCCCATGGAGTGCTTGCATCAATCGTGGTTCCATAAGGCAGGGGTTGGAGAGAGACGAAAGACCAAGTCCAGGGGCGATTGTTTACGATGGTATAGGCAATTCTGCTTGGGCTTTGGCCCTCTTTCCCAGTCGGGAGACCGGAAAATCCGGTGAGGGTTCCGAGTTCATCCTGCGGGCCTACGTTACCTGTGCCTTGACCGCTGGAAATGACGCCATTGCTGAAAGTGATGAAAATCGGGTCGGCCTTGTTGATGCTCGTTTCATTCACAGGCGAGATAACGATGACGGCGTGGGCGTTGTGGCCGCTGAATGCACCCGCACCGAGAGCGAGTGTGACATAGGTTCCAAGACTGGCCTTGTTGGAGAGAGCGTTGGTTTTTTTCATCGTGGTGGTTTGGTTGTCTTTGAAAGGTCTTACCATCGGACCATTCGGCCATCTGTTGATGACTGCAATCGAAAATCGACGAATCGCACGAAATCGTCGACCAATCGCCTATCCCGCGGAATTTACGGTCTGATTCGGGATCGGCCCCTGTCCGCATTTCCACGCCATGAATCTTCCGGCGGTAGGGTCCGCTGAGCCATCGGTGCCCCTACCGCAAAATACTCAAACCGCCCTGGCGTCCGGTCAAAGCAAACCCCACCCATGTCCGCTTGGGACGCCAGGCAACCGCGCTGCGTGACTCCGGCAAACGAGAGGCTTTTGCTCTAACTCCGACGACGCCGAACCACGACGCGGGCGACAAGCACCGCGCCAGCGAGGGCGATGAGGGCATAGGTCGAGGGTTCAGGGACACTCGCGACGCGAAAGCCGAGGTTCCTGATCTCGTTCGACGGGTCGCCGATGCCCCGGGCCGAGGAGATCAAGGGGTTGGTGATGACGCCGGCGTAGTAGATGGACTGGTAGCTGCCACCGCGGGCCGCGCGATCCTCGGACGCCAAGCTGTTTGTGCCATCAAAGGCACTCTCCATCCACTCCGACACATTGCCGCCTTGGCCCATCGTTGAAACGGGGCTCAAGCCGCCCGCATCGGTCACCGCCGCTGGCTGAAGCCCGGCGAAATTGTAAACCGCCGTGCCTGCGTTGGTCCCGCTGGCCACGGCGATCGGGTCGATGTTGCTTGTCGTCGGGAAGAGAAAATAGTTCGTCCCGGCCGCGTTGTAATACGCCGCCTTATACCACTCGTTCTCGCTGGGCAGAAAATAAAAGGCGTTCTTGTTCCGGTAAAGATTGGTTCCTCCCGCCGTCCAGGCCTGCTCGCTGCTCCACAGAGCCATGCTCCAACTACCGCTGCTGAAGGTGAGATCATAGGCCGCCGTCTTCCCCGAGCTCGTGTTCAGCCAGTTGACAAAAGCCGCCGCCTCATACCACGAAAAAGGCGCCACCGGCTGGTTGCCCGTCCATTCCCCAGCCGTCACGTCGGCCAACCCGCTAGCCATCGCCTTGGTGACGGCGTCCTGGGTGACCTCGTAAGTGCCCACCCGGTATTCGTAGGGCACCGCTCCGTAGCCGGTCGTATCGGCCGCATTGCCCGCGTTGCCGATATCCACGAAGTCGATATTGAACTCATTGCCACTCGTGCCGAACGTGTCGGCCTCAGCGGTTCCGATCCCCACCATTCCCAGTGCCAGCCCGAGAGCCGCCACCGCCGTCATTGGTTTCATTGGTTTCATTGGTTTGATCCGCGAGAATTTTGCAGAGAAAAGGTGAAAGGGTGATTTATCAACCGAAACTCGACGGATCGCATGAAACCGTCGACGAATCGTGTATCCGGCGGAATTTACGGACTGAATCGAGCCTTGGCCGCTGTCCGTATTTCCGCGCCATTAATCTTCCGGCGGTGGGGTCCGCTGAGCCAGCGGGCCCTGCCGCAAATGCTTGCCACCCCCTTTTCCCCGCCCTCCGGTCCGACTAATGGCTCTTTCAGGGGCCTCCCGCAGAAAACAAATTCCTGGCAGCCATCGTCGCTTTGCTCAGATCACCCACAATTGGAGGGGACGCCGCTTGTTGAGTAGGGAAGTGGTCGTCAATCTCCTAGGCTCGACGACAAACAAGTCGGGACTGAACATTAAAGCTGCATTGGATGAAGGAATATATCCGACAAAGCAGAACGTGAGTGATCAAGAGAGGTCTGCCATCAAGATCACCCGCAAGGAATTTCACGGCGAGTGGAACTATTCGGTTACTTATAAATACGACAGTTATTTCTGTGCGCTTCCCAAGTAAGCGAATGATATTTACAGAGGATGGATTTTAATTTGTAAACCTAGGGATTGGCGGAGCGAATCCCGCGCCGGAGTCCATCGCATAGAGGAGATTCTTATCGGCAGAAAAAATCAAAACGAGACGACTCTGGGGTGACTTAAGAATTTCAAATCCCGAGAATTCATTGGGAAACCAATCCGGCTTTGGCGCAGCCTCTTTGTATTTGAGAGGCTCAGTCGATGGGGATAGGGAAAAAGGATTGGTTTGAAGCCATTCAGAGAGACCGGGACTCGGCTGGACTGCGAGAAACCACTGCCACTTGCGCACATCCTTGCCTTGTTCAGACCATTCGCGGCGCTCGGCGTGGAGGATTTTGTCGTCGCTGCCGGGTCGCCGCCAGAAGGCTTTTTGGAAGACGAGCGTTGGGTCGGTGGATGTATTCAAAACCAACTGGTCGGAAGAGGGTTGGGAGCTTTCCGGAGGCCTGGTTGTTTTTTGTGTTACAAAAACGATGACGCCGATGGCGAGGAGGACTCCTGCCGCCGGTATAAGAAATCGCTTTTTCATGATACCCAGATAATTGCTTTAGTTTCCGGAATTCGAGTAAGTTCTCAGGAAGAGCTTGATGTCGCTTACGGAATTGATGAAGCGGTTGAGTCCATCCTGTTCATTGTTGAGCAGGGAATAGGCGGGGATCACGATTTTCCAATTCGTATTCCAAGCACTGCGCCCGATGAGGCGAGAGCTGGTGAACTCAGCAGGCATCGTGCTGTAAAAGTAGGCGGGATCATCCACAGCGCGGAAGGCTTGGTGTTTCCGCGTGATCCAGAGTTGTTCGTTTAATGTCCCGTTGGCAGTGAAGATTTGGCCTCCGGAGAATGCCGCCGCACCGATGTTTTTCGGCAGGGGAAGCGCTTGGTCGCGCACGGCCCAAGAACGAAGCGTGTTTTGATCGCCGAGCGCGGGAACACGCATCATATCCACACCAGCGGGAATGAGATAAACATAAGGCGTCGCGCTGATCGCATTGGGATTTGAACTGGCAGGCCCGCTTGTGCCCGGTGTGCCGACTGCAAACGGATCCATGCCGATGTAGCCTTTGAAGATCACGCCAGAGGAGAAAATCTTTGTGGCAAAGGTCGATTGGCTGAAAGCGTGGTCGCCTGCTGCCAGTGGCCAGCCGAAGAAATTGAGTCCCGCTTGAATCGTTGTGGAGAAAGGAATCACGATTCCAGGCACGGCGCTACCATCCGCCTTTGCGATGCGGTTGCAATAGAGCGCGACATCGGGGTCGTTCATCACATTGGCCATCACACTTTGGCTTAAGACCTGCTTCCATAGGATATCATCATTGGCAGACGGTTGGTCTGTTGGTATGCGGAATAGCTCTTGGCGCAAGGAGAAGACCGTGCCATTTCCGTCTGGATTGTTGAAGCCGAGTCGGCCTTCGACGTTGGCCCAATCGTCGCGCAGATCGGAAAGGATGCCGGCTAGTCCGGGATCCCCCAGAGTGCCTCGGACCGGAGAGTCTCCAGAAAAGGCACCGAGGCTGTAGGTGGCAAGAATCTCTGACATGTAGGCACTTCCCTGTGGTGTGCCGAGAAGTCCCGTCTCGTAGTCGTAGGCCTTGGCTGCGCAATAGACGTAGGTCTGCGCGAGATTGAAGAGTGATTTGTATTGCGAGAGTTCCTCGTTGCGCAAATCACGGAAAACCACATCGCGGGTCCGGTGGCCATGAATCACCGAGGCGGCGCGTTGGCGGAATGTTTCCCGCTCGGTGAGGATGTGCTGGGCTTCAGCATAAAGCCGAGCGACATTCTCATTCGCCTTTTGGACTCCGCTGAGGCGCCGATTCACTTCGTACACGGTGCTCAAGAAATCATAATACAGATGCTCAAATTCGATGATCTGTGTTTTATCGCTATCGCCGACATCATAATTATCCAAAAGGTCTTGGGCTTGGGCTTGAAGCTCTTCCGCCTGGCTTTCGAGATAAGAGACCGCCTGTTCGGCGACCAAGCCAAGTTTACTTTGGGAAAAGGCCAAAGCGCGACCGGCCAAGAGCGTGGCGCCCCGTGCAGTTGATGTCGCGTCAAAGGATAGCCCCGCAACAGTGGGGTAGAATTCCTTTGCGGCACTCGTCATTTTATCAATATTTTCGGATGCCAATTCAAACGATTGACTTGCAATGTCGTAGGCCGCCTTCGCTTTGTTAAGCTGATCCGCTTTGCTATTTAATTTGTCGGCATCTAACACAGCGGCATTATAGGCATCGAGAAGTTCGCTGTATCGCTGATAGCTTCGGTCCAATTTGCTTTTCTTGACGAGGAAAGTATCAGTTGCTTCGCGCAGACTGACGTGAGCCTCATAGGCTTCCAGCAAGGCGGCTTGGATTTTTCCTGGCTGGGAGCGCTGACCCATGCTGGAGTCCGCAAAAGCCGCCAAGGAAAACTTATCTACTTTGAAAGTCTTGGAAGCATATTGCACAGGCAGGCTGACGCGGTTGTAGATACTTTCCATCGACCAGTCATTGAATGGATCAATGTTGATTGGCTCACGGTATTCCACGCTTCGGGATTCACTCGTATTCACCAAGGTGGACGGGAGGTTGATGAAATTGGAATGGTAGAGATCTGGGCCTGTGTAGCCTTGCTTGTAGAGTTTACCTGCACCGATATCCCCGGCGTAAGCGGTTCCATAGAGTCCGATCAGTTCGTATTCGTATGCTGACTCTTGATCGGAAACGGCTGCCTGATAGCTATCCAAGCTCTCATTTTGCTGGCGCAGCAGGGTGTCCATACGGCCGGCTTGGTCGAAGGCATTTTTAGCGTTCAAACAGGCTTGCAGGGCCCGCTCGTAGATTTGCTCGAAATTATCCTTCCCAGCAGCCACTTGCGTCGGAGAAATATCGAAGGTCATGCCATCTTTAGCGACGCCGATGGTATTGATGTGCGTCTGGAGCCCGCCGGAGAGCATGGTTAGTTTTGCGGCACTGGACGCGATGTCGGAGAGTTCAGGAACGGTGGTGCGGTCGATTTTTTCGACGCCCGTTTTATCACTGGTCGCGGGGAGCATGGCATTGGCGGATATCCAGTTGAAATAAGCTCCCTGATACGCCCGTGAGGCCCACTCGTCGGAGCCCCAATAGCGTGTTCGGTTGTTCGCACTGGTTTTGCCGTCCCTCATCGTGCTCCAGCCAGTTTGTTCCGAATCCTTGTTTTGCTTGGCTGTGAAGTCTAAAACATCGACAGCGCAACGAGCCAAGGAAGAGGCTGCCAAGGCAAACTTGCGCTCGTCTTTATAATCGATCTGCACGGTTTGTCCGAGAACGGTCACGGATTCAGCACTGGGATTCCAAGTGAAGTTCGGGTTTGTGAGCAGCTGGTAATAGCCTTTGACCGCAGTCAGATAGTGTCCATAGGCATCGCCATGTCCTTGCGGGAACATGTAGAGGGCGTCTGCGGCATTTATGGAACCATCAACAGAAGGACCGCCCGTTTTTTCCTTGATGTCGTAGTTCAGAGCATAAATCGACTCACCAGATCGAATGCCGCCTGTGTAATTCCAGTAGAGTCGGTTATACACAGGAGCAATTTGCACGGAGGGAAGGGAACTGTCATCCCGACCGCGCAAAAGCGCCAATGTTTCAGACATGACGCTGGGCAGTTGACCCTCAAAGGAGAAGCGAGAGGAACCAGCGGTCGCCGAAGTCGCGCTGCTATCCAGTCGAAGAGTCGGATTCAGGGCATCATCGTAAGCCTCGTTCCCGAGAACCAAGTAGAGGTCACACAGGTAGCCGACGGCATTGAGCAAGGCGGTGTTGGCAAGGGCGCCGCTCAGTCCCGCATCGATACTCTGGGATTTGACGCGATTCAGCAGGGTCTCGTAGATTTCGATGAGCCCAAAGTCGTTGATGTTTTCAAGGCTCACTGGCACATCGCCTTCCCACCGCTTACCGGCTTGTGTAATCACGCTCACATCCGTGCTGACCGCGAAGTTATAGAGGTCGGTCTGACGCTGTTCGAAGGGATTCACGGCAGCCAACGCACGCTTCACCCAATTCATAACCAACGTGGGTTCCGTCCAATCCGAGTAACTCGCATCGCTGGCGCCCTTCGGTTTGTAGCGCATGGTGTAGAAGTTATCGCTGAAGAGCAGAGCTGTGCTGCCAAAGGCAGAAGATGCATCCCCGCCGATCACGACGGTATTGGAGAAGTCTCCGCTCGGGATTTGCCATGCGCCCCCCGAGGTAACGGTCTCGGTCTTTGTGGGAACATCCAGATGGAAATTCACATTGTGCGCGGTGCTGGGCTTGCTGGTTTGAGAGGAATACAAGGCCACTTCCAGAGTATTGTTTCCTGTTTGGAAATAACTTGAAGGAAGAATAAACTGCTTACTCAATCCTCTTGAGACCACACCGCTCTGCGCATAGGTCGAGGTCAGGTTACCGACCTTCGGTGCGTTGCTTGGCAGATTATAAGCCACAGCTGGGACTTTATTGATATAGATGACCAATCCATCATCCGCGTTAAGTTCGGCAGAGAAGACGATCTGAGCGGGCAGCACGCTTGGCATGGCGACATTTGCGCTTTTGAAGATCAGACCGGGGAGTCCTTTGCTCTCATCGTAGTCGGCATTATTTACCACGAGGCTTGATGTGGAGGAGAGAGTCACTGTGGAGTCCTGCGAGTAACTGAGCGCCTCGGTGCTTTGGCTGATGTCTGTGAGCGGGTTGCGGATTTGCAGCCATTGGGTTGAGGAAGTATCCGCCATATTGCCGAGGAGCTTGGAGGTGCCGTATTCGAAAAGCGGGGGATAGCCTCCATTACTCGAAACATAGTAAGCCCATTGGAAATCAAACAAATCCGTTCTCGCCGCGAAGTCGCCGCTGTGGCGGAGAGTTGTTTGCTCGTCGAGCGCATTGGAAGGTTGCAAGGCCTTGAGGTCTCCGGGATAGAGGGTGCTATCGACTCGAATCACCTTGATGCTTATGGGGTCACCGATCGGGGTGAAGGCTTCGCCATCACCAAAGATCAATGTCACATAGCCTGTTCCTTGGCCTTGCGCGGTGAGCGCGTAGCTATCCACCGCGGTATCGGAGTAGCGCACTTCACTCAGATTTTGAGCGCCCTTCACTTCCGTCTTAGCGGAATCCACGATGTAGGTTCCCGGCTTGGACGGGTTTTCTCTAAAGGTTTCGACCCTTGTGGAGAGGATGTCGATGGCGGTGCACCAGCTGGTGTAGTCCGAATCCGTGCTGACTACCAAACTTTTAAGAGCGTTCTTGTCTGCATTACTGAGCACATTGAGGAGGACATAGTCTTCCCCCGTTGGCGCGTCCACGAATTCCCCCGTCAGGACGAGGCCGCCCTTCGTGCCCAGCGTGGGGTCAAAGTAAAAACGATTCTGCAAATGGGGTTGGGCGCGTTGGAAATATGTTTTTCCTCTGAGAGAGGATGTCTTGAGCGAGGCTGGGAGTGCGCTCAAGCCGACTGAGGGATCATTGATGAGCACTTGTTTGGCTCGTGTTGCATCGTGCAGGGTCACGCTGGCGTTAGAAGCTCCCATATTGGCGATGGATTGCTGGTAGAGCACCCGTGCACTGGTCTGTCCTCGAACGGCGGGCAGGCCGTTTTTAGACAGGGCCAGCGTCTCGCCCGTTCGCAGCGTGGGCACATTGGCAGGCCAGGTCGGTCGATAGATGATGGTTTGTGGGGTGCCCGTGACGGGATTTCCCGCGTAGGTCGTTGTCGTGCTGCTTGAAGAGGCGACGGGTCGCAGGTAAGGCAAGACGGTGCCGGCGGGCACGGTTTGGCCCGGCACGACAAAGTCCGAGCGCATGGCGTAATACCAATTCATTCCCATGGCGGGTGTTCCGTTATTGTGGGGACCGCGATAAATCCAGTCGTAGCCCTTACGGTCTTTGAAAGTGAAGCGATTGTAATAGGTCTCCAAGCCAGTGGTCTGAGGATAATCGTTGGCGAAACCGCCGAGATCGACCTCCATATTTGCGGAGTTGCCATCAGAATTTAATGGCAATGGCATGACCGGTAATGGCATCGGCGCCAAAGCATTCACCTGAGTCCCTGCGGGAATGCTGTAATCAAATTGAGCGTAGGCGTTTTCGCGTGCGACCTGATAAACCGCCATTTCCGGGCGTCCGTCATCGGGATTGGTATATTGGATCAGAACTTGTGGCTCGGATGTGAATGCGTTGGCCGTAAATGTCGTTCCAGCCGTTGCGTTAAGGTCGTCCCTCAAAGCGTAAGCGCGCCCTGACATGAAGAGGGAGTGCTCTTCATTCGGATTGTAGCCGGGCCTTGTGGCGTCGGGTTGATTATAGATTGCTCCAGCAGAGACAGATGGCGTGAGACCGCTGGTTCCTTCGTTGGATGCCAGGACGATCTCGGGCACATTCAGCAAACGGATCGTCAAATCATCGATGGCAAAGGATTCGTCGGAACTCCCCTGGTTTAATGTGCTTCCAAATCCAATCCTGAGACTTGCCAGGCTTGCGATGGCCCCGGTGGTTTGCGGGATGGCTCGCACAAAGACACGGAACGTCTGATCCGTGACATTTCCGCCATTGAGGTAGCCCTTGGTATCGGGGAGAATGGTCCAGTCATATTTGACGCCGCTGATCGTTTGGCTTCCCGTCATCTTCGAAGCGTAGGTCGCGTTACCGGTAAATGCCTGTTGGAGAATGGCAGTGTTATTTATATACACTCGGAATGCTTCATTGTCCCAGGAGTCAAAACAATACAATTGGAAAGCCACCTCGAGTCCGTTGGAGCCAACCTCACTGACCGCAAATGTCTTGCTGGCAACGGGATTGCTCGTTGCACTATTTGATTGTCCACCTACTGAGTAACTTCCGAAGACGCCGAGCAACGAGGCTGGCGCGGAGATTCCATTCTTGGTGATCGTGACATTTGAGGTCAGTGCGCTGAGCGTCGAGTCCGTTGTCCAGCCGCTGGAATTTTCAAATGTTTCCTTGGTAACGGTGGTTTTCTGATAGGCGAGCGTATAATTGCCAACGACCGATGGGGTGTAGAGATCAGCAAACTCCCCCGAGGGAGCGGCCATCTTTTTAAACCAGAAGACCTTGAGTTGACTCCTGCCACCCGGCAGGGCATTGACCGGAATAATCGCGCCGTCTCGGGCGTTTTCTATGCCCTCGACAAAGGGATTGATGTAGGCCGTTGCCGAATAGCTTGTGGATAACGCCTTGCCTTCCGCTGTCGCCGTAGGCGAAACACTGATATATCCGACACTTGTCAAATCGCTGGTGGGAGGGTTGATACGCTTTCCGACATAAGCCGTCTCATTCACGGTTGTGCCATTACTGGTGGTGTAGACGGGCACGTACCAGACACCGCCATTTGTTCCGGTAAATTTTAAGAGCGTCTTGCTCTGCGTCTCACTCCCCAAGTTGACGAGAAGAGCTTGCGTGGTGGTGTCAATCTTTGCCAAGCCCCTGTTGGGAGACTGGTAAACGATGCTCGGGATATTGCCATTCTCAAAACGCAGGCCTGTATTCGTAAGCAGAGAACTGCCGCCGGGATCTACGACATAGGTCGCAAACTCTGTAAGATCTGGCCACTGAATAATGTATTTGGACAAGAATTTAGGCCACTTAATATCAATATCATCGACACTTGTTCCAGAGTAGGTGGCACTCGCGCCCGAGCTAAGAATAGAACTGGCGGGATTGGAAATGCCATTCGGCTTCAACCAGTAGAAGGAGACGCGATCCGGGGAATCATTTTCATGCTCAGCATAATAATCGATCGATCCATCCGGCCCCGTGGTCTGTGTGTAATAGCTGATCTGGTCCGCACTTGATGTGGTGACCGCTTCAGCGACAAGCGATTCATCGTAACCCAATGGATTTGAGGCGGAATAACTGGGCGGTGGGAGAAGTTGCTTGCCCAAGTCGGTGGTGGCGATGTCAGGCGGGCAGGTTTGCTCTACAGACACCACATCGACGCCAAGGAACTCGAGGGTTCCATCTGATTGAACGCTGCCGAGATACTCCACCATGAGGCGTCCAGTCCTGTTATAGGCGCGGAGTTCGCTCGCTCCGTTGGTCTTTTCATACCAGAGGGTTCGCAATTCCGCCGTGTTATTTGAACTTCCTGACGAAGGCGAGCCCGGGACCTGATATTCGGTATCCACGGTCCTTGGAAAGGCATCGTTGTAAATGGGATTGACGGTGAAAATTTTACCTACTGGTATCGAAACGCGAGGGCCGTTGAAGCTTTTTTCCGTCCAGTAAATCGTTCGCGCCTCGCCTTGTGTCGCAGAAGAAACGGAGAAAGATTCTTTCAGATAGACATATTGATTTGACGTGGAGTCGGGAACGTTCGAGCGCCAAATGATTTCGACCCGTCCGGATGAGCTGGCAAAGACCGCTTTGGCATGGGGACTGTAGTAGAACTCCACATCATTACTGGCTGGAACCGTGATGGCAGCGCCCGTCGCAGCATCGGTCGCATTGTTTATCTCCTCGCCCGGAAGGACTGGCTGAGCCCGCCAGAAGCCGTCTGGAGTCTGTATAATTGATCCGTTGCTGCGTGTGTAGCTCGTCGGTGGGACAATCCGGTTGCCCAAATAATAACGCGGAACGCCGGAGGCAAAGGTCGCCCCGATCGAGGAGCGAGTCAAAATTGTCGTTCGTTGCGTGTTTTGCGGATAAACGACCGTTTCATTCGCTATTCCATTAAAGCCCGAGGATCCCGCGCTCCCGACAAAATTCGCAAACTGCGGGGTAATCGTCGGGAACACACCCGCATTCATCGCGGTGGCATTTGGGCCGACAGGAAACAACCCATTACTGCTCGTGACCCGATAGCTGAGCCGGTTGTACACGCCGCTTCGCAAATCAATCTGGGCTTGGAGGGATACCACTCCACCCAAGATGACTAGGAAGATGGCTGATAAGCCCAGTCTTCCCCTCAGGCATGTCAATGAACTTCGGTTCACAGAAAAATGAGGCTTGGCGATTTTTACTTAATTACCCTGCGAGAACCGCGCTTCGAGCTTCTCAAGACGGGATTCCAATTGCTTGATGGTTTGCGTTTTCGCGTCGAGTTCCGAACGGAGTTTGGAAAACTCGCCATTTGAATCCGCGGCCATAGTTTCCAGATCATGGTTCAGCTGCTGCGTGGCAGAGACATTGAGCATGGAAATGGCGTCATAATCTACCACGCGAAAATCGTCTACAATCCTGCCGTAGACAAAAACATTACCGTTCTCCACATCGGTATCCACCTGAAAGCCATCAGCTCGAACGGCCGTAACCGCAGCTTGAATTTCTCCCTGCTTCGTGAGCAATTTGACTTTTTCACCCACCGTCAAATCCGTCGCAAGTTGCACCCAGCCATTCGTGATAGCAGCTTCTGCAAAGATGTCGGGGATCGGGCTTTCTGATTTTCTAACTGCCTGAGGGAAAACTTTCTCGACTTGTTGGGCGATCACTTTTTTATGCTTGGAAGTTCCATTCGCCACGCTGTCTTTATAGTGATAGTCCGTGATTTGAATCTTCAAGAGGGTTTCCAAATCCTTTTCTGCGTCGGAGAAATTCTCGATGACTTTGATTCTTTCATCCGATTGCAGATAGATAAGATCGGCTAAAATACCATGCGATACGATAAGGCTAAATACGTCGGAGAATGTCGTGTAAGACGTGTCGCTCCATCCATTACCGGTCCCTGTTGCATTTCTGTAGTAGGACACGCTCGATCCTGTGCCGGAAATATGAAGAGGAGCATTTGGGCTGGTCGTTCCAATCCCAACATAGCCATTGCTGTGAATACGCATCCTTTCGCTATCGGTTTGCCTGAAAATAATCGGCTCATTTGAATTGTCGCCACTCCTAATGACCAGGCTCCCGTTGTCGCTGCTACCCTCCCCAAAAATTTGCCACCAATCACTATCCGCCATTTTGCCTGTCAGCATATTACCGTTGCTATATAGATCAATGTTTGAAGCAAAGAGTGTTGTCCCACTCAATAAGCGCATGTTCCCGCTGCGATCTAAAGTGAGTCGGGTATTTGTTCCGAAAGGGTTCTCCCACGAGGTGCCGAATTTCAATGCGTAATCAGAGGTGTCCATCCCCATCGTCCATCCGCCAACGCCAAGGAGATCCATGGAATAGATGGGTGCGCCTCCGCCCTGAACGACTCGAGCGGCTACAACAGAATTTCTACCTGCAGTAGTATTATTGACATAAATACCGTTAGCATCTGGAGCAGCGCCGCTGGTAGAACTCGCCTGCACCGTGAGGGGAGCTGACGCAGAGGAAGTGCCGATGCCCACATTACCTGCGCTGCGGAAGATGCTGGAGCCACTTACCGACCAGAGACCTACGCTGTTTCCGTCGATATTCGAAGAGGTGATGGTGGAATTTGCAATTTTCGCGGAAGTGATCGAGGCATTGTTGATCGAATTAACAGTCACCGCGCCTGCGGCGATTTTGTCGCTCGTGACAGCGCCTGTAGCCAGCATGGAGGCCGTGACGCCTTGGCTGGTCACGGTCTCAGCGACCTTTGAGCGGAAGGCAAAAGCCCCCGCGACAAGTTGCTGCCGAGGGGAAATTTCCGATGTAAAACTGCCATCTGATGCGGCCACGCTCACGCCCAGATACAGACTGTTGTTACTCATGTTTGAGAGGATCGCGGCGAGGGCCGTGTTATTCGATGGGCCGCTGACACCAGTGATGGCTTGCCCGTTTCCAATGAGAACGCTGAATTCTCCGCCTGCGATCGTGATGGTCTGCTGCTCGCCATAGATCGCTGTGCCGCCGGTGGCGCTGGAGTAAATTTGGAATCGCACCCGTCTGTTCTCAGGAGTTGTGTTGCCAATCGGGAGACCGGCACCGTCCGTGACAGTGCCTTGGTAGCTCAGGAAATACGGGGCAGAATCTTGGGCTACTGCGAGCGAGACGCCGGTCGCGAAAAGAAGGATGGTGAGCAGTTTTTTCATAGTGTTGATGGTGGGTTGTGGAGATGGATGGCGGACGGGTTATTGAGTGGTGAGTGTGGAGATTTCGGAGAGGCGCCTCATGAGGAAGGTGCCTGAAACGGAAAGCGTGCTTGGACTTTGGCCGCCATTTTTTAAGAGGCCAGTGATCGTCTCGGTGTAGGTCCCACTGAGCGAGGAAGCGGTGCTTTGAGAGTTATCGATGGTGAAGCTGCAGGTGCGGGTCACCGTATAACTCTCCGCCGCCGGAGCGGTGAATGTCGGGTTCAGATTATCGTGATCTGGGTGATAGGTGTGCATGAATGGATTCACGGGATCATTCGCGTCGTGGACGATGGTCCATGTCACCGAGGAAGCGAGGCTGCCGCTGCCGTCGATGACACTGGAATTGTAAGGCATGATCGGCGAGTAGAAGCGCGAGGGATCGACATCGGAGACGCCAGTGGCGAGCACGAGAGACTCTCCAGTGGCAATGCCCAGCGGATTTCCATTGGATGCCAACCTTCCAACAAATGCCTGGCGAAGAAGGCTGGTGGTGCCGCTGCTCCGGTGAATCAAGAAATTCAAAGGAAATGTCTGCGCCGTCGCCGTGCTGGTATCCACTGTGCTTCTGACGCCATTAACCTCAACTTGGCAAAACCACAAACCAGCACGATCCGCAGGCTGGGCCGTTACAGGAATCTGGACATCCGTGAAACCGGAAGTGTCTCGGATTCGCAGGATCGACGCGTAAAGAGCACTCGAGGTAGCCGACATGCCCGAGCGATCGACGATAAAATCCACATTCGTCGTGCCATTGGCGGGAATGGTGATCGTTTGGTTTGCGGCACTCACGGTTGTTGAGGTGCCGTCTGCATTCGGCCTGCGGATATTCAGCGCGACTGGGCCAGTGATAAGCGGCTGGCCGCTGGGCGCCGCCGCCGATGACTCCAGCGCAAAATTGCAAGTGAGGCTGGCGGTGGTGCGGTTTTTGATGCCGAGCGTGAGCATCGTCACGGAGCGCCCAAAAGCGAGCCCGTCCGAGCTCGCCATCTCGTAGGAGAGCGGCCCGGAAAAATCGCTCACAGCCGGCATGCTGAACCAATAGGCGGTATTTGGAGCTACTAGCTCCGGAGAGCTGGCCGAGACATTCAGCAATGCAGGATTGGAGTCCGATAAATTACCGCCGATATATTTATAGACTTTTGTGCCTACGGGAAGACCGGTTCTGCCCGAGTTGATAAAGCTGGCGAAGTATTGGGAGAAATTCTTCGAGTTTTGAAGTGCCGGGAAGCCCATGAAGTTCGCTCCGGAAATCAGCCAGCTATTCGAAGGGGGCCGTGGAAAAAGCGTGAGGCTCAGCGTTTGATTGCTCGAAGCGCTATTGAAGACAAGGTAAGCAGAGTTGCCTATGATACGGCTGAGTTTCGACTCGGAGCCATCGCGCTTCCACGCAGTCCACTCCTCGCTGTCGGCCATCGCGTCGGAAGGCGACTGAATAAACTGAATCTTTTCTGGATTCGGATTCCAGCGCCAGACTTGCGTAATCGCTGAAGGAAAAAGATTGCCCACCGTGTCGTAGGTGGCGTCTCCCGACAGCCAGATACTCGACCATCCCGGAGGAAGAGTATAAGTTTTCGAGACCCATTGGGCCTGAATGCCGCTTAGCACGGACAGAGACAAAATAAGGGTGAGAGCGAAGCGTTTCATCGGACTTTTAACCGGTAGAAGACTTCCGTTGCCGCAGCGGAGACGGGAATGTAAGCCCGCACTACGCCGACCTCCGTGGCAACATAAGAGGGGATTGTTGATGTCCCGACCTGCATGGAGAAACTAACCGGTGACCAAGAAACGAAATCTGTGCTGGATTCGATAGTATATGTCTTCGAGGTGATCCCGTAGAAGTCCACCACGGCGGCTTGATCGGTGAGACTCACAATCCTGAGGAAGAAGAAATCAGCAGCATCCGTGGCGTATGTGCCGCTGATATACTCTTGTCGATTGCTGATACCGTCCTTGTCAAAATCCCCATCGGGCGAAATAAGAGAAAGATGCGTGGTGGGCAGGCCCACATAGAAGAGTTGTGCCCGTTCCCAAGCATCGGGCAAACCGTCCTTGTCGGAGTCCTCTCCGAGAGTGAGATCAAGCCGACGACGGTCTGCGGGATTTCCAACCGTCGGCGGTGTAACAATCTCGATCGGGTAGTAAAAAACTCCTCCGATATCTATAGCCAGTGTGTAGGCCACTCCGGAATTCACCGCCAGCGAATCATAGACGCTCGTGCCGCTCCGATTCATGTCCATCTTCATCCGGATCTCGTAATTGTAATCACTAATACCGAGGCCGGTGATCGAATACCGGCTATGCTCTGCGTTGTTGTAAAAGAAAACCACCGTGGAGCCGTTGGCCGGAATTAAATTACCATACTCGTCGCGGACATTCCCGTAGATCGAGTAATAAGGCGCCGGAGGAAACGCCAGAGCCTCGCTGAGGCTCGAAGCGATAATCAACAAGACAAGAAGAAATGAGGCGATGTCTCGGAGGAGTTTTGCAGGTAATAAATCTCGATCACACACGGCTGAATGGCTTTTCAGGCAGAAGTCGTTTTATCGCAAATTTTTTTTTTGGATAATCGACGAAACGCACGAAATCGTCGACGAATCGTATATCCTGCGGAATTTACGGGCTGATTCGGGGCTTGGCCGCTGTCCGTATTTCCGCGCCATTAATGTTCCGGCGGTGGGGCCCGCTGAGCCAGCGGGCCCCACCGTAAATGTTTTCCCGCCCGTTTTTCGTCCTGCAGTTGCGGAACTGCGATTCAGCGGATCGCTGCGTTTTTGCGGCATATCTTGAGATCTGAAATGTCCCAGTCACGTAGTCAGGCCAAGATTTTCTCCTAGTGGGTCGCGCGACAATTCGATTGATTAGCTGCGCGTGGGCGCGCCAGAAATTGCACCCCCAACCCAATGATCATCAACCGTCACCTCGGGGATTTCACAGAAAGCAAAAAGTCTCCCTACTTTTGGAAGCTACAGATCAGCTTCTGGGTGGCTTACACGCTATTCCAGGGAATCTTGGTGTGGGTGCTGAT
>ERZ889217.894-NODE-894-length-16587-cov-8.929954_pt1 | contig 16587 bp, 7 predicted proteins | sample MGYA00521098_ERZ889217 | MGnify/ENA primary metagenome ERZ889217 (study PRJEB32303, sample SAMEA104408613) | aquatic metagenome | biome: Brackish water; feature: Pelagic; material: water | place: Baltic Sea | collected 2014-06-10T22:04:00 | depth 2,362 m ...
CAGCCTTACCTCACTTATTGCTGCGGCTTGCACGCTTCTGGTGGCCTGGCCGCAGCATCAGATGACGCGCCCAGCAGACCATGCCATCGCTGTCGAGAACAGCTCATCGTTTCCGCTGGGGGGCTTGCGGCGGGCGCTGGTAGTGCTTTGGCGTCAGGAGCAGTGGCGTCCCTTGCTGCTGCTCAACACCGTCGTAGCTGGAGTGTTGGCTGCAGTGGAAATTGCTTTTCCGGCTTGGGTGGTGGCGGCCAGTGGTTCCAGGCGTTTGATGGCGGCGTTGGCTTTGGCGGGGATTGGCTACGGCGCCGGTCTCTGGCTCTGGGCCCGGGTGCCCCGGGCCAGCTGGTTGGCGCTGCTGCGGCGCGTGCTTCTACTCCAGGCGGTTCTGCTCACCGGCGCTGGGCTGGTGTGTTTTCAAGACTGGTTCTGGCTGTGGTTTGCGGCGGTGGCCCTGTTTGCCATCGGGGTGCCGGTCGCCCTTGGCGGCCTGCAGAGCCTTTGGTTGTGGTGGGTGCCCCAGGGGTTGCAGTCCCAGCTGTTTACTGGCCGTTACGCCCTGGAGTGGGGGGCGCGGCTGGGGGCTTTGCTGGGAGTCAGCCTGCTCGCCGACGGCGTGATCGCTCCCCTGATTCGTGTTGGGGTCTGGCCCAGCTGGCTGCTGGATGCCTTTGGCCGTGGGCCAGGGCGGCCTGCAGCTATGGCGATCGGTTTGCTGGGTTGGTGTCTGCTAATTCCGCTTTGGCAGCTTTGGCGCCCGCTCGGGCGACTGGCTGTGGAGAAGAGTCAGCTCCAATGAAGGTTTTGATCTTTACATCCAGTGCCGGCACCGCCCATGACGCGGCCGCCGAAGCTTTGCAGCAGTGGTTGCAGCTTCAAGATCCGGAGGTTGAGGTGGTGGTTGAGTCGGTGCTGGAAAACGCCAGTAGCGCCGGCCGTGGGGCGGTTGCGCTCTACAACTGGATTCAGCGCCGGGCTCCCTGGCTGCACCAGCTCTACTGGCGCCTCTGCGAGCTGGAGGATCTCACCAAGCTGGGCACCGTGCTGGCCGGACGCCGCTACATCCGTGCTGTGCTGGAGCGGGTACGGCCCGAGCTGTTGATCTCCACCTATCCCCATACCAATCGGGGACACTTTCCTTTTGCTCGCAAGGTGCTAGGTCCATCGCTGCGCTGCTGGGTGTGCTGCACCGAGATCGCTGGAGGCTTCGGGTTCAGCCGCAATTGGGTGAGCCGTCAGGCCGATGGTTTCTGGGCGATAACCCCGGAGGTTGCCGACGAGGCCCGGCTGCGGGGGCTGCCGGCATCGAAGGTCGTGACCCTTGGCCCCTTGATGTACCCGGCATATCACGCGGCGCCGCCGGCGCCCCTGGAGCTCCCCGGTCGGCCTGTGCTGGTGCTTGGGACCGGTGGCAACGGTGCCAACAATCACCAGGCTCTGCTGGAGCACCTGCTGCCGCTGGCTGGTCAGCTGGAGGTGGTGGCCCTGGCAGGTCGCCGGCCTGCCGTGCGCTCCCGGATCGAGGCCTGGGCTCGGACCCATCCCGAGCTGGCCGTAACTGTGCTGGGGTTTCAGGGGCCCGAGGCGATGGTGGAGCTCTACCGCCGCGCCTGGGCCCTGGTGGCTCGGCCAGGGGCACGCACTGCGACGGAAGCCCTGCTGCTCGGCTGCCCGTTGATCTTCAACGTGATGGGCAGCACGATGCCGCAGGAAGCGCTGGCGCGGCGGTATTACCGCGAGCGCGGCCTCGAGACGGTGATTCGCCGGCCTGGGGATCTGCGCGCCGTTGTTCAGCGCTGGCTCAGCGAACCGCATCTGCTGCAGGAGCAGCGGCGGCGGCTGGGGGAGCAGCGCTTGGCCGCCAACCCGGCCGCGGTGCTGGAGCGGCTCCACCATGGCTGAATCCCTATCCAGCCTGCAGCTGGCACTGCTGGCCCAGAAGGCCGCCGAGCAGCGCCGGCTGCTGCTGGCCGAGCCGATCGCCGTGGTGGGTGTGGGCTGCCGCTTTCCCGGTGCCGACAACCCCGAGGCCTATTGGGATTTGCTCACTCAGGGCCGAGATGTGGTGCGAGAGGTGCCCGCTAACCGCTGGCCCTTGGAGCAGTACTACGACCCGATCCCGGGAACGCCCGGGAGGATGCACTGCCGCCACGGTGGCTTTCTTGAGCGGGTTGATCAATTTGATCCGGCCAGCTTCGGGTTGTCGCCGCGGGAGGCGGCTGCGATGGATCCCCAGCACAGGCTTCTGCTGGAGGTGGCCACCGAAGCATTGGAATCGGCGGGGCTGGCACCGGCCCGGCTGCGGGGCTCCCGGGTGGGGGTGTATGTGGGGATCTGCACTGGCGACTACGCCTGGCGCCAGTTGCGTCAGGGGGGTGAGGGGGGCGAAGCCGACGGCCGCCTCGACATGTATTTCGCCACTGGCACCAGTTTCAGCATGGCGCCTGGGCGGCTGGCCTATGCCCTTGGACTGGAGGGGCCAGCCTTGGCGGTGGATACGGCTTGCTCGTCGTCGCTGGTGGCCGTGGATCTGGCCTGCCGCAGCCTGCGCGATCGCAGCACTGACATGACACTGGCCGGTGGGGTGAGCCTGCTGCTCTCGCCGGTGAACAGCCTCTGTTTTGCCAGGAGCGGCATGATGGCTGGCGATGGCCGCTGCAAGACCTTCGACGCCGCAGCCGATGGCTACGTGCGCGGTGAAGGCTGCGGGGTGGTGGCGCTCAAGCGGCTGGCCGATGCGGTGGCGGCCGGCGATCCGATTTGGGCGGTGTTGCGCGGCAGCGGCGTCAACCAGGACGGTGCCAGTGCCGGGTTGACCGTGCCAAACGGCCAGGCCCAGGCCGACTTGATGCGGCGCACCCTTGAGGAGGCCCAGCTCAGCGGGGATTCGGTTGATGTGCTGGAGGCTCATGGCACCGGCACTCCTTTGGGGGATCCGATCGAGCTCAAGGCCCTGGCGCCGGTGTACGGCCGGGCGGAAAGGACGACGCCATTGTTGCTGGGTTCGGTGAAAACCAACCTGGGCCACTTGGAGGGGGCGGCAGGCGTGGCCGGCCTGATCAAGGCGGTGTTGATGGTCCAGCGGGGCCAGGTGCCACCCCATCTGCACCTGCGCCAGCCGACCCCGTTCGTGCCCTGGCAGCAGTGGGCGTTGCAGATCCCCACGCAGCTCAGCCCCTGGCCCCAGACCGATCGGCCGCGGCGGGCCGCCGTGAGCTCCTTCGGCTTCAGCGGCACCAATGCCCACGTGATCCTGGAACAGGCTCCGGACGAGGCGTGCCTCCCTTGGCCTCCCCTTGCCGATGGCCTCGACTGGCTCTTGCTCTCGGCCCGCACCCCCGCTGCCCTTGAGCAGCTGGTGGACGCCGTGGCGACCTGGTTGGAGGGGCAGCCGGCCCAGGCTTGGGCGGCGATCTGTGCCACCAGCCGGGTTGCCCGCAGCAGCCAGGGCTGCAGGCTGGCGCTGGCCGCGCGCACTCCGCAGGAAGCTTTGGCCCTGCTGCGTGCTGGCGAGGGCCAGCACGGCACGGCCCCTGCCCGGGAGTTGCGCCTGGCCTGGCAGCTGATTGCGGACAGCACGGAGGAGCAGGCCGAGGTGGCGCTGCAGCAGTGGCAGGCCCTCGGGGTGGTGCCCACGGCCCTGGTGGGGCAGCCACCGGTGGCACTGCTGGGGGTGCCACCGCGCTGGCGCCTGATCGATCCCGATCAGGCTGAGCTGCAGCTGGTTCAGCACGGCTACGGATTTTGTCTGCTGTTGCAGCCGCCCAGCCTCGAGCAGGCAGTGGCGCTGTGGTTGGCCGGAGGGTCGCTGGCTTGGGAGGGCTTTTCGCCCCCGGCTCCCTGGCCCCGGCAGGTGCTGCCGGCCACCCCCTTTGAACGCAGCCACTGCTGGTTCGATGAACAGCCGCAGCGGCCGGGGCCTTCGCCGCTGGATCACCGCTGGGGCTGGCAGCCCCTGGCAGTGGAGCTGCCGGCTGCCTGGCCAGGTTTGCAGCCGGCAACCTGCTGTGCCACCGGCGGCGCGGCAGCAATCGAACAGCTCAAGCTCACCCAGCTAGACGACCTGCTGGTGCGGGTGCCGGCGACGTTGCTGCTGGCTGCGCCAGCCCTGGATCAGGCTTTCTGGAGCCACTGGCTGCTGTTGCTGCAGGCCCTGCTGCGCCGCTCGCAACGGGTGCACTGGGCCCTGGAGGCGGATCCTGATGGCGCCGGCCCCCAGGCCCAGGCCATCGCCGCCCTGCTGCGCACCTGGTTGCGGGAGGCGGGCTCCCAGGCGGGTGGGCTGCTCTGGACCGGCCCTGGCGGCTGCCATCAACAGGCGCTTCTGGCGGCCGGCCGGCCGGCCGCTGGGGATGAGTGGCGCTGGCAGCCCGCCGTCCATGCCCCCGAGCGGGCCAGCCTGCTGCCCGCTTCTGGGTTGACGGCCGCGCCGCCGGCGATTCAGCCGGTGGCCACTTACTTGATCACCGGCGGGGCCGGTGCCCTCGGGTTGGCGACCGCCCAGTGGCTGGTCCAGCGGGGGGCGCGTCAGCTGGTGATGGTGGGCCGGCGACCGGCCTCAACGGCCCAGCTGGAGTCGATCGCGGCGTTGGAAGCGATCGGCTGCGAGGTGAGTCACCGGGCCCTGGATCTGGCCGATGCCGCTGCCTTGCAGGGCCTGTTGGAGGAGATTGCGGCGATGGGGCGGCCGCTGCGCGGGATCGTGCACGCGGCTGGGATCCTCGACGACGGTCTGGTGTCCAACCAGACCCCAGAGCGCTGCGCCGCTGTGGCCATGGCCAAGCTGGCGGGGGCTCTGCAGCTCGATCGGCTCAGCCGGCTGTGGGCCCCGGCCCTCGACTTTTTTGTGGGCTACTCCTCGGTGGCGGCGCTGCTGGGCTCGCCGGGACAAGCCAGCTACGCGGCTGCGAATGGGGCGTTGGATGGATTGATGGCGGCGCGCCGGGCTGAGGGTCTGCCCGGGTTGAGCCTCAACTGGGGACCCTGGGCCGGGCCCGGCATGGCGGCTAAGTCGTCCCAGATGCTGGCGGTAATTCCGCCTGATCAGGCCCTGGCTGGCCTGGGCCGCTGGCTAGCCAGCGGCGAGCCGCGGGGAGTGGTGGTGAACCTGGATCCAGCTCGGGAGCATCGCCTGACGCCGCTGTGCCGGGCCCTCGCGTTCGAGCTGGCTGGCCTGGACGATTCCGATGCTCGGCAACGGGCGGTTGAGCGCACCCTGGCGCACCTGCTGGCGGAGCTGGGCGACTTCGCTGCCGAGGAGTTGGACCCCCAGGCGTCGTTGGTGGGGCTAGGCCTCGATTCGCTGATGGCCGTGGAGTTGGCCACCGCGGTGCAGCTGGGGCTGGGGGTGAGCTTGGGGCTGGGGGCCCTAGAGGGCGAACCGACGCTGGCCAGCCTGGCGGCCCAGCTGCTAACTCTCATGGCCGATCCAGCGGCGGCCGGCAGCAGTGGGGTGGATCTGGGCGAGGAGGCCAGGCTGCCCGCCCAGATCGCCACCCGCCTGGCGGCCCATCCCGCGCCCAGCCGGTCGCCGGCCGCGGAGGGTGCCGTTCTGCTCACCGGGGCCACGGGCTTTCTCGGCGCCCACCTGTTGGCCGACCAACTGCAGCGCCATCCGCAGCTCACGGTGTTTTGTTTGGTGCGGGCCGACGGTGCTGGTGCGGCCAAGGCCCGGGTGCGGGCCAACCTGCAGCAATACGGCCTCTGGCACGAGGCCGATGCGGCTCGGATCATCGGTGTGCCGGGGGATCTGGCCCGGCCTTGTTTGGGGTTCGACGAAGCCACGGCGGCCAGCCTGGTCGGACGGCTGGGCGGCATCCTGCACAACGGCGCCCAGCTCAGTTATGTGGCCCCCTACGGCCAGCTGAAGGCCGCCAACGTGGGCGGCACCCTGGCGGTGTTGGAGCTGGCGAGTCAGGCGGCGATCCCGCTGCAGTTCATCTCGAGCACGTCGGTGTACGAGGCCGCGGCCTACCGGAGGCAGACCATCACCGAAACCGAGGCACTGCCGGCCTGGCAGGGCATTCACCTCGGCTACTCCCAGACCAAGTGGGTGAGTGAGCAGCTGGTGCTGGCGGCGGCGGCCCAGGGCTTGCCGGTCACGGTGTATCGCCCGCCCCTGGTAGGGGGCCACTCGCTCACTGGGACCTGGCACAACGGTGATTTTTTGCATCGCCTGGTGCGCGGCTGCCTGGCCCTGGGGCTGGCTCCGGATCTGGCGATGGAGCTGGATCTGGTGCCGGTCGACTACGTGGCGGCGGCGGTGGGCGCGCTCGCCTGGCGGCCCGAGCCTCTGGGCTTCCAGGTGCACCTGCAGCACCCGCAGCCCGTGCTTTGGGCGGATCTGCTGGAGGGTCTGATCGCCCGGGGTGCGTCGCTGGAGGCCGTGCCGCTGGAGCGCTGGCTGGCGGAGCTAGCCGGTCAGCCCTCCAACCCTCTCTACCCCCTCCAACCCTTTTTCACCCATCGTTGGGGCAGCGAGCAGCTCACCTACCCCGAACTCAACGCCCCGGAGATCAAGGCCCGGCCCAGCTGCAGTCGCACGGTGGCGCTGCTGGCGGAGCTGGGGGTGGTGTGTCCGCCCTTCGAGGCGCTGATCGGGCCCTATGCCCAGGCGTTCCTGGCATGAGTTCTCCCTGTCGCTATGCCGGGGCTCTGCGCCACTGGCAGCCCCTGCTGCCAAGCCACCAGCTGGGCCGCCGGCCGCTGCTGCGCTGGCTGGCCGGCGAGCGGATCGTGCTGTTTCGCACCGCGGCGGGGCAGGCCGCCGCCCTGGCCGACAGTTGCTCCCATCGGCGCATGTCGCTGGCGGTGGGCCGGGTGCAGGGCGACCAGCTGGTGTGCGCTTATCACGGCTGGCGCTTCGGGGTGGATGGGGCGATCCATTGCCCGTTGATGGCCAGCCACGATCTGCAGCATCAGGCCTACGCCTTGCGCGAGGAGCGGGGGGTGATCTGGGTGCGGCGGGCCCAGAGCGGGGAGAGCGGGAATAGCGGAGAGTCCGACCCACCCTTGCCCCACTGGGACACCACGGGCCTGGAGCTGGCGGGGATCACCGTGCACACGGTGCCGGCTCCGCTGGAGCTCACCCTCGACAACTTCACCGAGGTGGAGCACACAAGCAGCGTGCATCAGGTATTCGGGTTCACGGAGCCGGCGGCGATCCGTCACCGGCTGGAACTGGAGCCCGCCGCTACCCGGGTGTGGAACAGCGGACCCCAGAAACCCTTCCCCCGGATTTTTGATGCCTTCATCGATCTGCGTCCGGGGGACGGCTTCGCCAACGACTGGGTTACCACCTTCGCCCCCCTACTCACCGTTTACGACCAAACCTGGACCAGTCGCCAGGGTCGGCCGCGCCGCTTCCGGCTCAAGGTGGTGATGGCCTTTCTGCCGCTTGACGATCAGCGCACCCAGCTCAGCACTTGGATCTATTCACACCGGGTGCTGCCGGGGCCCCTGCATCGCTGGTTGGCTGCTCCGATCATCCGGGCGATCACCGCCCAGGAGCTCAACCTTGATGTTCGGGCCCTATCCCAATTGGCAGATTTTAATCCCGAGCTAACGCCGCGCAGCCTTGGCCCACTAGATCGAGTGTTGCTGGAAAATCGGCGGCGCCTGCGCTCCAGCTATGGCGACGCTTGAACAACTGCGGAGCCTGAACCTATCGAAGCGTTGTAGTTTGATCGCTGAAGATTGCAGCGGTTCAGGAGTTTGAGTGTTCCTCCTGAAGCTAAGGGTCACGAGCCGATTGCCATCATCGGCATCGGCTGCCGTTTGCCGGGAGGAGCGAATTCAGCCCAGGCTTTTTGGGAGCTGCTGCGCAACGGCAAGGAGGTGATCTCCGAGGTGCCCGCCGACCGCTGGGACCTGGTCCACCACTTCGATCCGGATCCATCCGTACCCCTGCACCAGCACGTGCGGCGCGGTGGCTTCATCGATGGTATCGATCAGTTTGATGCCGCCTTTTTTGGCATCAGCCCCCGCGAAGCGGTGTGCATGGATCCCCAGCAAAGGTTGCTGCTGGAGGTGGCCTGGCAGGCGATTGAAACGGCCGGCATCCCACTGGAGGCGGTGCGGGGCACGGCCACCGGCGTGTTCATGGGGATTTCCAGCTCTGATTACAGCTCCCTGCTGTGGGCTTCCCCGGAGCACTACGCCATTCCCGACAACGAGCCCTTTGTGCTGCCGGGTAACACCGGCTGCATCGCCGCCAATCGGCTCTCCTATTTCTTTGATTTCAAGGGTCCCAGCTTCACGGTGGATACCGCCTGCTCCAGTTCGCTGGTGGCGGTGCATTTGGCCTGCGAGAGCCTCTGGCGTGGCGAGATCCAAGCGGCCCTAGCCGGCGGTGTGCAGGCCCTGATTCATCCGGGCATTCAGAGCAGTTTCTGCAAGGCCGGGTTGCTGGCGCCGGATGGGCGCTGCAAGAGTTTTGATGCGGCGGCCGATGGCTACGTGCGCTCAGAAGGTGCCGGGGCGGTGCTGCTCAAGCCCCTGTCGGCGGCCCGTGCCGCTGGTGATCCGATCGTGGCCCTAATCCATGGCTCGGCGGTGAATTCCGACGGCCGCAGCAACGGCATGGTGGCGCCCAACCTGCGGGCCCAGGTGGCCTGCGTGCGCGCTGCCTTCGAGCGGGCGGGCATCGATCCGGCGGCTACGCAGTATGTAGAGGCCCACGGCACCGGCACCCGCCAAGGGGATCCGATCGAGCTGCGGGCGCTGGGTACGGTGCTCGGTGAGGGACGCCCCGAAGGGGACACCTGCCGGGTGGGCTCGGTGAAAACCAACCTGGGCCATTCGGAAACGGCCGCCGGCATCACCGGCCTGATCAAGGCGGCCCTCTGCGTGCAGCACCGCCAGCTGCCCCCCAGCCTCCACTTCCGCAGCCCCCATCCCTCGGTGGATTTCGCCGGGCTGAAGCTGCAGGTGCAAACGGCGCTCGAACCCTTCCCCCATGCCGACCAGCCGGCCGTGGTGGGGGTGAGTTCCTTCGGGTTCGGCGGCACCAATGCCCATGTGGTGCTGGCCGAGGCACCCAAGCCGCCGCCGCCGCCCCGCTACGGCCAGCAACTGCCGTTGCAGCTGCTCACGGTGTCGGCCCGCACCCCGGAGGCCCTGCGAGAGCAGGCCGCCAACCTGGTGGCCTGGCTGCGGGCCCGGCCCAATCTGGCGGTGGCCGATCTCTGCGCCAGTGCCAACAGCCGCCGCACCCAGTTCAGCCGACGTTTGGTGTGCCTGGGCAGCGATCGCCAGGCGCTACTGGCCCAGCTGGAGGCCTGCAGCCAGGAGGGTGCAGCGGCGGCGGCAGCCATCGGTTCCGTGCAGGGTCAGGCGTCGCGCCGGCCAGGCAAGTTAGCGATGCTGTTCACCGGGCAGGGGTCCCAGTCCCTCGGCATGGCCCAGGTCCTGCATGCCGGCCATCCGGTGTTTCGCGAGGCGTTTGAGCGCTGCACCGCCCTCCTGGATCCGCTGCTGGAGCACCCTCTGGCCGCGGTGCTGTTTCCGGAGCCGGGGGAGGAGGAGCAGGCGGCCACCCGGCTCAACCAAACCGCCTTCACCCAGCCGGCACTTTTCGTGGTGGGCTATGCCCTCAGTGAGCTGTGGGCCAGCTGGGGTGTGCAGCCCGATGTGCTGCTGGGCCACAGCGTCGGCGAGATCGTGGCGGCCCAGCGGGCCGGGGTGTTCAGCCTCGAGGACGCCCTGCGGCTGGTGGCGGCCCGCGGCCGGCTGATGCAGGCCCTGCCCGCCGGTGGCGGCATGGTGGCGCTGCTGGCACCCCAGGCCACGGTGGAACCGCTGCTCGCCGGCGGCTCGGAGCTGGCGGTGGCGGCCTGGAATGGCCCGGCCAACACCGTGGTGTCTGGCCCGAAAGCGGCGTTGGATGGCCTGATGCAGCGGGCCGCGGCGGCGGGTGTGCCCTGCCAGCCGTTGGCGGTGTCGCACGCCTTCCACAGTCCGGCGATGGCGCCGATGCTGGCGGCCTTCGAGCGGGAGCTGCGTGAGATCCGCTTCTCACCGCCGCGGCGGGCCCTGGTGAGCAATGTCACCGGCGAGCTGGCCGGCCCGGAGATTGCCCAGCCCGACTACTGGTGTGACCACGTGCTCAGCCCGGTGCGCTTTGCCGAGGGCATGGCCACGTTGGCGTCCCAGGGGGTCCAGACCTTTGTGGAAATCGGTGCGCGGCCCACCCTGATCGGCATGGGCCGCCAGTGCCTGCCTTATCCCAGCCTGGCCTGGTGGCCCAGCCTGCGTCCTGGGCTGAACGACTGGCAGGTGGTACTGCGCAGCCTGGCTGAACTGCACCGCAGTGGCCATCCGATCGACTGGCGCGGCTTCCATCGGCCTTTCCCCCATCGTTTGGTGCCCCTGCCGGGCTATCCCTTCCAGCGTCAGCGCTTTTGGTGGAGCTGCCGGGGCGCGCGGGAGGCTGCCGCCAGCCTCTGGCTGGAGCACATTCACGGTGAAGTAGCGCAACCGCCGGCAGCCACGCCAACCACCCAGTCCTGGAGTGGCCTCGAACCCCTGCTCCTGCCGGGGGGTAGTGAACGGCGCTGGCGCGCCTGGTTGGCGGCCACTGCTCCGGCCGACCTGGGCGATCACCGCATCCGCGAACAGGTGGTGTTTCCGGCGGCTGGCTTTCTGGAGCTGGCGCTGCAGGCCCGACAGGCGCTTGGCGAACCGTTGATCCTGGCGGCCTTGCAGCTGGAGCAGCCGCTGCGGCTACAGCCAGGGGCTGCGGCCTGCGAGCTGCAGCTGGTGCATGGGCCGGCTGGGCTGGAATTCCACAGTCGTGCTGCCGCCGCCGCAGATGGGGCCGGTGGCAGCTGGCGCAGCCATGGCGCCTGCCAGTTGCCAGGCCCTGACTGTTTCCTGACCGAACCGAACCTCCCCGAGCCTGAGCCGGAGACGGCGGAGCCGCTCGATCCAGCGGCGTTTTATGGGGCCCTGGAGCGTTTCGGCCTCTGCTATGGCCCGGCCTTCCGCAGCCTGGTGGCGTTGCGGCGCCAGGATGGACGGGCTTGGGCGGAGCTGGAGCGCCAGCCCGGCGGCCACGATTGGACCCTGCTGGATGGCTGTTTCCAGGCGGTGGCGGCCACCCTGGATCCCCAGGCGGCGGCCGGCCAGCTGCTGCTGCCGGTGGGCCTGGAGGCGATCACGCTGCGGCAGTGGCCCCTGCCCGACCGCCTCCACTGCGCGGTGGAGCTGCTGGCCAGCGACGAAGCGGCGTTTGTGCAGGCCAAGCTGCTGCTTCGCGATGACGCTGGCGCCACGGTGGGTTGGGTGAAGGGCTTCCGGCTGCGTCGGTTGCCCCGGGCCGCCCTCGACTGGCTGTTTCCCCAGGCCGAACCCGAAGCCCTTGGCGGCCCGGCGGGCCCCCAGCTGGTGCGGGCGGCCTGGGAGCCGATACCTACGCAGCAGGTGTCTTCAGGTGCCGGCCCCGATGCTGGCCCGCCAGCTGGACTGCTGCGGGCCAGCACCCTGGGCTCCGATCCGGCTGCGGCTACGGCCGCCCTGCTGGAGGCGGCCCGCCAGCCCGGCTATACCCCCCTGTGGCTGCTGCTCGATGGGCCCCAGCAGTCGGCCCTGGCTGGCGCCCTCGATGGCTGGGTGCGGGCGGCGGCCCTGGAGCAGCCCCGGCGCCAGTGGCTGCGCCTGCACCTGCTGGATGGGGCGGGCGAGGCCAGCCTGCCCTGGACGACGGTTGCCGCCTTGGCGGCAACGGAGCCCGCCCTAGCCTGGGACGGCCGGCAGCTGCACCGCCAGCGCTTGCGGCGGCTGGCGCCGGCCCGGTTCTGCTACGCCACCGCCAGCCTGGGCCTGCTGGAGAGCCTGGCGCCCCAGCCCCTGGCGCCCCAGCCCCCTGCTGCCGGCGAGCTGGAGATCGCCGTGGAGGCCACTGGCCTCAACTTCCGCGATGTGCTTAATGCCCTGGGACTGCTGCGCAGCTATAGCCGCCAGCTCGGCCTCGATGATGGGGCCCGGGTGCCCTTCGGCGGCGAGGCCGTGGGCCGGGTGACGGCGGTGGGCCCGGGGGTGGATCCGGCCTTGGTGGGGGAGCGGGTGCTGGCGGCGCTGGCGGTGGGCAGCCTGGCCAGCCATGTGCTCTGCCGCGCCGAGCTCTGCCTGTCGCTGCCGCCCCAGCTCACGGCGGTGGAGGGGGCCAGCATCAGCACGGCCTTTCTCACGGCCCACTACGGCCTACTCAGCCTGGCCCGCCTCCAGCCAGGTGAAACGGTGCTGATCCATGCGGCTGCCGGTGGGGTGGGCCAGGCCGCCCTGCAGGTGGCGCGCCGCGCCGGAGCCCGGATCCTGGCCACCGCCAGCGCCGCCAAACAGCAGGCCCTGCTTGAGCAGGGCGTCGAGGCGGTGTTCGATTCGCGCAGCCTTGACTTTGCTGAGCAGGTGCGCGCCCACACCGGCGGCCATGGCGTCGAGGTGGTACTCAATAGCCTTAAGGGCGACTGGGTGGACGCCAGCTTTGAGGCCCTGGCCGAGGGCGGCCGCTTTGTGGAACTGGGCAAGATCGAGATCTGGAGCCGCCAGCAGGCGGCGGAGCGCCGGCCCGATGCCATCTATCTGCCCTTCGACCTGCTGGAGGTGGCGGCGGCGGAGCCCCAGCTGATCCGCACCCTGCTGGAGCAGCTGCTCGCCGACCTGGCTGGAGGCCACTACCAGCTCCTGCCGATTCAAGAATTTCCCCTCGATGCGGCGGTGGATGCCTTCCGGCTGATGGCCCAGGCCCGCCATGTGGGCAAGGTGGTGATCAGCCAGCCGCCAGCTGCACCGGCCCGCGCGATCCGCCCCGACTCCACCTACCTGGTGAGCGGCGCCTTGGGCGGGCTGGGGCTGCAGCTGTTGCACTGGCTAGCCGACCAGGGGGCCACCTCCCTGCTGCTGCTGGCCCGCTCGGCCGAGGCCCCTAGCGAGGCCGCGGCAACGGTGCTGGCCCGCTTGAAGGAGCGGGGGGTGACCTGCACCGCCCTGCCCCTGAACCTGGCAGCTACCGGGGCCGCCGCCACCCGGGTGGAAAGCCAGCTGGCGTCGGCCCTCGCCGCTCTGCCGCCGGAACGTCCCCTGCGCGGTGTGTTCCACGCCGCCGGCGTCCTCGATGACGGCCTGCTGGAGTCCCAGACCCCCGAGCGGCTACGCCAGGTGCTGGCGCCCAAGCTGGGTGGCTGGCAGCGCATCGAGGCTGCCATTTCTGGCGATCCTTTCGTGGTGCATTTCTCTTCGATGGCGTCGCTGCTGGGCTCGCCGGGCCAGAGCAACTACTGCGCTGCCAACGGCGCCCTCGACGCCCTGGCGGCAGCGACCGGCCAGCTGGCGATTCAGTGGGGGCCCTGGGAGGGGGCTGGCATGGCGGCGGGCCTGGGCGGGCGCGAGCGCCAGCGGTTCGAGGCCCTGGGGGTGACGCCCCTGCAGCCGGCGGCGGCCTTCGCTGCCCTGGAGCAGTTGCTGCAGCGCGGCATCAGCGGGCCGGTGGCGGTGCTTGAGGTGGACTGGGCGCTCCTGGGCCGCCAAGCCAGCCCGCGCCAGGCGGCCCTGATGGCAGACCTGATGGCGCCGGTGGCTGGCTCGGTCGCCCTGGATGCCGCTGCGGAGCCGGCCTATCTGGCGGTGCTGCGCGACACGCCGCTGCTGGAGCGGCACAGTTGCCTGGTGGCCTTCGTGCAGCAGCAGCTCGCCAAGGTGATGGGGGTGGGCGATCCCCAGCAGATCGACCCCAGCGAGCCCCTGTTCAACATGGGCCTCGACTCGCTGATGGCCCTAGAACTCACGGTGCTGCTGGAGACCAGCTTGGGGGTGCGGCTAACTGAGTCGCTGGTATTCGAGCACCCCACGGTCGACGATCTGGTGCTCTACTTCCTGGCCGAGGTGCTCTTCCCCGAGGGGCGGGCGCCGGAACCCCAGACGCCGGAACCCCAGCAGGCATCGCCGGCCTGGGACCAGCAGGTGGCGGATGTGGCCGCCCTCGATACGGCCGATCTGCTGCGGCAGCTGCGGGGCGATTAGCCGGGTTGTTCCATGATCTTTTTGAGGATCTGCATCGACTGCTGCAGGTTGGTTTCGAACAGGTCGTTGTAGATGGGGCGCACAATTGCGGGCACCTCAGGGTCCACCTGGATTTGGTGGCGTAGCTGCACGCCGCCCTGTATTGGGGTGATCGTCCAGGTGCCCTGCAGGCGGCGAATCTGGTCGCCGCGGATCAGGGTGTAGCTGAGCTGGCGGATCGGGGTTTCCGTCATCGCCAGGGTCGCCTGGATGCGCCGGCCAAAGGTATAGGGAGCTTGGTAGGTGTGCTGCAGCTCAAGCTTGTTGCCCTCACGCTTCAAAAGCCTGGAGGCGTTGAGGTCGGGCAGCTGGCTGGCCAGACCTTCGTAGTTGGTGAGCACGACCCAGGCGCGTTTCGGTGTGGTGGCCACAAACACGCTGGCGGTGTAGTTGCCGTCCTTGCCCTTGAGGAGCACCCGGTCTGCGGGAGCAGCGGCCGCCACGGGCGTCATCGGCGCGGCGAGAATCACACTGCCAGGGCCGATTAGGCTCAGCAGCAACGCAGCCAGGGGCCGGAGTAGCGCAGGGTGCAGCACGGGACTGGAGGCTTACGGCAACGCGTCTACTTTCTCAGCGGCTTTGATCCCCGGGGGGCGGCGTTCTACTACCGGCTGTTTGTGGAGCAGCTGCAGGCCTATGCCGCCCGCACTGGCCGCGCGCTCAAGGTGGGCCGGCGTCGCGGTGCCTCGGATGGGCTGGTGAGCTGTTGGCATGTAGTCGATCACGACAACGGCGGGAGTCAGGTGCTCGAGGTGGCCTTCCTGCACTGGGATGACATCGTGCGCGACCACTGGCCCAAGCAGCCGCTGGTGATTGGCTGGAAGGGCTTTCAGTTTGCGCTCTGGTATCTCCTTGGCGGTGGGCTGTTGCGCATTGCGAGCCTCTGCCCTGCGGTGGCGCTGTGCGGGCTCTATCCGTTGCTGTTTGCGGCGGCGTGTGGGGCTGCTCTGGCCCTGGTGGCCGGGTTGGTGGTGGCGCTGCTGGGGACTCTTTTAGGTGGGCTGGTGTCGGCCCTGCTGGTGCTGTTGCTGATTCCCCGCTGCTGGCAACTGGCCGATCGCGAGGGGGTGGTGTGGCTGTTTCGCTCGATCCTGTTCACCCACGGCTTGGGTCAGGCCCGCGACCAGCAGCTGCGCCAGCGCCTTGAGGCGCTGGCAAATCGCATCGTGGCGATCGAGCAGGCGCAGCCGGCCCAGCAGGTGCAGTTGGTGGGCCACAGCTCCGGCAGCTTCGTGATGGCGATGCTGGCGGCCACGTTGCGGCGCCACGGCTGCTTTGGCGAGCTGGCCCCGCATCTGCGCCTGCTGAGCCTCGGCCAAAACCTCGCCAACCTGGCCGTGCACCGCGGGGCAGTGGCCTTTCACGACGACTTGCGCACTTTGGCCCAAGAGCCCCGTATTCCCTGGCGCGACATCACCTCCCGGGAGGACTACCTGTGCTTTGCGGGCGTCGATCCCTACCGCAGTTGTGGTTTGCCGATGGTTGTGCCGTCCTATCCCCAGCTCGAGTTGATTGAGCTCGCACAAAGGCAGGGTCTGTCCAACTGGTGGGCCCTGATCACCAACCAGTTTCCGCTGCATTTCGAATACCTCAAAACCGCGGCGCCCGAGCGCCAGGGCGGGTTTGATTACTTCGAGGCGTTGCTGGGGGAGCAGCCCTGATGGCCTGTCCCCTGGCGCAGGTTCCTGTCTATCCCAAGCCAGCTCCCTACAAGAAGCACTTTGTCTGGCGGCTGTTCAAGGGCCTGCACAGTTGGTTGGGCTTGCTCTCGGATGTCGACTTCCGCATTCCGATCGGCTCGGTGCAGTTTCGGGGCCTGCACCTGGTGTTGCTCAACGAGCCGCAGGCCGTGAAGCGGGTGCTGGTGGAGGAGGTGGAGGCGTTCCCCAAGCACCCCTTCACCCTGTGGATTCTGGAGCCGTTGATTGGCCGGGCGATCTTTTCGGTGAATGGCGCCGAATGGGCCCGGCAGCGGCGCCTGGTGGATCAGGCGTTTCAGGCGGCCCAGCTGCGCCGGGTGCTGCCGCAGATGCGGGGGGCCGTTGAGGCGCTGCTGGAGCGGTTGGACCAGCAGTTGGATAGCCAGCTGGATCCGGCTGGGCCGGTGTCGATCGAGATTGATGCGGAGATGACCCTGGTGACAGCCGATGTGATCATGCGCACGATCCTGTCGCGGCCGCTGCAGGGAGATGAGGCGGCCGGAATCTTCCGCGCTTTTGCCCGCTACCAGCGGCGGGCGGGCCAGGCCCTAATGCTGCGGTTTCTGCGCCTGAGCGAACGGCGGTTGCAGGCTTACCTGGGTCGTCATGCCAGCACTATCCGCAGCTGGATTGGCGCAGCGATTGAGACGCGGCTTGGCGGTGACGCCCCATCCGAGATGCCCCCGCAGGACCTGCTGCAGGCCCTGCTTGAGGCCCGCGATCCCGACACCGGCACTGGCTTTTCCAGCGAGGAGCTGGTGGACCAGGTTTGCTTTCTGTTTCTGGCAGGCCATGAAACCTCCGCCAGTGCCCTGGGCATGGCGGTGTATCTGCT
>ERZ889217.895-NODE-895-length-16565-cov-16.523016_pt1 | contig 16565 bp, 18 predicted proteins | sample MGYA00521098_ERZ889217 | MGnify/ENA primary metagenome ERZ889217 (study PRJEB32303, sample SAMEA104408613) | aquatic metagenome | biome: Brackish water; feature: Pelagic; material: water | place: Baltic Sea | collected 2014-06-10T22:04:00 | depth 2,362 m ...
GCAATCCATTTCGCGAAGAAAAACGTAACCCATCACCGCCATGGCGCAACCTTGCATACCTTGCGCAAAGCCTACAGGAGTGCGCGCTAGCCTTGTCTGGGGAGCCCTCCGGGCTTCCGTGGGGAGGTTTCCGAAAGGCCTAAGATCTCGCTCTGTGGTGGCGTATTTCTGGTGTCGGCGCAGACCCACTCCGAGTCCGACCTCAGGGAGTCGCTCAGAGGCTGTGGATGTCGATCACCGGCAGGCCTTCGAGCGAGGCTTGAACGATGTCGCGGTCGTCATGAGCCTGGACGAGTTCGCCCCAGTCTGTCGACAGGAACGTCCCGATAGACGACCTCGGGCCGCCGATCGGCCGTAACGAGACAGTGTAGCGACGCGGGCCGACGGAGTGGCACGTGGCCCGCTCGCATCAGGGGCGGCTGTGCAATAGTGTAAATGCGTTTACGTACCCTGCACGCCCCCCGGTTCGCTCATGATCGCTTCAACCGCCGCGTTTCCCGCGCGACCCGCCTCCGCCAGCACGGCGGCCCCGCGCCGTCCCGTCGATACCATCGGCGCTGCCCGGAGAAGACGCCGCTTCACAAGGTGGTGTCGGACTACTTCGAGAGCTGGCTCGCCTGGGGGGAAGCTACCGAGCGTCCGGATCACGCTCATCGACCGCGACGTGCCGAGCTATTTTCAGAGTCTTGAGCATCTTCTCCGGGCCAAGCTCATGGCGAGGGTGGGGGAGGGGTTTCCACTGGAGTGCCCAGCGTGCGGAGGCGACATCCGGCTGATCGCGTTCATCACGGAGCCGGAGCCGATCCAGAAAATCCTCACGCACTTGGGCGAATCGCTCGAGCCCCCGCCAGTCCCGCCGGCCCGGGGCCCGCCCACCGAATGGGGCGAGCTCGGCCTGGCTCACGACGATCGTGACGTCTTTCAAGCCTTGCTGATCAGTTTCACGACGCCGTTCAAACCCTCGACAACGCCCGACGAAATGGTGCCTTTGGCCCGGAACCTGTTGAAGATCAGGTGCCGATGATGCCGCAAGCTCTTGGCCACCTTCTTCATCGGCTCCAGCTTGCTCCGCATAACGCTGGTGCACCACGTGTCAAGGAATCTCCCGGCCCACGTCGGACTCACGTAGTCCCTGAACTGCTGGAACAACTCGCTGAGAAGGTAAGCCCGGACGCTCCTGTGGATGGTGTTTACGACGTTCCGTCGTGCCTCGGTCCCCATTCGCGCCGAACCGCACGATCTGCAGCCGAGCCAAACATGAAGCCCCCGACAACCCGACGCAGAAGACGGCAACCACATGCCGGACGATCGGGGTGCTCCGTGACGAATCCGCCTATCAAGCAGCCAACTTGTGGCCACGCGTCGCTTGTTGAAGGTCTAGCGGTGGCGGAAGCGGTCGAGCAGCACGGCACCGAGGATCACGAGGCCGAGGACCACCTTCTGGGTGTAGCTCTCGACGTTCGTGAGGTTCATGCCATTTTGGATCACGGCGATGATGAACGCGCCCACGAGCGTGCCGAGCATTGAGCCCGCGCCGCCGCGGAGGCTCGTGCCCCCCACCACCACGGCCGCGATCACGTAGAGTTCGTACATCCCTCCGTAGGTCGGCGAGCCGCTCTTGAGCTGCGACGCCATGATCACGCCGCCGAGACCGGCGAGTACCGCGCAGGCGACATAAGCGAACAGAAACACGCGATCCACGGGCACGCCCGAGAGGTGCGCGGCCTCACGGTTGCCGCCGACCGCGTAGAGATAGCGGCCTAGCGTCGTCCGCGACATGAGCACGTGGGCGAGGCCGTACAGCAGGAGCATGAGCACCACTGCGTTCGGCACGCCAAGCAGATTCGCGCCACGACCAAGCCACACGAACGAATTGGGGATCTGATAGATCGACTGCCCCTTGGCGAGAATGTAGGCCACGCCGCTGCTGACGAGCATCATCGCCAGCGTGACGATGAAGGGCGGGATCCCGCACCGCGTGATCATCAGCCCCGTGAATGCCCCCACGAGGCCGCAGACGGCGATGGCCGCCACGCAGGCCAGGAGCATCCCGCCGGCCGACGCCTCCGGCCCCCCGAGGACGTCGCGGATGATGCCTGCGGTCACTACCGCCGAGAGGGCCAGGAGGCTGCCCACGGAGAGGTCGATGCCGCCGGTGATGATCACCATCGTCATGCCGATGGCCACGATCGCGATCACTGCGATCTGGTTGGCAATATTGAGCAGATTCTCGGCCTTGAGAAAGTTTGGCCAGCGGTAGGTTTGGGGGACCACCAGCTGCGGCGTGCCGACCGCGGGGAAGTCGGTCCCGAGGTCGGAGAACACCAGCCACTTGCCTGCGGCCTGCGTGCAGACGATGGCGTCGATCGTGCCGCCGCCGGCAGCGATCTCCGCCAGGGCATCACGGGCTTCCTTTGGCCCGCCGGTCACAGTCTTCAGCACCCGCGTCCCCGTGGCCGCAAAGTCGCGGTCCAGGCAAACGGCGAAGACGTGGTCACCGGGCTGGTCGCCGGCGACGATGAGCACCCGCAGCTTCCGCCCATGCTGACCGCCGATCGCCGCCGCCACCTGCTTCGCGGCGGCCTCGCCGGTCGGCGATTGCTCGCTCGTGGTCAACACGCTGAAGGTAGCGCAGAGCAGCAGGAGCACCAGTACCATGCCGTAGTCGGTGAGCAGCCGTTGTTTCATGGGACGCTCAGGCGTGTGCTAGCTCCATGACCTGTTCCTGTGACGCCCGCGGCACGTCGGTGATCTCGCCGGTCACGCGGCCGTCGTGCATCACGAGAATCCGGTCGGCCATGCCGAGCACCTCGGGGAGTTCGGAGCTGATCATGATGATTGATTTGCCAGCGACGACCAGCCCGTTCATCAACAGGTAGATCTCGTATTTCGCCCCAACGTCGATACCGCGGGTGGGTTCGTCGAAGATCAGCACCTCGCAGTTGCGGGCCAGCCATTTAGCGAGCACCACCTTCTGCTGGTTGCCCCCGGAGAGCGTGCCGACGGCCTGCTCTTGGCTGGCCACCTTGATATGGAGTTGATCGACAGAGCGGCCGACCGCCTCCCGCTCCCGGGCCAGGTCCACGAACCCGCGGCGGGAGAGCCGGCCGAGGTTTGGCAGGGCGAAGTTCTCGCGGACCGAATGCCCGAGCACGAGCCCCTGGAGCTTGCGGTCTTCGGTGAGCAGACCGATCCCCGCCGCGATCGCGTCACGGGGCGACGAGATCGCGAGCAGCTTGCCGTCGAGCCGGATCTCGCCCGAGTCGCGGGGGTCGGCACCGAAGATCAGCCGCACGGTCTCCGTGCGGCCGGCGCCGACGAGCCCCGTGATCGCCAGGATCTCGCCGCAACGCACCGCGAACGACACGTCGCGGACGGCCGGCGGCCGCGAGAGGTGGGCCACCTCCAGCCGCGGCTCACCGATCGAGGCGGTCCGCGGCGGAAAATCACCGGCCAGCTCCCGGCCCACCATCAGCTCAATCATCTCGCTGCGGGTGATCCGGGCGATCGGCCGCTCGCCGACGTTGCCGCCGTCGCGAAGCACCATCACCCGGTCGGCGATCGCAAACACCTCCTCCAGCCGGTGCGTGATCGAGATGATCCCGATTCCCTGCCGGGCGAGGTCGCGGATGATGTCGAACAGTCGCGTAGCCTCGTGGCTAGTGAGCGCCGCGGTCGGCTCGTCCATGACGATGATCCGGGCGTCAAGGGCGAGCGCCTTGGCGATCTCGACGAGCTGCTGCTGCGCGGTCGAGAGCCGCCGGCAGGGCACGTTGAGGTCAATCTCCACACCCAGCCTGGCGAAGAGTTCCGTCGCCCGCCGCCGCTCGTCGCTGCGGGCGACGAAGCCGGCACGCGACTGCTCCTGGCCAAGGAAGATGTTTTCCACGGCGGTCAGACCGGGTACGAGCGTGAACTCCTGATACATGACCGCCACGCCCGCCGCTCGGGATTCCTGCGGCGAGCGGAACATCATATCCCGGCCATCGATCGCAATCGTCCCGTCGTCGGGCCGATGGGCACCGCCAAGCACCTTCATGAGCGTGCTCTTGCCGGCGCCGTTTTCACCGAGGAGCGCTAGCACCTCGCCGGTATAGAGCGTGAGATCCACCCCGCGGAGCGCCTGCACACCGGGGAACGACTTCACGATTCCCGCCATCGTAAGTAGTGGTGGCGACGCCGTCATACGTCCATCGCAGATTCGAGGGCCGCCCGCATCACCGCGGCGTCGGGCTCGATGCCAGTCCAGAAGCCGAAGCCCAAGATCCCCTGGTTCACGAGCATGCCAAGGCCGTCGATCGTCCGGCAGCCCCGGGCCGCGGCGGAGTCGAGGAGCTGGGTCCGCACGGGATCGAAGATCACGTCGGCCACGACCATGCCGGGGGCGAGCGAGCTAAGGTCGATCGCCAGCAGCGCCTGCGGGTCGTAGAGGCCGATCGACGTGCCGTTGATCACGATGTCGGTGCCCACGGGCACGGCATAGTCGCCCCTCCAGACCACCAATTCGGTGGCAAGTCCGAGTTTGTCGCTGAGCAGGCCGACAAGTTCCTGGCCGCGCGTCTGAGACCGGTTGACGACGGTGATCCGCCCCGCCCCCGCGATGCCCAGTTCCACCGCGATCGCCCGAGCCGCCCCGCCGGCGCCGAAGAGCACGATCGACTTGCCGCGTGGATCGATCACCGACTGGAGTGACTTGAGAAAGCCTTTGCCATCGGTGTTTTCCCCGATCAGCTGGTCGCCTCGCCGCACCACGCAGTTCACCGCCCCCATAATCTCGGCCGAATCGCCCAGCCCGTCGAGGTGAGGAATCACGTTCACTTTGTGCGGCAGGCTGCAGTTGAACCCGCGGAATCCCATCGCCTTTGCGCCGCGAACTGCGGCGGCAAGCTCTTCGGGCTCTACCTCCATGTTGACGTACCGCCAGTGCAGGCCGTGGTGCGCGAAAGCGGCTTCGATCATCGCGACCGTCGGGTTTCCGGCCGCCCCTTTCGACATTGAGCCGACGAGTTGACAGAGAAAAGGGCCTTCGCTCATGGTCGCTTCAGCTCCGGATCACGCTCGGCATCAGCCTGCCGGTAGAGGCTCGTGGGGATCAAGAATTGCTGCGGCAGCGTCTCGCCCCTGGAGTGGCGGATGACGGCGTCCACGATCTGCGTCCCCATCTTGTCGGGAAATTGGATCGGGTCGGCGTAGATCTTGCCGTCCCTGATCGCCTGCCGACCCTCAAGTTGGCCGTCGAAGCCCACGATGAGCACGCCCGTCTTGCCGGCTTTCTCAAGGGCGGCCCGGGCGCCGAGTGCCGCGGGGTCGTTGATCGCGAAGATCCCGCGGATGTTCGGTTTGGCTTGAAGCGCATCTTCCGCGGCTTTAAAACCCAAGTCCTTGGCGCCGCCGCTCTCGAGTTCCGCTACGATCTCGATCGTCCCCTTGCCGGCGGTATTGTGGGCGTCGATCACGTCCCGAAAACCCTGGACGCGGAGTTGGCACGATTCCGCCTGCTTAAAATGGAGAACGGCGACCTCGCCCCCCGCCTTGCCGAGCGCCTCGATCATCGCCATCCCGGCCTCCTTACCTCCGCTGTAGTTGTCGGTGGCCACCTGGGTGACAATCTTCACGCCTGGCTCGTTGCAGGGAATGTCGACGGTGAACACCGGAATGCCCGCGGCGTTGGCCTCCTGGATCACCGGGACGATCGACTTGGAGTCGCAGGGGCTGAGCACGATGGCGATCACCCTCTTGACTATGAAATCCTTGATCTGATTGCTCTGCTTGGCCACGTCCTTGTCGCCGCTGACCACAATGGCCTCGTAGCCCCGCTTGGCCGCCTCGGCCGCGATCGTGTCGCCGATCACCTTGAAGAACGGGTTGTCGAGCGTGAGCAGCGACACGCCGATCGAGCCTTTCGTGGCGGCGGCCGTAGTCGGCGCAGCGGAGGGGGACGGCCCGCTGCATCCGGCGAGGAGAGCGAGCGTGGCGACGAGAAGGGCGGAAACGGCTTGGTGCATGGTGGTTCCGGTGTCGAACGGTGTCATTAAGTGTCACACTTGATCCTCACGCTTCAATTCGTACAAGCCCAACGCCGTGAGGCAAACCGCCACCAGACGCAGCGTCCAGCGTGGTTCATCTGCGGCCTCACGGCTTTTCGGCGTTCACTCGCCGCGCGGTTGAGTGCGAGGATCAAGTACAAAACGTAGTAATACTACAACCTTAAAGTAGTCTCGGTGTTTCGCCAGTTTTCTGCGGAGAGTGGTGGCATACCCCTGGAGGGCGATGCAGGGACGCTGCCCAGATTCGTTCGCTGAAGCCGGCGCTTCAGAAGTTCCTTGGTCGGTTTGATGACTGCTTCAAACAGAGCAATACGCAAGCCAATGTCAGCCAATACGTCGAGGGCCAGTTGTCGGACCTGCCACGGAAGAGTTGCGAGCCGATTGCCGACGCGAGGTATTCCGCCGCGAACCCTTTAGCAGTTCCTGAACTTACTCAATTGGGATCATGGCTTGAGAAAGAAACGGATTCATCAACTGGCTGCCCGAGAGCATGCCAGTCCTCACAACATCGGCATTCTTGACGAAACGGTGTGCCCAAAGAATGGCAAAAAATCTCCCGGTTTATAACGACAGTGGTGCAGCGCGACGGGAAAGCAGGACAACTGCATCGTGACTGTGCATCCGCGGTGTGCGGTCGACGATTTTCATTGCTTGATCGACGGCGAACTTTTTTGCCGGCGAGTTGGTCCGAGGACCGAGTAAGTGCCAGAGTCAGAATCGAAAAACTCCCGAAATGCGCGTGGGATGATGGATAAGTGGCGTTGTGGTACTAGTGCATGCCGGTTTTCAGGAACTCGTGTCGAACGGGGGCCATGACGCGTTTCTCGGTGGTCGAGACGAACGTAACCGCGGCCGGCGTGAACTCGAGCGTCTTCACGTTCTCGAAATCCTCGGGGATGCGGACGACGCCCTGGATGTAGTTGACCATGGTCGGCTTGTCGGCTGTAAGCGTGACGGCCGTCACGACGCCCTCCTTGGAGAGCAGGTTGTCGCGCACCGAGGCAGCCAATCCGTCGGCGAAGAAGGCCGTCACGTCTTCGAGGCCGAGGCAGTTGTTGCGGCCGTTCCACGGGTGGCCGTGGCGGCCATGGTTTTCCATCCAGAGCACGGTTGTAGTAAGCACTGCGGGATCCTTAAGGGCGAACCAGAGATAGCCATCAGCGGCGAACGTGGCCGTCGTCCAGGCGGGGCGATCGCCAATCCCGTCCGACGGGTCGTTGACGAGCTGCACTAGGTCGGCGTAGCCGTAGCGGCCGGGCAGCCGCGTGACGTCGGCGTCGGCGGCCCCCTTCCAGGCGACTGGAACCCTCGCTAGATCGGTCCACTTCGCCCCGGGCAGGAGCGACTGATACTCCCGCTGCTTCGGGTCACTGAAGACGCCGGGACAGGTCATGCCGAACCGAATCGGGCTCGTGGCGATCCGCACGGCTCCTTCCTTGTCGGGCATCGCGAGCGTGGCGTGGTGGCCGAGCGGAACCCGTCCGGCGAATCCCTCGATTGTGTGCCGCGAGTAGACGGCATTATGACCGTCCACCAGGGAGAGCTGCTTGATCACGCGGCCCTTTCGCACCTTCGTATCGATCTCCATCGTGAGCGTGGTCACGTCGCACGCCTTGGCGGCCCCAACAACCTTCCACTGTTCGCCCACGATCTCACCGTGCGGCGGATGCTTTTCACCCGCAACCTCGGCGTTGTTGCCGCCAAACGGCATGCAGAAGAAGTCACCGCGGAGCGTGACGAGCACCGGCGCCGGCATCGGGAGCGAGGCCTCGTCCTGCCAGGGGCTCACGTAGTAGGGCTGCACGGGCCGGTCGCTGTCACGGTAAAATGTCGCCGGCGCCATGTGACCGCCCCGCGTGGTCACCGCCACCTCGACATTCTTGGTGGCAAGGATAGCGCTCGGCTGGGAGTGGACGATGCGGGAGGGCACGTCTACTGCGACCGCAGATGTGATCAACGCGAGGAACACGACCATCGCACAAAGGAGCGTCATACCCACAGTTTCATTCATAAACGGACGGGCCAAACTTGATTTTTAATGTTCACGCGCCCACTTGTGTGGATGGATCACATACCTAGTATTATGGACCGACGATAGTCCGATGAATGGCATTTTCACAAGCCCCCAAGCCTTGCAGGGCTATCGCATCTTAATCGCCTTGTTTTCCGGTGAGAATTCCTTCGAGGGCGTCGTTGCACCATCCTGCTTGGAGCCTTTCGGCTCGAATCGAGCACTTCGTCACTGAAGTGTCACGCTTGAGAATCGAGAGGCCCAGCCGCCGCTAGGCGCCGGCGATCTCCAAGGCATTGCCGAGACGGATTCGGCTTTTGTCTTCGCCAAAGGTGACATCCAGAGACCAGCGCAAGGAGTTCTCGACGCCCCAATGGCCGCGAAGATGCTTGGCGAGTCGCGTCACTGAGGGTGGCAGGCTCCTGCTAAAGAACACGACGTCGTGTAAGTCCTCATCAACGGCCACCTGTCCCAGGCAGACCTGGAGGTCGCTCGATCATGCGTTGAGCAGTTGCAAGGCGTCCTTGCCGGATGCCGTGTCGAACGAGTGCCAAAGCATCTTGCCGGCTGATCGAACTCCATGATCCGCCATCGCGTGGTTGAGCGATCGAATCCGTCGTTAAAGGCAGGCATAGAACTCGGACGTGTCGAGTTGAGCGAACACTCACCCGAACGTGTCGTGCGCGGGGATCCCGTTGGAAAGCTCAAGAAACCGGGCAAGCCAGTCCTTCTTTTTCTTGCCGAACCGCTCGACGTCAGCCCACCCCTCAGCCCCGCAGATTGCCGCGCACAACGCGATCACGATCATATCGACCAGGAGATGAAGCTTCGTCCGCTCCGTCCGTGGGTCGGTCATCTCTTCAAAGTGGGAAAAGAGTACAGGGGTAGTTGAAGCAGTCACGGGTCGTCCTCCTTGACGTGAGCTCAACAGCGCGCGGCAACCACTGCTCGCGTGTCTGCGGACGACTCACTGCAGTACTTATGCCAACCTCAGAAGATGCGATTGCCCTGTGGGCGGGGGTCACCGACGTGACTCCAGTCCACGCTGAACCACCACACGGGGACCGACTGATCAATTGCCGCACGCACGGCACGGTTGCTGCGAACTCCGCCCGCTGTCTGCTACCGCGATCTGGCGAGGTTATGATTCTTGGGTACCGGAGTAGCCACAGCATGGACATGATTCACGGTCTTGCTATTACGATCGCCGTCTGCAGCGCGGGCTGCGGGCTGGCCGCAGAGATCTTAGAAACCCGAATCGCCAGGCTTCCCGCTGCCATGGCCGCCGATTGGCAGGCCTATCTGGCTCGCTCTCGCGCAGCGGCAGAGCACAATCAGGAACGGCTCGCAGCCGAAATCGCGGCTGCCGGCTGGGGTCGCGCCATCCGGGCACCGAGCGGTGGTGATTTCAAGCCCCGGAGCGACACGCCGCCCAACTGGTATTGCAACGGCGAGGGGGCCACACTCATCGCCACAGTGCTTTCGTTTCAGACTCCCGCTGGCGGATGGTCCAAGCACACGGGTTATTCCCGCGGCCCGCGTCAGCCTGGCATGCAATGGAGTTCGCAAAGTGAACCGGGACGGAGGTCGCACTACCTCGGCACAATCGACAACGGTGCGACGACCAGAGAGCTTCGGTTTCTGGCCCAGGCCTGGGCAGCGACCGGTCGGGATGACTGCCGCGTTGCCGTCAGCCGAGGGCTCGACTATCTGCTGGCCGCCCAATTTCCGTCAGGGGGCTGGCCTCAGGTTTATCCACTGGAAGGAGGGTATCACGACAACATCACCTTCAACGATGACGCGATGACCAACGTGCTGGAACTGCTCCAAGACATAATCGCTGAGAAATCACCGTTCCGCTGCGTCGAACCTGACCGAAGAGCCCGCATAGTGGCGGCGGTCAAGCGCGGCATCGCCTGTGTGCTCGCCTCCCAAATCAAGGTGCGGGGGGTAAAGGCGGTCTGGTGCAGCCAGCATGATCCGTTGTCATTCGCCGCCGTGCCGGGCCGAGCCTACGAACCAGCCGCCTTGAGCGGCGTTGAGAGCGCGCGGCTACTCCGATTTCTGATGCGTCTGCCGCGGCCCTCCCCTGAGGTCGTCGCCTGCATTGAGTCGGGCCTGGCCTGGCTCGAGGCCGCGAAAGTAACCGGGCTCATCCAGGTGACACACGGCGGTCGCACCACGTTATTTCCCCCCATTTTCGGAGCAGGTTTATTGGGCACGGTTCTATGACCTCCAAACCGGGCAGCCGATCTTCCCCGGCAAGGACGGGGTGGTCTATCTGACCTACGCCGAAATGGCAGCAGCTCACAACGATCTAGGCTACGACTATCTCTCGACGCTGCCAGGGAGCATTGTGGGCAATGGCCAGAAGAAGTGGCGGAAACGAAGCACGAGAGTCGAGTAACTCGCCTGCTCGGCTGGGCCTGGGGCAGATGCACACACATTCGTGCTCCCGACCATAGCGCGGTTGCGGTGAGGGCCAGAGAGCAAGCCGTGGCCCGTGGATAAAACGTGTGCGACACCATACGATTACCGAGTTCCGCCTGTACTGTCACGACTGCCTGCCCATGGATCGCAAAGCTGTTTCGTTCCTGATCGTGGGCCTGCTGGCCGGTTCGTTACTCACAACCGCCACCTTCGCCTGGCTGACCCGTTCCGCCGCGATCGGATCGGAGGGGGCAGATCGTCTGGTCCTCAAACTCGCCCACTCCCTGCCGCCGGCAGCGCCCGTGCATCGAGCGTTGGAGCGATTCGCCGAACTGGTCGCCACGAAGTCGGACGGCAAGGTCGAGGTTCAAATTTTCCCGAGCGGCCAGCTCGGTACGGAGACCGAGTCGATCGAGCAGTTGCAGCACGGAGCGTTGGCCATGGTCAAAACATCGGCGGCGGCGCTCGAGGGCTTCGTACCGGAGATGGCCATCTTCGGCATACCTTATGTGTTTCACAGCGAGGACCACTTCTGGCGGGTGATCGAGGGACCAATCGGTAGCAAACTCCTGACAACCGGCACAGCGGCTGGCATCCACGGACTCTGCTACTACGATGCCGGGGCTCGAAGTTTTTACACGGTACCACGCGGGGTGAATGCCCCGGCCGACCTGGCCGGCCTCAAGATCAGGACGCAACGAAGCGCTACGTCGATAGCGATGATCAACACGCTCGGCGGATCGGCCGCCGCGATTCCCTACGGTGAAGCGTACACCGCGCTTCAGCAGGGCATGGTGGATGGCGCTGAGAACAATCCTCCCAGCGTGTATGACAGCCGCCACTGGGAAGTAGCAAAGTTCTACGCACTCGATGAGCATGCCCGAGTTCCGGACATGCTGATCATCAGCCGGCCGATCTGGCAGAAACTGCCTGTTCAGGTCCGGGCGTGGCTCGCGGAAGCAGCTCAGGAATCGGTCGTCTACCAGCGGCAGATCTGGACGGAATATGTGACCGAGTGCTTGGAAAAATTGGCCGCTGAGGGCGTGACCATCACGCGTCCCGACCAGTCGGCTTTCCGCGCAGCCGTTCTGCCAATGTATGAGACCTACGAGGGCACGCCGATGGGACGCCTCATCGAGCGTGTCCAGAGCGTCGAGTGAGCATGCAGAACGGCTTGTTTCTGATCATTCATCGAGTCCGGGGTATGGTCGTGCGCGGTCTTGCGGGCTGCTTGATCGCTGCCTTCGCGACCCTGGTGCTCGTGGTGCTCTGGGGTGTCTTCACCCGCTACCTGCTCGGCCATCAGGCCGATTGGACCGAGGAGGCGGCGATCTACCTTCTGATCTGGGTCTCTCTTCTGGGAGCGGCTGTCACCTACGAGGAACACGGCCACCTCGGTGTCGACTACCTGGTCAACAAACTCGATCCCGCCGCCCGTCGAGTCGCAGCGATCTGCGTCGAACTGGTCGTTCTCCTGTTTGCCGCAGGGATCCTGATTGGCGGCGGGTGGACGCTCGTGTTTGAAACACTTGCGAAGGGTCAGTTGAGCCCGACTCTGCACGCGAAGGTGGGATATCTCTACGCCGCCGCCCCCGTGAGCGGCCTATTTTTCACGCTCTTCGCCCTCGAGCACTTGATCAAACTGCTTGCCACTTGCGCTCCGGATGCGACAGCCGACACGACAGACCCTGACTGAGATCTGATGGCACCCTCAACCCTGATTCTGGTCGTAAGCTTCTTTGCGTTGCTCCTGCTCAACGTGCCGATCGCGGTCTGCATCGCGGTGTCCACGCTACTCACGATCTATTCGCTCGGCGACCTGCCCACCGCCTACATCGTGGCCCAGCGGATGTCGACCGGGATCGCCAGCTTTTCACTTCTGGCGATTCCCTTTTTCATTCTTTCCGGCGTGTTGATGGGGGAAGGAGGAATGGCAAGACGGCTGATGGAGTTTGCCAATGCGCTGGTGGGCCGATTCCACGGTGGCCTAGCCTACGTCAACACGCTCACCTGCATGTTTTTCGGGGCCGTGTCTGGTTCGGCAGCTGCGGCCGTTTCTTCGGTGGGCGGCTTCATGATCCCGGAGATGGAACGCAAGGGCTACAGCCGTGAGTTTAGCGTCGCCCTGACGACCACCTCAGCGACCACTGGCCTCCTGATCCCGCCCAGCAACATTATGATCGTATATGCGGTCGTGGCCGGGGGCGTCAGTGTGGCCGATTTGTTCCTGGCGGGTGTTGTGCCGGGGATTGTCATCGGCCTGTTGATCATGACGGCCTGCTTCCTGATGAATCGCCGCCAGACTTTGGGCACTGCTGAGGCAGCCGATCTGACCACCGTGCTCTCCGCTGGCCTGCGGGCTCTGCCCAGCCTGCTCTTGATCGCGATCGTCATGGGGGGCATCCTGGGAGGCGTTTTCTCTGCCACCGAAGCCTCGGCGGTCGCCGTCGCCTACGCGCTCGCGCTGAGTCTGTTTGTCTATCGGGAAGTGACACTCAGCGACCTGCCCCGGATCCTGCTCCGTGCGGCCAAGACCACGGCGGTTGTGATGATCCTGATCGGAGCCAGCCAGGCGATGAGCTGGGTATTGGCCTACGAACAGGTGCCCCAGCAGGTCAGTGCCGCGTTGCTGGCGGTGTCCTCCAACCGGTACGTGATCCTTCTGGTCGTCAACCTCCTCCTGCTCATGGTGGGAACGTTTATGGACATGACACCAGCCATCCTGATCTTCACCCCAATCTTTCTCCCAGCGCTCGTGAGGCTGGGAATGGATCCGATCCACGTCGGGATCGTGATGATCGCCAATCTCTGTATCGGACTTTGCACTCCCCCGGTTGGCACCTGCCTATTCGTCGGCTGCAGCGTGGGCAAGACCTCGATCGCCCGCGTCGTGCGACCAATGCTGCCCCTGTTCGCCGCGATGTTTATCGGCCTGCTTTTGATCACCTATCTGCCGGAGCTTTCCCTCTGGCTCCCGCGACTCACCAAGAGCCTTCTTCCCACATGACTGCGATCAACGACTTTCTCCTCACCCACCACCTGCGGATCGCCACCAACCCCTGTATCAGTCCCGAGTTCTGCCTCGACTGGCCCGGGTTGGCAGCCGACCTCGGAGCAGACCGGGGGATCACCCACCATCCCCGCAGCCAGTTTCAGACGATCGATGGCAGCTGGACGCTGGCGAAAACCCTGCTGGGTGACCACGCCTGGATCGTTCACCACACTCCATTGGCCCGCGGTCGACTGGGCGATGGCAACGCTCGGCATCGGAGTCACGGCCAACCAAAACAGCATCCCCCGCGAGCTTGTGTTCGATGTCGATGTGATGCTGGCGGGCAGACTTGACAGCGTGCCGTTTCCCTTCCTCGGGGCTGACGTTCCGGAGGGGCACCAGGGGCAGAGCGTGGAGGGTATGAACCACGAATGCGTGCTCACCAAACTCGAGCGCGGGCTCCACACCCGACGGCTGCTCTGGAGCTTCAATACCGACCATCAGCCGATCGGCGGCGGGTTCGACATTCGCGAAGACCAGCTCCTGCTCGGTCAAGCTCCGAAGCGGCCAGGGCAAATGGGCGTTGAAAACCGTCGCGAAAGCAGTACGAACGCGATCAGCCGGATGTCGCCGCCGCACACCGGGCACTCGAGCGGAAACGCCTCGGCAATCCGCGCAAGCAGCTTGGCCCACGCGATTGGGGAGTTGTCGTGGGATCGTCGAGACTGATCCAGACGCTTGCATCGATCGAAAGCCCACTGTGCTTCCATCCGAGCATGTCGGCCGCGGCCGCAGCGTCGAGCAGTCCCGCGCGTCTGAACCACCGAATGAGTCGGTTTGGCACGCGGGCGGTGCAGGGTGTCGAGGTCGCCTGGGGTGATCGGCCGTGCCGCAAAAAACCTGACGCTCGGATCGCCTGCGTCCTCCTGGTCACCCGTCGCGTCACTGCAAAAAAACCCGTCGGTCACGCACACGTGCAGATGCACATGACGGTTGAGAGCAGACCCGAAGCTCAGGATGCCGCAGCGGAGGTACGAGCGAAGTTCCTCCTCGATATGCACCGCGACAGGGTGTTCGCCGAGGCTTCGCTCGGCGAGCCAGATTTCGAGATGCCGGGTGCCGATTCGGTAAAGCGGTGTCTGCTCGGGGTGGCAGCGGGCGTACCGCTCGGGCACCCGGTGCGGCGTGCATGGCTGTGCCGCATGGAAAGACGATGCCGGCTGGTGGCAGATCGCGACCACGGTCGGGCTCGCTGAGCCGCGGGGTCGCACAAGATCCCGCTACTCTTAAACCGAGAGCGGAGGCCTCGACCAGCAAAACCGTGAAAATCACCGTGCAGTCGCCGCTGCCCTCAGGCGACCGGATTTACAAACCGGACATTCGGAAAGCGGCTGAAGTCCGCGTCGGCGGAGACCACCGCCAAGCCATGCTCCAAGGCGAGCGCCGCCAAGTGGGCGTCGGGCACATGCTCCGCGCGAAGCCCTGTCGCACCCAGCAGGTTCCCCAGGATTTCGCCGTGGCGCGGCGTTGGGCTCGGCACCCAGACTGCCTGGCAGCCCAGCCACTCATGCACCTGCCGCCACGCCGTGGCCACGCTCACGGGCCGTTCGAAGATCCGCTGATTGCTGACAAGCCGCACGAAAGCGAGCAGGCTCGGCCATGGCAGACCGAGAGGAATCGGCTCGCTCAGCCGCTCGTCCAGCCAGGCCCGCGCCCGCTCATGTTGGGAGAACGATGTCGTGAATGCCTAGACCAGGATATTCGCGTCTACGAGCCTCATCGATACCCCTCGCCCTCGGCAGCCGCAAGCGCGGACGCAACGTCATCCACATTCGGCAGGCGACATCGCCCCAGATCGACCGGCTGGGTGCAATACGGGGCGGGGGGGCGGGGCTCATGCATACCGACGAGCCCCCGCCGCAACGCTTCGTTCACCACTTCCTTGAGCGGCTTGTCGAGAGCCCGCCGCAGCTGCTTGATCCGAGCGGCGACATCGTCGTCGAGGGATAGCGTAGTCCTCATACATCGAAGCATTATTGCTGTGATGCCTTGATGCCAATCAAGCTTTGGGGCCTTCGGTTCGTGAGTAGAACGAAGAGTTCGAGCGGATACTGGCCAAGGTCCCGGAAGTGGTTGGCCCGGATGCGGCGCCGGCGTGGTCCCACGACCTACGCGGTCTGTGGACCAGCGGACTGCGCTTGTTGGAGTCTTTGGAACTGTGGTGGGACCGCGAAGACCGTCTCCTGCCCACGTTCGCGGAGCAGGGGCGACCGATGCTCCGGATCCCTGCCGAACTGGAGAAGGGCCACTCCGACCGCCTTCTTCCAATGGCCCCAGAGTTCGCTGGGCCGCCCGCATCATGCCGGCCCAGTTGCGGGAGCTCATGCGGCACGAATCCATTGAAACCACGCTCCGCTACTATGTGGGGACTAACGCGCAGCGGACGGCCGATGCGTGCTGGGATGCGTTCGACCGGGCAGGCGGCGCCGCCCAGCCCGCCGTGGTAGAAAATAGTGTTCCCGGGGCCTGCGCCTCACAGATCGTCTCACAGTGGCGGTCCGGAGACGCAAAAACCCCATTCGCGCCCGTAGCTCAGGTGGATAGAGCATGGGATTTCTAATCCCAGGGTCGCTGGTTCGAGTCCAGCCGGGCGTATTGAAAAGCACTGGTTTTCCAGTGCTTTTCGCATTTAAGGCGAGAGGGAGTTTCGTCGCCGCGGAACCAATCCTCAAAAATCCTCAAATCTCTGCCCGGCGAAGCTGTCCTGGTGGCGGGCTTGGCCGGGTGTTTGGCACGCGGCGGCAGCCCTCGCGCTGCCGCCCCCTCAGGGGTCATGGGTGCAGGGCGCATTGGCGGCTTGGGAACCGCAGGCACAGAAGATAGCCCGGACAATGGCACTTCCGCAACGGTCTTCCGGCTGACTGACTGTCCTTGAGGAGCGACATTGGGGAGCAGCGAAATTGGGCGTTTCGGCCGTCCGGAGGCGGTTCGCCAAAACGCCGCGCATCCCCCTGCGGTGGCGTTTTTCTCGCGTCGGCGCAGACCGTGTCCCAGTCGGCCGTTCCCGGGGCTTCGACGCCTCGTG
>ERZ889217.897-NODE-897-length-16546-cov-12.064823_pt1 | contig 16546 bp, 19 predicted proteins | sample MGYA00521098_ERZ889217 | MGnify/ENA primary metagenome ERZ889217 (study PRJEB32303, sample SAMEA104408613) | aquatic metagenome | biome: Brackish water; feature: Pelagic; material: water | place: Baltic Sea | collected 2014-06-10T22:04:00 | depth 2,362 m ...
GTCGGAGAAATCCACGAGACCGTCGGGTGAAAACCCGGCGGTCTTTTTGTTTTTCCGGGGTGAAGCTACTTAGCTAAAAATAAATATTCAACAACAAACGAAAGGAAATGATATGACAATGTTAGAAACACGATTCGCCGAAAATGAAATTGGCGAAAACTTCAAATTTGCAATTGACGACAATCCACAATTCATACTGTCAGCGATGCGCTGCAACGATGGCAACGGAACATTGTCATACTTGTTCTTCTCAGAAGAGTTCGTTGACATGGCGCGAGCCAAGGCGATTTGCGCCAAGTGCACGAGTAAGGCTGATTGTCTTGCTGGCGCACTATCTCGCAGTGAACCGTGGGGAGTATGGGGCGGCGAACTAATCGAAGACGGCCGAATTCGTTCTACAAAACGACCACGAGGTCGACCGGTTACGAAGCCTTGTGCGGTGTTAACAATCCAAGAAGTGCCTCTCCCCGAGCACTGGGTTGCTTAACTGCGCCGTTAAATGCGTCTTCTGGTGGGTTCGATAGCAGTCGCTAGCCTGCTCTCGTGCCTGCCAGAACTCGTTTGTTAATAAGAATCGCCAGTGTCGTATTTATTTTGATTTCCGTGTCGGTTCTTGGGCGATGGCTCAACCGTGATGCCACACAGACATATAACTTGACCAATGACAGTGCCGCTTTAAGTAACGAAATAGCGACCAACAAAGACAACACGGGTTTACAGTTGGCAAAAGTTGAACTGATAAGTGTTGATGGCACGACCGTCTCAACTGATTCATTTCTTGGCATGCCAACGATCATCAATATTTGGTATTCAACATGTGAGCCATGCCGTCGAGAACTTCCGGTTTTGGCCAGCGCCGCCGAGCAATACGGTGACAAAGTACATTTTGTAGGCGTCAATATTAAAGACTCGGCCAAAGTAGCAAAAGATTTTGCTACTAAATATGGGGTTAACTTCGAAATATTTCTAGATTTAAATGGCGCTTTTATTAGTTCAAGTGGCATCAGCACTGCCCCTGTGACTTTGGCGGTCAACGCGCAAGGACTGATAATTGCCCAGATCGCTGGCGAACTGAGTACAGACAAACTCGCAGCACTCGTGACAGAGTTGTTGAGATGATCATCGCACTACAAGGCAATTTTGCCTACTCATTTGTGTTGGGAGTGCTGGCAGCCGTGAACCCGTGCGGTTTTGTGTTGCTGCCGACATATCTTTTATATTTTCTTGGCACGCCTGAAGAAACCGGGACATCCGCAAGCCAGAGAGTCCGTCGAGCACTGATTGTTAGTTCTGGGGTTTCGGTTGGATTCATTGTCGTGTTTTTTGTGATTGCAATAATCTCACGGCTATTTACTCAGTGGATAGAGCTCAACGCAAAATATGCATCGTTTTTGATTGGCGTTGGATTGCTAATTGCTGGCGTGAGGATGATCGGTGGTTGGACCCCAAAATTTGCAATGCCACAAATTGGCGGCGTACAAACCAAAACTTTCCGAGCGATGACAATTTATGGCGTCGCATATGCAGTCGCATCAATTGGCTGCACGATCGGATTTTTAACAACTGCAGTGTTCGGTTCAATTGTGCTGCATGGTTTTATTTCTGGCGTAATCAGCATTCTGCTTTATGGCCTTGGCATGTCGCTCTTAGTTACAGCACTGACTGTGAGTTTGGCTTTTGCTAAAACTGGATTAGTCGTATTAATAAAAAATCGACTGAGCATCATTGAACGTCTCGGTGCAGTCTTTGTGATGCTGACTGGTATTTATTTAATTTCTTACTGGTACGCCGCAATCAATGAACGTTCTTCTGCAGGATTTGTCTCAAAAATTGAGCGATACCAAACAAAAGTTGTGTCATTTTTGCAAGATCAGGGTGCTGTGCGACTGGCAATTGTGTTGTCACTGTTGGTTGCTGTCGGGGTTGTCTTTGGTCGGCGAACAAAAATTGCGGCAACAAAATGATGTTCGCCAAACTTCTGGCACACCCAGAAGTCAAAGAAGTCTTAGAGTTGCGCAGCAAATTCGGCTTTATGGCATATCACGGTGGCGGATTAGAGCACCTGACCGATGTCATCGCTCAACAAGCCGCTGCTAAGTCAAATTCTTCTTATTACGGAGTACATCAGCCACGTGGTTTGAAATGGCATGTGCCATCACACGAAGTTTCACCAAACTTTTCGACTTCGCTGCAAAGTTTTATCAATCATGTAGATATTGTCGTGACGATTCATGGATTTGGTCGAGATGGATTTTTTACTTCGCTACTTTTAGGTGGCCGTAACCGAAATTTGGCTGGGCATTTAAGCACGCATTTAAAGCAGCACCTGCCGATGTACGAGATTTGTGATGATCTAGAGACAATCCCAAGTGACTTACGCGGTCTGCACGATGATAACCCGGTGAATCTTCCACGCTTGGGTGGCGTACAAATAGAACTTCCTCCGAGAGTGCGCGGCGTCGGTAGATTCTGGAAAGATTGGGTTGGTGACGGCTTGACACCTCACACAGAATCGTTAATTACTGCGCTGGCCTCAAGTTCAATTGCCTGGCAAAATCAAAAATAATTAAGGCGCGAGACGCTCAATCTGCCACTGCGAATTATTTTTCTCGCGCGAATAAATAAAACGGTCGTGTAAACGACTTGGTCGACCTTGCCAAAACTCAATTGTGACAGGCACGATACACCAACCGCCCCAAGTATCTGGCCGCGTAACTGCACGATCGGCAAATTTTTCACGAGCCTCAATCAATCGCGCTTCAATAAAATTACGATCTGGAATCACTTGAGATTGAGGAGAAGCCCACGCCCCAAGTTGAGATTCACGCGGACGAGAGGCAAAATAGTCGTCACTTTGTTGCGCCGAAACTTGGTGCACGGTGCCCCGCACGCGAACTTGTCGGTGCAAGTCAAGCCACGCAAACACAGCACTAGCAACTGGACTGGCAACTAGTTGCAAACTTTTTACACTGTCGTAATTTGTATAAAACACGAAACCATCAGTGTCAACACTGCGCGCTAACACGACACGTGAATCTGGTGCTGAATTTTTATCAATAGTTGACACGGTCATTGCGTTTGGTTCGACGACTCCAGCACTTGCAGCCTCTTCATACCAAATATTCCATTGCACTATTGGATCTAGATTCAGATCAATTCGATCTAGGCCAGCAGTTTCATACTGCACGCGTCGATCGCGCAGGCTCATGATTTTGCTGAAATAACTTTGGCACCACGCATATATGGTTGAAGCGCTTCAGGAATCGCAACCGAGCCATCTGGTTGTCTAAAGTTTTCAAGAATTGCAGCCCACACACGCGGCACAGCCAATGCTGATGCATTTAAAGTATGCGCGATTTCGCTTCCCTTGGCGCCAGCATGTTTGCAGCGAATATCGGCGCGACGTGCTTGATAGTCACTGAACCAACTAATCGAACTCACTTCTAGCCATTGGTCGCAACCTGGGGCATAAACCTCGATATCAAAACTGCGATGATGCGACTGGCCAAGATCGCCGGCACAAATCTCAAGTACTCGGTATGGCAAACCAAGCGCAGCAATCGTCGCTTCAACGCGAGTAGTGAGTTCAATCAGCATCTCTGGTGCTTGTTGTGCCGTAGTAACAGCAAGAATTTCTACTTTGTCAAACTCGTGGGTGCGCAACATCCCTCGCGTGTCGCGACCTGCCGAACCCGCCTCACGGCGAAAACATGAGGTGTGTGCCATGTATCGAAGCGGCAGATCTTGGGCATTAAGTGTTTCGGATGCATGCAAACTTGTGAGCGGCACTTCTGCAGTTGGAATGCACCAAAGATCATCACGCTCAATAGCAAAAGCGTCATCAGCAAACTTTGGCAACTGACCGGTGGCTGTCAGTGTGCTGGTCAAAACTAAACTTGGCGGACGAATCTCTTCGAATGCGTCAGCATTTCGATCTAGCGCGAGTTGACACAATGCTCGAGCCATAGTTGCACCTAGCCCGCGCTGCATTGTAAACATCGAACCACTGATTTTTGTTGCGCGCTCGTTGTCGAGAATGCCGAGCGCAGTGCCAGTCTCCCAGTGTGGAACACGTTGATGCTTTGCGAATTCTTTTGGCATCTGCAATGGGCCCTTAACAACTTTGTTGTCTTTGTCGTTATTGCCATCGCTCACTTGCGGGTGTGGAAGATTCGGAATTAGCAACAGCACTTCGCGCAACGCAGAACTTGCTTCGTCATATTCGCTGGCTAATTTCTTCTCTGTTTCACCGAGCGAGCGACTCTTGGCCATCAACTCTTCGGCGCCTGAGTCATCTTTTGTGCGACGCATCGTCGCTACATCTTTTGACAACCCATTGACCTGTGCACGAATCGAGTCGCGCTCATTGGTGATTTCACGCAACCGCGCGTCAAGTGCTTCGGCATGTTCAAGTTCGCCTAACAATGCTGGTTTCACACGACGAGCCATCGCTGCTTTGACAAACTCAGGCTCTGAGCGAAGTAAACGGATATCAATCACACAGTTAGATTAGCCGTCAGATGTCTTAGTAGCCCTGCGAATTGCGTACTCTAAAGGTGATGAATGCAAGCACCGCGTCGAACACTATTGCGCTGAGCGTTCGCAACCTTGTTGTTGACTACGCAGACGTTCACGCAGTGGCTGACATTTCTTTTGACGCTAAGGCTGGTTCAGTTACTGCCGTAATTGGCCCAAATGGAGCAGGTAAAACTACTGCAATAGAAGTCTGCAGTGGGGTTCGCCAAGCCACTAGCGGCACTGTTTCGGTGCTCGGTCTCGACCCACAAAGCAATCGACTTGAAATGAATTCGCGTATCGGAGTGATGTTGCAAGATGGTGGCGTCTACCCAAGTGGTCGTGTTGGCGAAGTGCTCGAGCACTACTGCAACTTATTTGGCAATCGTAAGCGCGCCGATGATCTTCTTGAAGCAGTCGATCTCGGTTCGAAACGAAAAGCAACTTGGCGCAAACTTTCGGGTGGCGAAAAACAGAGGCTTTCGTTAGCACTCGCACTCGCAGCAAGACCAGAAGTTGCCTTTCTTGATGAACCAACATCAGGCGTTGACATTGTCGGTCGTGATTTAATTCGCGGAATCGTGCGCAACTTAGCCGACTCTGGCTGTGCGGTGATTCTTGCAACTCACGAATTAGACGAAGCTCAACGAGTAGCCGATCACGTCGTAATGTTTCAGCGCGGAAGATTAATTGCTAACTCTTCACTTGAAGATTTATGTGGCGAAAACCAAGCAGTCACTTTACGCACATCTAGCAAAATTGATCTCGCAGCACTTGCGATGCACATGAATTGTCGCGTCGATCAAAATAAAACCGAGTTACGTCTGTATGCAAACTCTGATGCAAATTTTATTTCACGGTTGAGCAATTGGTTCGCTGAAAACAAATTTGTTCTCGATGACTTGCGATCTGGCACGCCACGGCTTGAAGATATATATCGAGAGTTAATTAACGTGTCTGAACAGAGCAAATAGTGAATATTTTTCGCTCACAACTTCGCCAAGAACTAACAGTGATGGCTCGCAATGGTGAGCAGTTACTGCTTCTTGTCGGAATCCCAGTACTGCTATTGGTCTTTTTTTCTCAGATCGATATTTTGCCAACTCAAGGCTTGACCGCTGTGGCGTTTCTAGTCCCCGGAATTTTGGCCCTTGCTGTGATGTCAACGGCGATGGTCAGCCTTGGTATCGCTACGGGTTTTGAGCGCAGTTACGGTGTGCTCAAGCGACTCGGCACGACACCACTTGGCACAAGGCGACTTGTATTAGCCAAAGTAGTTGCCACTTGCATTGTCGAGTCTGCACAACTAGCGCTACTCGTCGTGGTCGGTATTGCACTCGGCTGGCGACCAGTCGATACGAATTGGTTAGCCGCCACTGCAGCAGTTGTGCTTGGCACAACTTGTTTTGCTGGAATTGGTTTAACGCTTGCTGGTCGTCTACGAGCCGAAGTCAACCTCGCAGCACAAAACGGCTTATATCTCGTGCTGTTATTGCTTGGTGGCATCATCGTGCCAAATGATGAACTACCAAAAGTTGTTAGGTCTTTGGCTGAGTGGTTGCCAAGCAATGCACTGAGTGAGCTACTTCGCTCTGCGTTTAATGGTTATGAAATAGTTGTGAGATCAATTGTTGTGCTTTTGGTTTGGTCAGTTGCAACATGCGCCCTAGCCACAATTTATTTCAAGTGGTCTGACTAGTTTTTGCGACGCAGATACGAACGATCACCAGAAAATGCCGGTGTAAAACGTTTGAAAAAGATGAAGACAATTATCGACCACAGAAAAACCGAGCCACCAGTTTTCATGATTGCCCCAGCTACTTGTTGATCAGTAGTAACTGACATTCCCCAAACACGAACTGCGATGTCGTAGTGCTTATAAACCGACCCTTCAGCAAATGTCAACCATGCTGCAGGCACTGTTGGCACCACTGACATCAAAAATAAGTAGATCATTTTTCCGCCTGATTGCAAATGCAACTTTGGCTCGGGGCCACAGATCGGCATCCAAACAAGTAATGCTGTTAACACCAGTGCGATATGCAAGCTGTAGTGCATTAGGCCATTTGAGACGCTGCGATTAACGACTTGTGGAATATGTGTGATCATTACGATTGCGTTGAACAAAACACCCGCAATAACTGGTTTGGCCAGCCAATTAAAAATCTTTCTTACGCGACCTGCACCAAGTACGGCTTCAAACATCCACTTTGGAATTGCCAAAAGAACTAGTGGTGGCATGAAATATGACAAAACCATGTGTTGAAACATGTGCGCCGAATACAAATACTCTTCAGCAATATCATGCACGGGCCAGTCTGAAACAAGCCATAACATCAAGATTGCAATAACAAACACAATTCTTTGCTTACGGGTTGTCACGGGCCCAGATTTAACTGCAACTGGTCCGATAACGCGAACGGCATAGATATAAGCGACCAACACAGCAACAACTAATAGCCATACTTCTGGATGGGCTTGAAACCTCCACGGGTTCACCACCAGATCTGCCAAGACAGCGATCACAATTTTCTTTCGATTGGTTATTGAATAAAAAATTTGAATGTTGCGAGAAATGCAGCGTAAACACCAACTGCTAAAACGAGCCCCGCATAAAACATAAGACTGAACAACTTATTGTCGAATTTTAAATGCATAAAGTAACTGACCACCATAATAAATTTGACAACCATCATGATTAGAAGCGCTGGCAAGAACAGTGGACCAAAATCAACGTAGACGGTTGATACTTCAAGAGCAGTAATCGCTGCCAGAATCGCAGCAATTCGAATATAGCCAGCGTCACTCATCCCGTGATTTTCAGAGTGCTCGGCGCTAGTTGCGGTGTGTGTCGTGTCTGTAGTCATGATCAAACCGGAATCAGATAGACGAGAGTGAAGATAATGATCCAAACGATGTCAACGAAGTGCCAGTAAAGACCGATCATCTCAACAACTTCTGCTTTTTTGCCAGGTACTTCGCTGCGCTTGAAAATGCCAACAAGCGACATCAACATAATGATTCCGACTGTGACGTGCACACCGTGAAACCCAGTAAGCGTGTAGAAACTTGAACCAAACAAACTTGTCGAAAAACCTAAACCTTCGTTGTAAAACGCGGTGAACTCATATACCTGGCCACCCACGAATGTTGCGCCTAAAAGTGCAGTAACTGTAAGCCAGAGATTCGTTTTGCGATCTTCGCCTTTGTGGGCTGCACTTACTGCCAAAACCATTGTCAATGAAGACATCAACAACACAAAACTGCTAACAGATGTAAACGGAATATCAAAAATCTGTGACGGTCGTGGACCACCAGTGACTCGACCGCGATAAAGCATGTAAGTCGAGATCAAACCACCGAACAATAAACACTCTGAGCCCAAAAATGCCCACATGCCTAACTTGACATTTGAGATGCCAGCACTTGAAGTGTGGCCGTGTGCGGTTGTGTCGGTCATGACTTACCTACGGTGTCCAACTCTGTTGATGGTGCTGAGTTGTTTGTTTCGAAATCAGATGCTGGGGCTGTACTCGGTTCAAGAGCCCATCCAAATGCAGCAAAGAACACAATGACCGCACCAAACACGGCAATTAGATGCGAGAAAATCATCCCGAATGTGATTACCGGCAAACCAAACGCCAAAACTATCGGCCAGTAAGAAGGTGATGGCATATGAATATGCGCATCTGCATTGCGTTCTTGTTCGGCCATAATTTCTTCGGCTGTTGCAATCTGTCGCATCGTGTGCGTTGCTGGATCTTCTTCGTATTTACGATGGAAAAACTCATCGAGGTGATGCACGGTTGGGATTACATCAAAATTATGTTCTTTTGGCGGGTTGCTCGTCATCCATTCAAGACTTCGTGAGTTCCACGGATCAAGCGGAGACTTAGTCGGATTGCGCGCGGTGATAACCACGTTGATCAAGAACAGCAAGATACCAACAGCGAGTACGAACGAGCCAATGGATGCCACGAGGTTCCAAAATGCAAAATTAAATAAGCCTTCACCAGACCGAGCCTCTGTGAACTGGTACATCCGGCGAGGTTGTCCTTGTAGACCCAAAATATGCATTGGGCCGAAAGTTAAATTCATGCCGATCACCATCAACCAGAAGTTCCAGTTGCCGAGGCGCTCATTGAGCATCTTGCCGAACATTTTTGGCCACCAGTAATAAAGACCAGAGAAGATTCCAAGTACGCCACCACCGAACAACACGTAATGAAAGTGGGCGACAATGTAATAAGTGTCAGTTTGTTGTGTGTCTGATGGAGCAACTGAGTGAGTTACGCCAGAAAGACCACCAACTGTAAACAACACGATCAACCCAATTGAAAACTTCATCGCAGTTGAGAAAACTAATTTTCCTCCCCACATAGTCAGAATCCAGTTGATGATCTTGACACCGGTCGGCACTGCGATAGCCATAGTTGTTAGCGAAAACACGGCTACAGAAACTGGTCCTAGACCGGAAGCGAACATGTGGTGAGCCCAAACTCCCCAACCGACAAAACCAATCGCTGCGCCGGAGAAAACAACAAATGGATACCCGAAAAGTGGTTTGCGAGAAAACACCGGAAGAACCTCTGAGACGATTCCGAAAGACGGAAGCACAAGAATGTAAACCTCGGGGTGACCAAAGATCCAAAATAAGTGCTGCCACAGCAATGGGTCTGCGCCGGCTGCGACGTCAAAGAACCTCGCACCAAAGTTGCGTTGAAATGAAAGCAGGAATAGAGCAACGGTGATTACAGGCACTGCGAACAACAATAAGAACTGCACAACTGTCATCATCCAAGTGAAAATCGGCATCTTCATTAAAGTCATGCCAGGTGCTCGCATATTAAGAACAGTGACAATTAAATTGATTGCGCCAGTCAGTGAAGCAATGCCCGTAATCTGCAAACCAAATGCCCAAAAGTCGATTCCGTGCGTTGGTGAGAATACTGGCCCAGAGTTTGGCGCATACATAAACCAACCGCCATCGGCTGCTCCGCCGATGAACCACGATAAGTTAATGAAGATTCCACCGAATAAAAACATCCAAAAACCAAGTGCATTCATGCGCGGAAACGCAACGTCGCGTGCACCAATTTGCAGTGGGATGAAATAGTTTGCAAACCCGGCAGCCATAGGCATAACAAACAAGAACACCATTGTTGTTGCATGCATCGTGAACATTTGGTTGTAAAGATCTGCGTTTAAAACTTTGCCATTTGGTGCTGCAAGTTGAAGTCGAATCAATAAAGCTTCAACTCCGCCGACGATAAAAAAGAACATTGCTGTGACGCCGTACATCAACCCAAGTTTTTTGTGGTCAACCGTAAATACCCACGCACGCCAACCTGTGGCTGCAACTGGACGCTTGAGAACACCGTATGTTGACGTTGGTGTAGCAACCATTGGTGCCATCACTTCTATTTCACGTTCAATAATTGCCATATATCGTTCTCTGTTTCTCGTGTTACTTCAAGGTTAAAAGGTAGGCAACAAGTTTGCTGATGTCATCTTCGCTTAGGGCAAGATACGGCATGCCGCGATACTTGCCACCAGTGGCTTCTAGTTGAGTTGGGTTTGCGTACATTGGCTTCATCTCTGGAGCATTTCGCAACCACGATCGCAAATCTTTCTGATTCAAGCAATCTTGCGATACGCCAGCAAGATATTTGGCGCCGATCGTGTCACTTGAAGCGTTCCATACTTCGTCGCGGCATTGCTTTGAAAGTAAATCAAAACTTGCGCCTGCAAAAGTATTTCGAGACATCAAATGTGTCAAGTTTGGTGCAGCACCAGCCCAAACATTTTCATCTGGGGCGGCGATCGCTGGTGTGCCATCAGCACGCATTAGACCATTAACTTGATGACAACGTACGCACTGGTTTAGAAATACTGCTTCGCCCTGTTGGGCAAGAGAGTCTTTTTCGGGCGCAACATATGCGGCTTGTTGATTAGCGACCCACTTCGCAAAATCTGCTTTGCTCAATGCGACTGCTTCCATCCGCATGTTGGCGTGTGACAAACCACAAAACTCGGTGCATTGACCAGCAAAGATTCCTGGTTTATCGGCCTCAAGGCGAAGTGTTTGTATTCGCCCGGGCACTGCATCGCGCTTGCCATTAAGTGCTGGAATCCAATAAGAGTGGATTACATCACGGCTTGTTTCACGCAATAGAACTTTCGTGCCGACTGGCATTACAAGTTGTCCAGAACTAATGATTGGCTGAGTTATACCAAACTCGTTTTGCACTGGGTAGTCGTACTCCCACCACCACTGCTGACCAGTGACATTGATAATCATTTCGGTGTCATCAGTTTTGGCAAGTTTGAAGATTGCACCAAATGTGAACACGGCGACTACCGCAAGAATTAACGCTGGAATAATTGTCAAAGTTATTTCAAGTGCTGGCTTGCCGTGAGTTTGTTCTGGGATCGGCTGACCACGATCTTTGAATTTGAACACAGAATAAATGACTGCTGCCGCGACAATTAGACCAATGACTCCAGCGACTGCGAAAACCGGCTGCTGCAAATCGTCAATAATTTTTGCATTTGGACCTTTTGGCTGCCAAGTGTCTTGCGGAGCATTTGTTGCGCAACTTGCAGCGATAAACGACAGCAGAGAGACACCAAATAATGTTCGAGACTTCTTGCCGACCATGCGTAAAACGCTAGTCATAAGGCGCTTCAAATAAAGGTGCTTTGCTGAGTGATTCACGGCACCACCACTTCAATCTGTTTATCTTCTGCGCCTGCGATAAACAATTTATAGTGATTCTCGGCACTTGAAGACTTAGCAATATTTAAAGTCAAACTTTGCTCGCCACCAGTTTCAACAAGTTGCGTGCAGTCGACATCATGGTCCGAATCAGCATTTTCGGTCTTTGGCTTGCCGAGATCTACAACCAAGCGAAACTCACCCTCGGTTGCATTTCTGAAAATAATGTTCGTCGCACTTGAACGTGACACCGTGATCGATTTTTGTGGTTTGTCTAAACCTTGCAGGTTGGCTATCAACTCACCATCTTGGTAAATGATTGTTGCACTTACTGAACTGCGTAATGACAAAGTCTCTTCTTTGAGTTTGTCGAAATATTCAGATTCTTCTGGGCCACATTCTTTGTGCGTGAAGTGGCCTTCAGCGGCTGCAAGCTCGAGATCTTCACGCTCGCCGGAGACTGCACTTACAACACCGCCGGCAATAATGCCAAGCGCACCGAGTACACAAATTGCCACCCCGAGAGAACGCCTCATGTTTGGCCTGATTGCAAAAAGTGTTCCAGCAATTAGAACAAGAGCGCCCGCAACGATGAATAGCGCTGTCCCTACGGACTTATCGACAGTCAACATGATTCGCGAAAACGAAAATATGACTATGCCCAGACCGAGCGCAGCAAGAACCGGAAACTCGATTGGGTTGAGTAACCGCTTGCGAACCGACGCATTGTAATTTGCATCTTTTGAAGCACGTTCACTCCATGACTGAACCATCCACTCTGCGAGTGCAGCAAGCAGAATTACTATTCCGCCAAAAAATACAACTGAAGATATAACTAACCCAAGAGCCAAAAACACCACGCCGATACTCGTTACAAGTGGCCAGATGCTTTGGCTAACTAAATCGGTGGATTGTTCGGTGACGCCAGATTGTCTGTTGCCATCACGTGTGACAACTGCAATGCCGCCAAGAAGTGCGGCGGCGACAATCAACATACTTAGTGCGACTCCGGCGAGAGCAACTTGATCAAGTACGAACAGTGACATGATTAGTGCGGCAACCGAGAGCACTGTCATGCCCATGAAATATTTAAAGCCAGTCGAAAACATCATCCCTACTTTTGTACGTACACGACGAGCCACATCGCTGCAAATATCACAGTGAGCGAATACCAATAAACAGCATGTGCCAAAATCAGATCGTGATCGCTAACACGACTAGCAAACGATCTGAACATCACCAACAACGTAAAACCCAAACCAATAACCATTAATGCGGTCATCGTCGCCGTTATTGAATAAAACATCATCGTGTAACTGCTATCGCGAACACCAATATTCATCTGCATATAAACCGCAATTTGTGCGTTGATCATTGCAATCGCTGTGAGCAGAACAACCCCAAGAGCGAGTGAAGTGTGATTCGAGTCGCTTCGACGCGAAGAATAAATCGCCCATTGCGCCATGATGCAGGTGACCACAATCGTCATCATCATCGTGTTTGTCGCTACTTCTGGAATCTTGATATTTTCTGGCAACCAGTCGCGCAACATCTTGCTGCCATCTGAAGATTCTCGCAGTGGAGCATTCGCTCTGAACTGCAACCAGATAGCAAGCATTGAGCCCATCAACATCGCAGATGCTGCAGAAAATAAACCTGTCAAAACTAAAGCCTGACGACGCATCGCAGTTTTCGGGCCAGAATTAAGGGCAGTCGCGGTTGTGCTCATACGTTCGCCTGTGCAGTCTCAAAAATTTCATCATTAGCGATCTCTCCATCACGCGATGACTTAACTACAAGACCAACGAACGCAACGATAACTAGCAAGAAGATTGCCTGGCCGAGTGCTGCTACTGAGTTCCAGATTTGGCTGTTGTCGCCCAACGAACCAGTTGTGCGAGAAGCAGGTTGATCAGTAAACCCGGCGATGTAATAAGGAAGTGCGGCTAAAACGATTCCGAGAGTACCGAGTAGTCCAAGACCAATGACTGGCATCGTTGGCATTTTACGACCCCAAATTCTTGGGCCAAAATAAGCAATTGCACCTAACGAACTAAGTATCACCCCGTAGCCGACGTAAACGAGAACCGCTTCTTCAAAAACCGTATTTGAAAGTTTTAAATTATTGATTCGAAGAAGTGCGTTACCGAGCATGCCGGTTGAAACCATTGCGACTCCGAAAAAAGCAGGGACAAATGCGGCGCTTGGTTTTGCTTTTTCGTTCTTCATCGCTAACAAGCAAAGCCCAAGCACAATCAAAACTCCAAGAATTGGCAGGGCATTGTAAAACAAAAACGGCACCAAACTTTTTGCGATATCAGAAAGTTCGCCATCTAGTTGCAACGCATAAAAAGATTGGGTCACCGTTCCGACAAGAGCAGTGCTCATTAATCCGATACCAACGAACAAGCCACCGCGTAGCGGCTGCTTGCCTCGAGTCATTGTGCCGACTATTTGTGCAAGCACACCAAGAGTTGAAATCGCCAACAAAAATATCTGCGGTGATGTGAGTGCCCAACCAATCCAAGCGTTGACCCCTTCTGTTGCACCAAAAGTTGCTCTCGTATACGAATGATCAACTGCAACATAAATTAATGCACCAGCCATCACAGGCAAGGTGAGAATTAGTGAAATGCTCGTAATCAGTGACGACCAAACAAAAATCGGGGCATCGATAAGCGTCATTCCAGCACGGCGCGACGTGAGAACCGTGGTTGCGATGCTCGCACTAACAACTATCAATCCTGCGATTACCAACGCCATGCCAACGAGAAACAAATCAACCATTTGTGGGTCACCGCCACCAGGACCACCGTTGCCGATATATGCGACGCCGACAATAACCATGCCAAATATCCATAGATAGACACCAAAAAGTGCGGCACGAGCAAAGGCAAGTACTTGGCTGCCGATTTGCATCGGCACTACCGCTAAAGCAATACCTAATGTCATCGGTGCCATGACTCCAAAGATCAAACCGACACGAAAAAATGAAAACAACTGTGTCGTACTTGTGGGATCAACAAGATCTGTAGTCGAACTAATTCTCTCGACCGAAAGAAGCGTGCCGACCAACACCACGATGAGCATCCAAAAGACAGATGACGCAACCAATAATCGACCAATGCGTCGGTGACTTGTAGTCATTAACCATTCAGAAACCACGCCTAAAATACCCGCGCCAGAACTAGTGGGCGAAATCGTTTCAACGGCTGTCATGACTCAGATAACGCTAACAGTTAGTAGGTTTGGCTTGGAAACTTCTTTATTGCACGAAGTCAGATTGGTGGCTTGTTTTCTAGCGCAGTGGCTAGATGAGTACGTCAATCATCAATGCACCAAACAGAACAGTTACATAGGTGATTGAGAATGAAAATACTCGCATTGACCAGGCCTCAGTCGGCTTGTGGCCAAGCATTGCTGTGCCAATCGTAAAACCAAGCCCCAGAACGATGGCGGTTACGCCGTAGATCCAGCCGAGATTTGCCACTGGCATTAACACAAATGTGGCACCAGCAAGCACAATCGTGTAGCCGACCATTGTTCGAACGGTGCGCTCAATCGAAACAACGGCAGGCAACATCGGCACATTGGCCGCCCGGTACTCGTCGGCATGACGAATCGCCAGCGCCCAAAAATGTGGCGGTGTCCATAGAAATATAATTATGAATAACCAAACTGCTGGCCAGCCCACTGAATTTGTTACTGCCGCCCAACCAACGAGAGTTGGCACTGCGCCGGCCGCACCACCAATAACAATATTTTGTTTGCTAGTTCGCTTTAACCAGAGTGAATAAATAAAAACATAAAACGCAGTTGCACTTAATGCCAGAAATGCAGAAAGTAAATTTGCTCCTGCCCACAAAATAGCGAACGCAATAATTTCTAAAATCACTGCAAACACGAGCGCATTTTTTGGTGCGATCAATCCAGTTACAAGAGGTCTCTGCTGCGTTCGCTTCATAAGTTTGTCGATATCACGATCGATATACATATTCATTGTGTTTGCGCCGCCAGCTGCAAGAGTGCCGCCGAGCAGAGTAACTGCGATAAGTGACCAGGCTGGCCACTTGCCTGCTGCTAGCACCATCGTTGGGACAGTTGTAACCAACAGAAGTTCAATAATCCGTGGTTTGGTTAATGCGATATAGCCACCAATCAGAGTTTTTGGTGAGCGCTTTGATTCATGCGAAAACAGCCGCGAGGGCACAACCGGGCGAACGTTGAGTGGCACGCGCCAAGCGTACGATGATTATGGAGCAAAGCCCAACTAGAAAACGGTGTGAATCACTGCTGGCCCGATATAAAAGTCACATAACTACGCCACAATAGACATGTGGGATATTTTCAACTTGTCAATGCTCGTCCTGCTGAAGTCTTAGAGCCAGATGTTGAGGATGCGACAAAGTTTGACAAACCGTGGATCGTCATCGTTTGGAATGATCCGATCAATTTGATGTCGTATGTGACCTTCGTATTTCAAAAACTCTTCGGCTACAGCCTTGAAAAAGCAACCGAACTGATGTTGGATGTGCACCACAAAGGTCGGGCTGTTGTTTCTAACGGCTCACGCGAGCGTGCCGAATTTGATGTTTATCGATTACACGAACATGGCTTATGGGCAACTATGGAGCATGAGACATTGTGACAATGAATAAAGGCCCCGTCGTGCGAACAAAAAACGGTGCATACAAATTATCACTGCCAAAAGACCATCGCGAAGTTCTGACACATTTGATTACACAACTTCGAGACTCATTGTTAAATACAACTGATGATGCTTCGCTGCGAAGACTGTTTCCGACGGCATATCACAACGATGCTAAAAAAGATGCTGAGTATCAACGTTTGATGCGAGAAGAATTGCTTGCATCACGGCTTTCATCAATCGAAATTAGTTTGTCTGTAATTGCACGACACGATGAACTTTCTGAATCAGAAATAGATGCATTTGCCAGAAGCATTAATTCTCTAAGGCTCGTACTCGGCACCACATTAGATATCGCTGAGTCTGATTATGGTGCCCAAAATATCCCTAACGAAACAAGCACTGGGTCGGTCGACGAAAAAACTAACTCTTTAGATATTGAGCAAGACGACGAAGAACCAGTACAGCGCGAACTCTATGAATACCTAGGTTGGATCCTTGAATGGACAGTAGGGGCACAAAGTGAAGCTCTTTAATTTTTTTACCGAGTTACAAGGTTTTTCACCAATTGGAGGTGATAGATTTCAAGGGCTTTCTCAACGGTTAGTAGTTCCATGCCCCCATCGTCTAGTGGCCTAGGACACCACCCTTTCAAGGTGGCGGCA
>ERZ889217.899-NODE-899-length-16523-cov-37.813031_pt1 | contig 16523 bp, 17 predicted proteins | sample MGYA00521098_ERZ889217 | MGnify/ENA primary metagenome ERZ889217 (study PRJEB32303, sample SAMEA104408613) | aquatic metagenome | biome: Brackish water; feature: Pelagic; material: water | place: Baltic Sea | collected 2014-06-10T22:04:00 | depth 2,362 m ...
TTTTGTCAGATGGCTCAGAAAACTCATCGAGCGAAAACTCATCGAGCGAAAACTCGAATCTGGACGTTGTTGTAGACACGAGTTCGGTGCCGTTAATCACCGTGCCGCTTGAGCGCACCCTCGAATTGGGGATGAAAGGCGACGACGTGGTGCGCTTGCAACAGCGCTTAAAAGATTTACGTTTCGACCCGGGTCCGATTGATGGCGAGTTTGGTCAAAACACAGTGCAAGCGATGTGGGCGTTCGAAAAGCTTGTGATGAGCGTGCCTCGTGAGCGAGCCACTGGTGTTGTTACGTCTTCGACTTGGACAATCATGCAGTCAAATCTGATTATTAAGCCACGGCGCATCGCCGATTCGCCAAGTCATGTTGAGATTTATCTGCCAGAACAAGTGATGATCGTGTTCAAAAAAGATGAGCCAGTTTTGATCACTCACATCTCGAGCGGCACTGGTGAGTCTTGGTGCGAAGAAGTGAAGATCGATCCAGGTGAAGACGGCAACAAGACGGACGAACAGATCAAGATTGGTATTTGCGGCGATGCAATCACCCCGCCAGGTATTTTTTACTTTTACAATCGTCGCACGGGTATGCGCGAAACAAAATTGGGTTCGCTGTACAACCCCGTTTACTTCAATTACAACATCGCCGTGCATGGCGCAATTCTCGTGCCTTTAAAACCAGCGTCGCACGGTTGCGTGCGCATACCGATGTCGGTCGCTCGGTACTTTCCGGCGCTCGTGGCCTACGGTGACCGTGTGTATGTATTTGACGGCATCAAAGAACCCGAAGAATATGGTTCGCCAATTCCGCCGTTTGATAAACCAGATCCGAACTATACGACGATTGCCACCGAAACGACATTACCGACAATTGACTCGACAACAATTCCGACTGTCACCACTTTGCCGACGGTTACTACTGTTGGGTCAGTGACTAGTACAACCACTTCGTCGTCGACCACTACTACAACGACACCGTGATTAAGCACGATTAAACATGATTAACTACGACGAGTTTTCGATGTTTGGCGAGAATATCGCCGAATACTCATTGAACGTCGTTAAAGCCCCGGTCGTGTCGCGAATTGCAATTCAACTTGGCGATGACCGAACATTAAGTGCACTCAAGTGGGGTGTCGACGAACCCGAAATTTTGTTCGTGCACGGCAGCGCACAAAACGCTCACACTTGGGACACCGTAATTTTGGCGATGGGAATCTCGGCGATTGCTATCGATATGCCTGGTCATGGTCACTCTTCTTGGCGCAAAGATGGCAACTATGAACCAAGCATCTTGGCGCGTGATGTCGCCACAGCAATAGAAACTTGGGCGCCGAGGGCAAAACTAATTGTCGGCATGTCTCTTGGCGGATTAACAACCGTGGCATTGGCCGGCATGCGCCCTGATCTTGCGTCAAAAATCGTTGTGGTTGATATAACTCCGGGTGTCAACTCTGAGAAATCGAAAGCGATAACTGATTTTGTTAACGGACCACAATCTTTTGCCAGTTTTGAAGAATTGCTGAAACGTACGATCGAGCACAACCCGACTCGCAGTGAAAGTTCGTTACGTCGCGGAATTTTGCATAATGCCAAACAACTTGAAGATGGTTCGTGGCAATGGCGATACGACCGCTCAACGCATCCGTCTAAAGAAGATTCGGCAAAGCGATTAGATCGAATTTCGGCACTTTGGAGCGTGATTGAAAGTCTTAAGTCTTCAATGACCCTTGTACGCGGTGGTATTTCGCCAGTGGTTGACGACGCCGATATCGCTGAACTGTTGCGTCGCAAACCCGATGCCGAAGTTTTAGTGATTGACGGTGCAGGACACTCGGTGCAGGGCGATAAACCAGTTGAATTGGCAAGTGCTCTGACTCGGATGTTGCGCGGCTGACGACGTATCGTTAGCGCATGACAAAGTTGGGTCGGCCGATCGGTTGCGAAGGCGCTGACACGCGTAATCGGTTGTTGGTAGAAGCCCGACGCAGTTTTGCGACCGAAGGTTTTGACGCAACAACCAACAAAAATTTGGCAAAGGCTGCTGGCATTACAACTGCCGCGATATATCACTACTTTCCGTCGAAAGTTGACATGTATGTCGCAGTCTTTATGGACGTGCAGAGTCTCGTGTGTAAGACGATTCAAGATTCGGTCAGCGCCGATCGCGAGATTACCGAAAACATCTCGAGCATGGTCGATGCTTTAGCGACTTTGACAAGGCGAGAACCCGCAGTCGTTTCGTTTGTGCTCAGTGTCTCTGGCGAAGCGCATCGACACCCTGAATTAATGAAAGCAGTTTTGCCAGTTGGCAATCAGATTGGTCGAATTTTGCTTACGATCGCCGAATCGGCGGTTGAACGTGGTGAAGTTAATTCAGAAATTTCAGCGCGATCGCTCGAAGACATGTTGATGGTTGTTTTGGCGGGATTGGCGCGGTTCAACATGGTCTATCGCGACTCGAAGCGCACTGCCGAATTAGTTAGGTCGATGAAACTGTTGCTTGCGGGTGCCGCATTTAGGGTTTCGGCTGCTGTTTAGCCATTAGTTTTGTCGCCTTGTACGAGTCGGCGAAGAAGATTGCAAGGCCAACCCAAACGAAAGCAAAACCAACAACTCGAAGTGCGTTGAGTTCTTCGTTGTAGACCAGCCATCCCAAAAGAAAGTTAAACGTCGGCACCAAATATTGCATTGGGCCAAGCACACTTAGGCGCACACGTCGAGACGCAGCACCAAACATGAGCAGTGGTATCGCCGTCATTAGACCAGTAAGTAGCACGAGAGCCCATTCGATGCCTGTTGCCATATTCGGAACTGAATCTGCGCGATTGAAAGTGAGCACTACCAAGCCGACTGCCGGCAACAACAGCGCGATTACTTCGCCTGACAGACTTTCGAGACTTGTGAGCGGAACCTGTTTTTTGAGATATCCGTAGATGCTCCAAGATGTGGCGATGAGCAGTGCGCGCCAAGGTGGCTGACCGTATGAATATGTCAAGATGGCGATCGCAATGCTGGCTAGCAGAATGATGATGCGGTGCGAAACTCGAATTGGTTCGCGTAAAACGATGAAGCCGAGCAACATCGTGAAGATTGGCGCAATGAAATAGCCAAGAGCGGTTTCGAGAACGTGATCATGGACGACGGCCCAGACGTAGGTTGTCCAGTTGATTGAAAGCATGATGCTTGCGAGTGCAATAGTTTTGCGAACACTTTTGTCGCGAAGGGCGCTGATCAGGTTGCGAATTTGTTTGTTGTACATCAAGATTGCGAGAAGAACAACTGCAGATGTAACAATGCGCCAACCGATAAGTTCGAATGCGTTGAAATCTTTTAAGAATTTCCAATAAATTGTGAGGAATCCCCAAGTGATGTAAGCACCGAGTGCATAGGCGATGCCCGAGCGTTCAGATGATTTAGGCACGGCTATTCACCCTAGTCAGTAGCCTTTATTTGATGGCTGACGACCTTTCTAAGTTGTGGCAACAAGTTTTGGCTGATTCTGAGCGAATCAAAGGCACCTCGTTAAAAGATCTATTTGATGGCGACGATGCCAGAGCAAAAGTAATGACTAAAACTTTGAGCGATGGTGAGTCTGAGATTGTCGTTGATTTTTCGAAACAACTCGTTGATGCACAAGCGTTGAAAACCTTGATGTCGCTTGCCGTACAGGCAGGGGTCACCGCAAGATTTACCGAGATGTGCAATGGCGAGCGGGTTAACTTCACCGAGAATCAAGCGGCGCTGCACACGGCTTTGCGCTCGGCAAGAACGGCAAAACTCGAACTTGACGGGCAAGACATCATCAAGCAAGTGCACGAAGAACTTGACAAGATTCAGAACTTTTCTGCAACAGTGCGGAGCGAAAAGAAGTTTAAGAAAATTGTCAACATCGGCATTGGTGGAAGCGACCTTGGTCCGGCTCTTATTTATGACGCACTGAGCGCGAGTCGAAAGCCTGAGATCGATTGTTTGTTCGTCGCCAATATTGACTCGACAGAACTAAACGCGGCTCTCGCGCAATGTCAACCCCAAGAGACACTGTTTATTGTCTGCTCGAAGTCGTTCAAGACTGCCGAAACTTTGGCGAACGCTCGCATTGCAAAACAATGGCTTGCAACTGGTCTAGGTGTTGGGCTTGAAAGCGAAGTTATAGCCGAGCACTTTGTGGTGGTTTCGGCGAACACTTCGCAAGCGCGCACGAGTGGGGTAAATGCAAACCACTCGTTTCAGATTTGGCCGTGGGTTGGTGGTCGATATTCGATCGCTTCAGCGATGAGTTTGGCCCCGATAATTGCATTTGGCTTTGAGACATTTAAAGAGTTCTTAGCCGGAATGCGAAGTGTCGACGAGCAAATGCAAACTTCTAAACCAGAAGACAACATCACATTGATCTTGGGCTTGATTGACGTGTTTAACTTCGGCACTCGTCGCCACTCGAGTCAGGCGGTTTTACCGTATGCCTCGGCGTTAAGGCTTTTGCCGAGCTACCTGCAGCAGTTGATAATGGAGAGCAACGGCAAATCGATACGCCAAGACGGTAGTCAAGTCGACATTGCGACCTCGCCGGTTGTTTGGGGTGGCGTGGGCACGAACTCGCAGCATGCATTTATGCAAATGTTGCATCAAGGCACGCAAGTTGTGCCGGTTGACTTCATTGGATTTGCGCAATTGGCGAATGCAGATTTGGTTTCGCACGACGCACTAGTTGCCAATATGTTTGCTCAAGCAAAAGCGCTGGCGTTTGGCGAGAACCAAGCCGATAAAAATAATTCAGCGATCGCCGAACACCGCAAGATGAGCGGCAATCGACCTTCAACCACTTTGTTGGCAAAGTCTTTGACCCCAAGAACTCTGGGTGCATTGATTGCAATGTATGAGCACCGTGTTTTCGTGCACGGAATAATTGCCCAGATAAACAGTTTTGATCAATGGGGTGTGGAGCTCGGCAAAACGTTGTCAGTTGAGATAAATCAACAGATAAATCAGAACACCGCGGCAGTTAATGACGCTTCGACAAAAAGTCTGATTGACAAGTACCGCCAGATGAGGCGAAAAAGCTAACTGCAACCAAGTGCTGAGCAGATAACTCGAAATTCAGTTGCTTGGTGGGCTTAGTGTCTGCGCCTACGCTGTTCATATGCCCTCCGGATTTATAGCGGTGAAAGTATCGCAAGCAGAGAGGATGATGAATCTGCTGGCATTGCTTGTCGACCGTGCGAAGCCGCTGACTTTGCGACAAGTGCGCCAAGAGTTGGGCAAACAGTATCCCGACAGTGATGAAGCAGCCCGTGCGGCGTTTGAACGCGACAAAGCCGCGTTGCGCGAAATGGGTATTCCGATTGAGACAAAAACTCTTGGTGGCGACGCAGCAGGTGAAGTGACCTATTGGGTTAATCGATCTAATTATGAACTCAGCGATTTGAGGCTGACTGAAGAAGAGCGCGCGGCGCTGCAACTTGCCGTGGCGACTGTTCACCTGGGTGCTCAGCACGGCGAAGAAGCGCTTTGGAAACTCGGTGGCGAAAGAATTCTTGGCAAGGCGTCGATGAGCGTGAACATCGGATTAGTTGACAAAAATATGAACGTGATCACTGATGCAGTGATGAAACGCAAGACGCTGAATTTTGAATACAAAGGCGAGAAGCGACAAGTTGACCCATACGGGATGCTCTCTCGAAATGGTTTTTGGTACATCATCGGCTTCGATCACCTGCGTCGAGACAAACGAGTTTTTCGGGTCGATCGAATTGAGGGTTTGGTTTTGGCAGGTGAGGCACGTGCGTTTAAAACCCCGGTTGATTTTGATGTCGCCGCGGCGGTGCCGACCGAAAAACAAATGTTGGCTGCGGGCGATAGCGAAGTGACAACGGCAGTTGTGCTGGTTGATGCTTCGTTAGCCGCAGGTGTGCGACGCGAATTCGGTGAAAGTTCTGTGATTCGTGACCGCGATGATGGCAGTGTCGAGTTTGCGATACCTTGCGCCAACCTTGACGGGTTCAGACTGTGGCTTTTTGCGATGGTCGAAAGTGCCGAGGTTCTTGAGCCTCAGTCGGTGCGTGACCAAGTGGTGCAGTGGCTTGAAAATCTCGCGGCGGGTAAATGATGGCAACTAAAAAACGCGCGGCGAAAAAGCGCTCGAGCAAGCCCGCCAAGAAATCTGCAGCAAGTTCTAAACGGTCGGCAAAGTCATCTCGGTCGGCAAAATCGGCCCGGTCAGCAAAATCAGCGCGGCCAGCACGGCGTGGCCCACGAAGTGCGGCTCAGCGGGTGAGCGGTTTATTGGTGATGTTGCCGTGGATAATGCAGCGACAACGCGTCAAGATTTCGACGATGGCCAGGCAGTTCAATCTCAGCGAAGCCGAACTTGTCGAAGACTTGCAGATGGCTGCTGTTTGTGGCGTGCCGCCGTATACGCCCGACGCATTGATTGACGTATATATGGACGACGGAATGGTCATTGCTGAAGTGCCGCTCGTGTTTTCGCGTCCGCTCAAGTTGAGCACCGCCGAATTGTTTGCCGTTTCGGTCATGGCGCAGACGGCTTTGCAATTGCCGGGGGCGAACAAAAAAGGCCCATTGGCTTCAGCATTGGCCAAATTGGCACCACTGATGCCAGCAGGTGCCGAGACGATCAAAGTTCAATTGCCCAAGACTCGTTTTGTCAAAGAATTATTAGCCGCAGTTGAGACTGGCGAGCGCCATGAAATTGAGTATTTCTCGCCGGCGTCGTTGAAACGCACCACTCGAACGATCACGCCGCGAAAAGTTTTTGAAGATTCAGGTCGTTGGTATGTTGCTGCTGACGATCATCTTTCTGGTGAAGATCGGGTGTTCAGGGTTGATCGCATTGAAAAATTAGTTGGTACGCAAATTTTTGATCAGTTACGCGAAGTTCGCGACGATGAACTGCCTTGGTTTTCAGAGAGTCTGCAAAAAGTCACATTGCGCGTGCAAAAACAAGCCCGATGGATTGTTGAGTCGTATCCGTATGTGTCGCGGGTCGACAACAAAGATGGCAGTGTTGACTTGACTATGTCGATTACATCGAAGCATTGGCTCGGGCGCTTGTTATTGCGAGCCGGAAACGGTGTGAAAGTTTTGAAGCCGGTCGAATATCGGCAGCTGGCTAGCCAAACAGCGCAAAACGTTTTGTCGCGATACAAAAAAACGGCGTAGTTACGCCTGCGGGCCAAACTGACTAGGCGCCGAAGTGTGCTGTTAACTGCTCGACTGTCGTGATGTTGTGCGCGCGCAGTAAGTGCGGCAGCACCAGGGCGGTGCCTAGGGCGTCTGCAAGCGCATCATGAGGGCGAGTGACGACGACGCCATAGCGAGTCGTGACATCTTTGAGTTTGTGTGAGTTGACTCGCTTCGGGTCGAGGGCGCGAGACATTTTTAAAGTATCGAGCGGGCCGTTGTAAGCGATTTCGGTTTTTAGGCGTGATGCTTCGCCGTTGAGAAAGCCGATATCAAATTTTGCGTTATGGGCAACAAAAATTGTGTCGTGCAAATAAGTTTTTAGCGTGGCGACCATTTCGCTGGGGCTGATGCCGCGACGCAAATCAGAGCGCTTAATGCCGTGAACCTTGTATGCACCGAGGCGACCCGGCTTCCAGAAGAAGCGTTTGACGAAGGTTTCGTATTGTTCTTCAATCGTGCCGTCATGACGCGAGATAACGACACCGAGTTGCAAAACGTAATCGTTGGTGCCCGATAGACCCGTTGTCTCGGTATCAACGACTGCAAATCGAATATCGCTGAGCATTTTGTTTTCAATAACCGATTGCATGAGGAGAAACCTACCCGACCGATGTTGCGACTATTTTTAGGCGTACTGGTCTATTTGTCGGGTTTATTTGTTGGCTAGCGCCTTGGCGAAGTTCTCACGATCAAAATAATCTCGCCAGAGAGCAATTTTTGATTCACTGACGACGAAAAGACCAGCGACATCAAGTTCAACCCAGCGACCATCGATTTGAAATCTGTCGGTGCGTTCGTTCATGACGACACCATGCTCAAGATCGCCATTGGCTACTTGATGGTGGATGATCCACTCGTATGCCGAACACTCGGCGAGAAAACCGCCGAGAGTTTGCTCAATTGCAGCGCGACCAAAGACCTTGGTGATCGGAACATTGTCGTATTCGCAGTCTGGCGACGTCATGTCGAGGGCGGCAGTTAGATGGTGGCCTTGGATCAATTCGAAAAACGAAGTGACGAGTGCATCGGGGTCTTTGGGTGACGAGGGCATGTCTTCAATCATGACACGCCGCACCGCTTGAACTGGGCGTTAGTGATATCTAGTAGTGGTACTCATTGTTTTCGTGCGGCGGACGAATGACTTTTGCGCGAATGCCGATCGGGGCGATCACTTTGTATCCCGCTAAGTGACGTTGTTCTTCATTTTCTCCGCCCCAAAAACCGTATTCGTGGTTTTCTCGTGCGAACTTTCGACAGTCATTCAATGCGGGGCAACATTTGCACAAGTTGCTGGCTTTGGCTTCGCGGCGAATTCGGGCCTGTGGGCGTTCAGAGTTTGGTGCAAAAAATAAACTCCGTTTGCCGATGCACTTTGATTGGTCACGCCATTTTGCAAGATGCGTGAGCGCACGCAAAGTTTCGAGATTTATTTCGCTGGGATATCCCTCAGAGGTATATGACACGAACCGTACATTATTTTTGCGACGAAGTGAAGCAGAAACTTTGCTTGAGAAAATTTTTAATTACAGACTTGTAACTAAGTTCGGTTCACGAGATATCTGGCGAGTTACAGAAGTTCGGCCGCGAGGCTGGCAACTTCGCTGCGTTCGCACGACTCAAGCGTGATGTGGCCGAAACAACTTTGACCCGCGAACGCTTGCACCAAGACGGCGAGCGCGTTGTTGCTCTCTCCCATATATGGGGCGTCGATTTGGCTCGTGTCGCCAGTAAATACGACTTTGGTGCCGTCACCGATGCGAGTCAGGATTGTTTTCAGCGTTGTTGGCTCGAGGTTTTGTGCCTCATCAACGACCACGATCTGGGCCTGCAAGCTGCGCCCACGCAAGAAAGTGACCGATTCAAGGGTTAATTGACCGCGGGCGATTAGATCGTCGATCAGCCCGCGTGCATCTTGACTCGAACGATGATCTGTGAGCGCGACAACTGCGTCGTGAATTGCTGACATCCATGGGTCGAGTTTTTCTTCGAGACCGCCAGGAAGAAAGCCGACATCGGCACGACCGACTGGTACGAGGGGTCGGTAAACAGCCAAGCGCTCGTAGCGATGTTGTTCGACTACTTGTTCGAGACCTGCGGCAATCGCCAGCACTGTTTTTCCGGTGCCTGCGCGACCGTCAAGTGCTACGACTGTGATTTGTGGGTCGAGCAAAAGTTCGAGTGCGAATCGTTGTTCTTTGTTGCGAGCGCGCAAACCCCAAGCCTCGGGGGCGTTTTGCTGCATTAAACGCAACTCGTTGTCGTGGCAACGGGTGAGTGCTGACTGCGAACCACAACGCAAGATCGCAAAATTGTTCTCGTAGAGACCAGCCGCGCCATCAACATCAGATTTTTCGACACCCTCAGACTTGTAGAGACTGTCGATGACTTCGACAGACGCGTCAAAGGTCGACCAACCCATCGGCTTTTCGGATCGGCCACCATTCACGGGGCGATGTTCAAGTGCAGTCAGACCCATGTGGGCGGCTTTAATGCGCAACGCAGCGTCGTTTGAGACGATGCAGGTCGGTGAAACTGTTGCCTGGCCCAAAGCTGCACCGATTATGCGATTGTCTGGCACCTCGGGGTCGAGCCCGTGCTCAATAAGTAGATGTTTTTGGATGCCGTTTACTTCGATTTGAATTGTCGACCCTGGCTCGGTGCCGATGATTGGTGTCGGCTCTTTGAGCGAGCCACCTGCTTTGCGACGCAAGTCTTCGATCGCACGAAGTGCGCTGCGTGCTGCTCGGCCGACATCGTCCATTCGTGTTTTTAAACCGTCAAGTTCTTCGATCACTGTTAGCGGAATAACAATTGCGCAGTTTGGAAAACTAGTCAGACAATTTGGGTCGGCGATCAAAACAGAAGTGTCGAGCACGACACGCGAACCGACTGGCGTTGCAAACAGGTCGGCAAACTGCTCGTTGGTTTTTTCAGAAATTGATTTTGAAGTGGACAACGAAATTAAGTGTTGCTTCTGCGTCTTGGGCGATGGTGGATGGGATGAGCCAAAAGTGCTCTTGAGAGGGCGAATTTACGGGATTTTTAAAAATTTATTTAAAATTTCTTTTTGGGCTCGAGAAATTATCTGGATGGGCGAATTTTTTGGCGGGGAAACGTCGCCGTCGTGATTTGAGTTGCAATCTCGTCGCAAGGTTTATCCACAAGGCGTTTTTTAATTCTGAAGTGCAAATTTTGGTTCAGGTGACGCCTGCAAACCCATATGTCATAAGGGTTTGACGAGTCACTGAGATTTTATGGTTGTTGGTTGCGACACATTCGGCGACGTCAGAGTTCGACTGAAAAATTCGTCTGATGCGATTATTTTTTCGAAAATTTTGCGCTCAATTGAAATTTTGGATCGGGTGACGCGAAAAGTTCGAAATCGCGTCAGGTGCTTGCAATTTGTTTTCAAACCTACTCAAATAGATGTTCAACGGTAATCCGTAACCGAAGAAAGCAAGGTAATAGAAATGACTAAAGCAGAATTGATTGATGCAGTGTCACAGAAAGCAGGAGTGTCGAAGGCAGATGCCGAACGCACGATTGCAGAATTCTTTGACCTCGTCGTCTCATCCGCTATGCAAGGCGACAAGGTTGCTTGGCCGGGCTTCGGCTCGTTCAGCACCTCGAAGCGAAAGGCTCGCATCGGCAGGAATCCTCAAACTGGGGCTCCCGTGCAGGTGAAGGCATCAACAGCGATGAAGTTCAGCTCGAGTTCAACACTCAAAGCTGCTCTGAATCCAAACCGCTAGACAAGTAATAACAAACAACAAGGAGAAATAAAATGGCAGCAAAAAAGCGCAAGAAGGCCAAGAAGGCCGCTAAGAAGGCACCTGCAAAGAAGCGTCGTAAGGCTAAGAAGAAGAAGAAATAAGGCCTTAAGCCACTTCAAGCAAGTTGGTTCGGAATACCGTAAGAAGAGGGGCTTCGGCCCCTCTTCTTTCTTTTATACCGTTATTTTGAAGCGCGAGTTTTAGCGAAAGTCGCGAGTTTCGCGCAAAAATCGCGAGTTAGTTTTCGAGTTAGTTTTCTAGTTGTCTAGCAACTGCCAAGTCATCTGCAGTGTCGATGTCGACCGCGAGACTTGAATCGTGCAAAATTCGCACTGAAAGTCCGTATTTTTTGGCGATTTTTTGGTGGGCGGCGAAGCTGTTTTTGCCGTAACTGAACTCGAAGTCAAAGTTTGTGGGCACGACCATGACGTTGGTGCCATCTTCGTGGCGGTCGGGCACAAGGGTGACTGACGAGAGCAGCGTTTCGGCGCTTTGGTCACTAATCAGGTGTTCGAATTCGGTTGCCAGCGGCAAATCGCTATGGCTGACGATTGCGAGTTGCTTGTTTTGCGTGGCGGCGAACTTGACGCCCTCGCGCACCGCGGCGTTCAAACCAATTTCGGGTTGCCAAACTATTTTCGTTTTGTGATCGCGTGCCCACTGCGCCACATCTGGATCATCGCAAACAACAAAGATGTCGAAGTTGCGTGCTGCGTTGATGACGCGGTCGGCGCAGTATTTTGCCAAGACGATTCGCTCTGCTGGGGTTAACAAGTCTGATAGGCGTTCTTTGGCTTGGTGAAACGCTTTGACCGGAATGACAACGGCGACAGCCGAGTTATCTAGTGCGGACCGATGTGAAGGCACCTGCGAAGCCTACGGTTGTTGGGGCTTTGCCCGCATACTCTTGTAGGCGTGGAAAGGCATATCGCGGTCGTTGGCGCTGGCTCGTGGGGCACCACAGTTGCAAATGCGGTGGTCAAAAATCAGGCGACGATTTTGTGGGCGCGTCGAAGCGAGTTGGCTGAAAAAATTTCAACGCGTCACGAAAATGTTGACTATTTGCCTGGCGTGAGTTTGGTTGAAAGTTTGCGATGCTCTTCGGTGTTGCAAGATGTTGTGGCGAATGCATCGATCGTGATGATGGCCGTGCCCTCAAATGGGTTTCGTGCTGTTGCAACTGAAGTCGCCAAGTTTGTGGCTAGTGATGTGCCGATTGTGAGTTTGGCAAAAGGTTTAGAGCGAGAAACTTTGAAGCGGATGAGTGAGGTGGCCCAAGATTTGATGCCGAGCAACCCAGTTGCGGTGTTGACTGGGCCAAACTTGGCGCAAGAGATTTTGGCGGGGCAGCCGGCGGCGACCGTTGTCGCGTGTGGCGACGAAGAGGTGGGCAAGATGATCCAAAAAATTATTTCTTTGCCGACGCTGCGGGTGTATACGAACCCAGATGTTGTGGGCTGTGAGATTGCGGGTGTTGTAAAAAACGTGATTGCGATTGCGGCGGGCATCGTCGAAGGTATGGGGTTTGGTGACAATTCGAAAGCGACGCTGATAACTCGCGGGCTGGCCGAGATGTCGAGGCTCGGGGCGGCGTTGGGGGCGAACCCGAATACTTTTATGGGCCTGGCGGGTTTGGGTGATGTTGTGGCGACTTGTGCGTCAGCGAAAAGTCGAAATACGGCTGTCGGTGTGCGACTCGGTCGTGGTGAAACTATTGAGTCGATAACTGAGTCGATGTCGATGGTCGCCGAAGGTGTGCGATCGTCGCTGTCGGTTTTGCAACTTGCGCAGCGATGCAATGTTGAGATGCCGATTACCGAACAAGTTGCTGCTGTTTGCGAAGGCAAGACGGTTGCCAAAGACGCACTCGTGCAGTTGATGGCGCGAACGATGAAATCTGAGTTCTACTGATGCGTGCAGTTGGTGTGCGTGGCGGTGCGTGGCTTGGCGGTGTAAACGCATGGGGCGATGTATTTGTCGATGGAAAAGAGCGCTTGCGCTGGTTTGTCGCCGCAGACGATCGGTGGTATCGACCTTCGCGTGAGACGACAGTTCGTCAACGTGAGATTTCTGGCGTGCCTGTGATTGAGACGCGAATAAAAGTGCCTGGTGGTGACGCAGTACAACGCGTTTATGCAGTTGCTAATTTTGGTGGGACGATTGTTGTCGAAATATATAACGACTCGTCGTTGCCGTTTGCAGTTGCGTTTGATCGCGGAGATATAGCCGCGATGCGTGAGCCGAGCCCGACTGGCGTGCAGGGCATTGATTTGCCAGTTGGCAGTGTTGTGTTTCCGGTTGGGCATCATGCGACGATGCGAGTTGCGATTTTGATTAGCGATCTTGAGCGAAATCTCGAGCGAAAAATATCGGCACAAGAACTTGAGTCGTTGCCGAGTTTTGAGCAAGTTGAACGCGGTTGGCTTGCGGCGTTGCGAGTTGCGAGTCGAGTCGATGTGCCTGAGGCGTCGTGGGGAGGCATCTTGACAACGCAGCGGTGCAAATTGTTGCTGGCTGGTGATGGTGGTGCAACGAGCGACGGTGTCAGTAGCAGTGGCGACGAATTTGTTGACTTGATTTTAGATCGCGCAGAGCGAGTGAAACTTGGCGACAAGCCAGATCAGTGGGTCGATGAAGTGGCTGCGGCGACCGAATCAGTTTTTCGTCGGTGCGCAAAGAATCGAGATGCAAAGTGGTTTGACGAGCGTGCAATTATGTCGGCGAGCATGGTTTTGCATAAAGCCGGTGAGACACGTGGACAAAAAGATATTGCTGAGACATGGTCGCGTGTTGTGAGTGATGTTGTTGGCACAGGTGCTTTTGGCTCACGACTCGATGTTGGCGCTGAGATTGCTCGTGATCAGTTAGCGAGTTTTTCTGGTGTTCGACAAATTGCGTGGGTCGAGTCACAACTTGTGGCTCAGCGACGTGACAATGTGATCGAGATCTGTCCGCGAGGCATCGACGCCGCGTGGCTTGGCGCGAACTTCGAGTGTCACCGGCTTGTTGCATCCGCTGAGCATTTAATTTCGTATGCGGTGCGTTGGCATGGCGACAAGCCAGCGTTGTTATGGGAAATTGACGGCCCGCCAGGCGCACGAGTTGCGGCGAGTGCGGTTGACGGCACGTTTTCGAGCACCGAGATGCGTGGTGAAACTTTGTTGAGTGGTTTTGTTGCGCCACAAACTGCCACGGTGAAATAGGCTGAGCGCATGGCTAGCGAAACAACGAGTAACGCGTCGCCGAGTTTGTCGCCGTTGAGGCTGACCGAGTGGACGTCATGCGGTGGTTGTGCGGCCAAATGGGGCGCGAATTTGTTGAAAGATCTTGTTGACGACTTGGCTGCAGGCGCAAAGCCGAATATCGACCCAGCGTTGTTGGTTGGGTTGGCGCCGTTTGATGACGCTGCGGTGTATCAGATTTCAGATGATGTGGCCCTTGTTAGTACGACTGATTTTTTTCCGCCGCTGGTTGATGACCCAGATGACTTTGGCGCGATCGCGGCGGCGAATGCTTGCAGTGACGTGTTTGCGATGGGTGGGCGAGTCGTGATGGCGGTAAATATTGCTGCGTTTCCTGAACACTTTCCGACTGATGCGATTTCGAAAATTTTTGCGGCGGCTGCTCGTGTCGTTGCGCAAGCTGGTGGATCTGTGGCGGGTGGTCACACGATACGAAATCCTGAGCCGATCTTCGGGCTTGCGGTGCAGGGCGTTGTGCATCCAAAAAAAATATTTCGCAAAGGTGGCGCCGTCGCTGGCGATGTTGCGCTGTTGTCGAAGCCACTCGGCACTGGTCTGACTTTGGCGAGTGGTTCGGCGAGCGAAAAAGCTTCGGCGATTGCAGGTATGCGGCGACTGAATCGTGTGGCGTCTGAGCAGTTGCAGCAACTTGGTGACGCAGTGCATGGGGTGACCGATGTGACGGGCTACGGCCTTGCTGGGCATGGTTGGGAGATGGCGCAGCGTTCGGGTGTGCAATTGGTGTTGCGGTCGGCGTGGTTGCGCGCGTATGACGGTGCGCGTGAGGCAGCTGCGGCTGGTGTGCGTACTGGTGGTGACCCGCGCAATCGTGCGTATGTTGCTGATCATTTCAGTTTCGATGCGACGACAACTGATGATTCGTCGGTGGCGCTGTGCATGGATCCGCAAACTAGTGGTGGCTTGTTGGCTGCGGTGACGCGTGAAGCGGCAGAAAAACTGTTGCGTGATGAAATGTGGTTCAAGGTCGGTGAGTTCAGTTCGTCGCCGGCCAGCGTGCACTTGTGCTGACGCGGGTTGATGCGAAAATCTAAACCGTGGCCGCACGCTTCGCGTGAGCGGCTTTTGTTTGAGAGTGGCGCAAAAACAATTGTCGGCATCGACGAAGTCGGCAAGGGCAGTTGGGCAGGGCCACTTGTAATTGGTATTGCGATGTTGAGTCGCGAGATGGTTTTTTCTGATGAGCCTGCGGTTGCGTTGGGTGGTGTGCGCGACTCGAAGCAACTTTCTGAGTTGCAGCGCGAAGATATTTTCGATCAAGTTGCTGCACGGTGCTTGCGATGGTCGATTGGCGCTGCGAGTGCGCTTGAATGTGACCAACTCGGCATGGTTGAGGCGCAACGTTTGGCTACGGCTCGCGGTTTCGCCGCGTTGTCGGTTGCAAGTGTCGACGTAGCAATTGTTGACGGCCGATGGGACTTCGTTTCACCCCATGCGCGAAAAGTGCTGGTCGAAGTCAAAGCAGATGCTGATTGTGTATCGGTTGCTGCAGCATCAGTTTTGGCAAAAGTTTCGCGTGATCGCATGATGCGCTCGCTCGCAGGTGATTATCCGCAATGGCATTTTGACACCAACAAGGGCTACCCGTGCCCGAAGCATCGCGCCGCGTTGCAGGGTTATGGACCATCTGCAATTCATCGCACTTCGTGGGCGTTCATGCCCAACTATGTGCCGTGGCTAAAACTAACTAGCTAATTCAGGTGCCGGCGAATTCGGCGCGTCGACTTCGTTTTTGTTGCGGTCGTAGATGAGTAGTGCCCATAGTGCGGCAAATGCGAGTGTGCCTGTGAGCCAGACGGTTTCGGGTTGTGGGCCGAATTGCCACCACCATTCGATTGGGTTGTTGAGTGATTTTGAGATGAAGACGTCTTGGCCTGTTGTGTAGCGGCGGATTGTGTCGCGTAGTGCGATCGAGTTTGAGATTGTTGCGAGTATCGCCACGGTGATGACGAGCGAGTTGGGGTAGCGCTCGGTTTTGTTGGCTGCTGCGATTATCACAATGCCCAAAAAGAACGGCAAAAAATATCTCGGCTGAATGACGTTGCCCACTTTGGAAAATGTTTGCTGATTTGCGTACAAGATCGCAATGCACATCATCGCAAATAGCGCACCGAAGATCAGCCGATGGGCGTTGTTTGATTTTCGAAGCGCGAACACCGTTGTTAGCAAGAATGCTTGCAATGTGAACAGCCAAACGGTGTGGGCTAGTTCGAGTTCGAACCAGCCGAGTCCCCAGCCACCGAAAAAGCCCATTATGAAGCGTGGCAAGTTAAGAAAGTTTTGGA
>ERZ889217.900-NODE-900-length-16513-cov-150.564042_pt1 | contig 16513 bp, 17 predicted proteins | sample MGYA00521098_ERZ889217 | MGnify/ENA primary metagenome ERZ889217 (study PRJEB32303, sample SAMEA104408613) | aquatic metagenome | biome: Brackish water; feature: Pelagic; material: water | place: Baltic Sea | collected 2014-06-10T22:04:00 | depth 2,362 m ...
ACCATCCCTTGCTCGAGCCCCTGTTCAACTGGCGGGATCGGATTGCGGCGGAGGCCGGCAGGGGCTGACTCGAGCCTCTGGTTTGGCTTGAGCATCGGGGTTGACCGGGGTCAGCTCGAGGCTGAAGTGGTTGCTGCTGCTGGCCGCTGCGGCCAACCCCAGGGCGGGCGAGGGGTAGCTGGCCTGCCACTGCTCGGCGCCCACGCTGCCGTCGCTGTGGCGGCTGTAGTGGCTGAGGGTTTCCACCCGGCTCACCCGGGGATCGCCCGGCCCATGCAGCACCTGCAGGGCCAGTTCATCGGCCCAGAAGTGATCCCCATCCGGCGTTTCGCTGCGCCGCCCCACCACCGTGGATTCGAGCCGCTGGTTGCCGCGCAGCAAAGCGATCTGGCGGTTGGGGTTGGCGGGGTCGTCCGCCACCTCCAGCAGGGCTTCCCCCAGCAGCGCCCGCCCGATCGCCGCCGCGTTGCCGGCCCGATCGCCCACCACGGCACCGTTGGCGTCAGCGGCAAATTGCACCACCACATCGAAGTTGTCGCTGTGTAGCTGCCAGCGGCCCTCCATCCAGGCGGGGTAGGTGAGATCCCGTTGCCCCGGCAGGTTTGAGGGGCGGGCCAGGGGCGCCGGCAGACGCCACTCGGGCCAGATGCTGGCCCGATCCGCCAGAGCGGTCGAGCTCACCGCCAGCAGCAGCGCCAGGATGGGTGCCAATAGGGCTGCTGCCATGTCCGATCCCCTCCTGCGGGAGCTTGATCATTACGTGGTGCTCGAACCCGCCGGGGCTGAGCAAATTCTCACTGCGGCCGAAACCCTGGCCTGGCTTGAGGGGAAGCTCGAGCAGCTCGAACCCATGCCGGCCGACCTGGCGGTCCTGGCCACCTCCAGCGAACGGGCCGAGCGGCTGCTGGCAACGGCCTGCGAACTCGAGCTTGCCCCTGGTAAGGCGATCCAGTGGTTCGCCGTGCGGATCGAGCCCCCGGGCTCAGTTGAGTGAGGCGGTGCTGTTGCCATCGGCGTTGCGCAGGCTGATCGGGGCCTGGGGCGCGGCAGCCGGTTGCTTGAGGATGGCCGGCAGCCCTGCCAGCACCTGGCCGGCCACCTGGCCGGGATCGGCCCCATCCTGCTGGATCCGCAGGTCGGCCTGCCCGTAGAGGGGCTGGCGCTGGCCCAGCAGCTCTCCGAGGCGGGCGGTGGGGTCGACGGCCTCCAGCAGGGGCCGCGGCGTGGGATCGCGGCGCAGCCGCTCCAGTAGCAGGGATGGGGGCGCATCCAGCCACACCACCACGCCCTGGCGCATGTGACCCCAGTTTTCCGGCCGGGTCACGACCCCTCCGCCGGTGGCCACCACCAGGGAGTGCCAGCCGGCGATCTGGCCCAGCACCGCCGTTTCCAGGTCGCGAAACCCGGCTTCCCCGTCGCTGGCGAAAATTTCCGGGATGGTGCGGCCGGCCACCTGTTCGATCGCGTCATCGGCATCGAGGAAGCGGTAGCCCAGGGATTGGGCCAGGGGGCGGCCCACCGCACTCTTGCCGGCCCCCATCATGCCGACCAGATAGATGTTGAGACCCTGGAGCCTTTGGGCCAGGGCCTGATGGGTGGGATGGGGGGGGGAGGTCATGCCAGCGGCGCCAGGGCCCAGGGCCCGTTTCTAGGATGGAGAGCCACCAACCCCGGGCGATGACGGCGTCAGCACCACGTCCCAGCCATGGCCGGGGTCGCCCTTGCGTGATCACTCGCCGGGCCAGCTTTAGTGCCAGCCATCTCTATTGGCTGCCCGAGCTCACTGCCGAGCAGAACCAAGCCCGCTTTGGGCCCTGCAGCCTGGCCCCTGGCCACGGTCACAATTACACCCTGATCGTGGCGATGGGTGGGGCCCTCGACGGCGACGGCATGGTGCTCAACCTCTCTGAGGTGAAGCACGCCATCCGGGCGGAGGTCACAGACCAGCTCGACTTCCGCTTCCTCAATGAAGCCTGGCCGGAGTTTGATCTGGGCCGGCCGGAGGGGCGGCTGCCCACCACCGAGGCCCTCTGCCAGGCCATCTGGACCCGCCTGGCCCCCCAGCTGCCCCTGGTGGGGCTGCGCCTGCACGAAACCGACACGCTCTGGGTCGACCTGCTCGCCCCCGGCTCCGCCCCAACCCCCATGGAAGCCTTTCTCTCGATCCGCACCCACTTCGCCGCCGCCCATCGCCTGGCCCGGCCCGAGCTCTCCCAAGGCGAAAACGAAACCATCTACGGCAAGTGCGCCCGGCCCCATGGCCACGGCCACAACTACCTGCTCGATGTCACCGTCCGCGGCCCGATCGATGCCCGCACCGGCATGGTCTGTGATCTGGCGGCCCTGCAGCAGCTCGTCGACGACCTGGTGGTAGAGCCCTTCGACCACACCTTCCTCAACAAGGACGTGGAGCACTTCGCCAGCACCGTGCCCACCGCCGAGAACATCGCCCTGCACATTGCCGATCTGCTTACCGCACCGATCGCCGCCAGCGGTGCCCGGCTGCACAAGGTGCGCCTGCAGGAAAGCCCCAACAACGCCGCCGAGGTGTTCGCCGAAACCCCCCAGCTCGAGATGGTGCCCGCGGCCCTGGAAGCCCTGGTGGCCGGCTGAGGCCCATGCTGCGGCCAGTGCTGCGGCTGGTGCTGGCGGTGAGCCTGGATGGCCGGTTGGCGCCCCCCGAAGGGGGCGCTGCCCAGCTGGGTGGCCCGGGAGATCGCCGGGTGCTCGAGGAGGCCCTGGCCTGGGCCGATGGCTGCCTGATCGGCGCCGAAACCCTGCGCCGCCACGGCAGCACCTGCCTGATCCACGCCCAGGATCTGCGGGCCCAGCGCTCTGCAGCCGGCCGCTCTGACCAGCCGGTGGCGGTGGTGGTGAGCCGCACTGCCGCCATTCCGCTCGAGCTGCCGTTCTGGCGCCAGCCCCTCGAGCGCTGGTTGCTGGCTCCGCCCCAGGCGCCCCCCTTCCCGGCTTTCCAGGCCCGGCTGGATTGGGATGGCTGGGCCTCCGCCATCGATGCCCTGGCGGAGCGGGGTTTGATGCGGCTGGTGGTGCTGGGGGGCGCGGCCCTGGCCGGCAGCCTGCTGGCGGGGGATTGGATTGACGAGCTGCAGCTCAGCCTTTGTCCCCGGCTGCTGGGCGGGCCCCACCTCTGGCTGCCCCTGCAGGCGGCGATCGGGAGGGGCGACTGGCACCTGCAGGAGCACCGCCGGCTGGAGGGCGATGAGTTGCTGCTGAGCTACCGGCGGGGTTTGGCGAATCCCTGCACCAGCTCCTTGAGTGGGATGGGTTGAAGGCTGTTGGCCGGCAGTCCCAGCATGCGGGCCAGGCAGCGTTTCACCACCACCTCGCTGTCGGCGCCGAAATCACCGCGAACCATCTCGCCCAGCACCGCCAGGCTGCGGGGGCTCGCAGCGGTTTCCTCCACCAGGCACTTGCTGGTGGGGCGGGCCAGTTGGGCGCAGGGCTCTTCCAGCTGGGCGGCCAGGTTGCCATTGCCCGCCGCCGCTGTTTCCACACAGACGCTTTTGATCCGCTGTTCGAGCTGGGGGCGCAGCAGCTGCAGCACCGGCAACAACAGGTTTGCCTGCAGCCCGTTTGCCAGCAAGGCAGGGGCCAGCAGGGCTGGGGCAAGCAGGTTGGCCAGCAGGGCCGGCACGGGTTGGGGCACCGCGGTGGTGCAGCTTTGGCTAGTTTTGCCCCCTAGCCTCCCTATCGGCCATTTTGCCTGCCATGGCTGAGTTGCAGGCCCGCTGGCACCAGAGCCTCGCCGCGATCCCCGAGCTCAGTTGGGACGCCCTGCTGGCCACTGCCCATCCCCAGGGTCTGCCCTTCTACCGCTGGCGCTGGCTGCAGCAGCTCGAGGCCAGCGCCAGCATCGTGCCCCGCCAAGGCTGGCAGGGGTGCCACCTGGGCCTGTGGCGGGCTGGGCAGTTGGTGGCGGTGGCCCCCTTGTACCTCAAGGGTCACAGCTACGGCGAATTCGTGTTTGACCAGAGCTTCGCCCAGCTCGCCGGCCAGCTGGGCCTGAGCTATTACCCGAAGTTGGTGGGGATGAGTCCGGTGAGCCCGGTGCAGGGCTATCGCTTCTTGATCGACCCCGCCGAGGACTCCGCTGCGATCACCGCCCTGATGATGGAGCTGATCGATGACTTCTGTCGCCAGAACGCAATTCTTAGCTGCAACTTTCTCTACGTCGACCCTGCCTGGCAGCCGTTGGCCGAAGCGGCCGGCTGCGCCGCCTGGGTCAACCAGCAGAGCCTGTGGACCAACCCCGGATTCCCCGATTTTGGCGCCTATCTGGCCAGCTTCAACGCCAACCAGCGCCGCAACATCAAGCGGGAACGGCTGGCGGTGGCGACCGCGGGTTTGGAGGTCACCGCCCTGGCGGGGGAGGCCATCCCGCCGCAGCTGCTGCGACGCATGCACCACTTCTACGCCCAGCACTGCAGCCGCTGGGGCGCTTGGGGCAGCAAATACCTCAGCGAGGCCTTCTTTGAGGCCCTGGCCGTGGATCCCGTCCTGCGCCGCCACCTGGTGCTCTTCAGCGCCCACCGGCAGGATCCCGGCGACCCTGTGGCGATGTCCCTGTGTGTTCGCAGTGATGACCAGCTCTGGGGCCGCTACTGGGGCAGCGACGCAGAGATCGACTGCCTCCATTTCGAGGTGTGTTACTACGCCCCCATTGCCTGGGCGATTGCCAACGGCATCCGCCACTTCGATCCCGGGGCCGGCGGCAGCCACAAGCGACGCCGGGGCTTCGTGGCCCAGCCCCGGGTCAGCTTGCATCGCTGGAGCGATCCCCGCTTTGCGGCGATCCTGCGCCAGTGGCTGCCAGGGGCCAATGCCGAAATGGCCGAGGCGATGGCTGCCATGAATGCGGAGCTGCCCTTCACGGCTGCCTACGATCCTCCCCATGCCTGACCAGCCCCCCACCCGTCAGCAGCTCGATGACCAGCTATCCCAGCGGTTCATCGCCCTTGATCCGGCGGGCTATTTCCTGATTCGCATCGACCGCCAGGCCCAGGAGCTGGTGGCCGAGCACTACGGCAACGGGATCGACGGGCGCGGCTTGGCCACCGATCCGGCAACCGGCGAAGTGCTCAGCTGCCGTGGCGGCGGCCCACCGCGGCAGCCCTTGGCAGTGTTCCGGGGCCGTACTGCCAAGCAGGTTGGCATTGCCCTCACCGAGGGACCATCCCCCCATCCCCTCAGTTGTCTCGACCATGCCCTCTACCTGGGCCGGGAGTTGCAACGGGCCCAGGCCTGTCTGGAGCAGGGCCTGGAGTACGTGCAGGACTGAGTCGGGCGGATTCAGACCGGTTGGAGCTCCCGGCTGGGTTCGGCAGGGGCCTTGGGGGGATCGGGGGGCAGCACGGCCAGCTGCTCTTCGATTTCCCGCCGCACGATGGCGCGGTATTCGAGGAAGTGCTCGTTGTGGGCCAGGATTGAGATGAAGCCGATCAGGCGCTTGGGGTTTTGGCGGTACATGCCGTAAAGGGCTTTCCAGAACCGCACCCGGGTATCGCGCTTGAGGCCCTGGCGCCAGAGCACGATGACCAGGGCCCGCAGGTCGATCCAGCTGGGGGGTTTGGCCGGGCGGCTGCCAGGAACAACCAGCTTCTTCCATTGCTGGGGCGGGAGTTTCAGGAAGTAGGAATAAACGCGATCAATGAAAGCGTTTGGCTCATAAAGGGCGCCGAAGGCGTCGACATACTCATTGGCGATGTCGCGAATCGGCCGGGTTGGTGTGAAATTGAGCAGGTTTGTCTGGTTCACCCCTTTGGCTGAGGCTTTGCCTTCAATCAGGCGACCTTCCCTCTCAAGGCGATGCCAAAGCGCCGTATTCGGCAGGGCTTGCAACATGCCCATCATGGCGTGGGGGATGCCTGTACGGGTTACGAATTCGACAATTCTTCCCCCCGCACCTTCTTTTTCGCCGTCAAAGCCGATGATGAATCCAGCCATCACCCGCAGGCCATAGGAGGTGATCTTATTGACCGAATCCTCCAGTGAGCCGCGGGTATTCTGCAGTTTGCCAGCCGTTTCAAGGCTCGATTCGTCCGGAGTTTCGATGCCGAGGAAGACGCTCTCAAAGCGGCATTCCACCATCATCTGCATCAGGGCATCATCGGCCGCTAGGTCAACCGAAGCTTCGGTGGCGAAGCTGAAGGGGAAGCCGTGGTCAATCTGCCACTGCTTGAGCATGGGCAGCAGTAATTTGACGTTGCGCTTGTTGCCGATGAAGTTGTCGTCTACAAGGAATACAGACCGGCGCCATCCCAGGTCGTAGAGACATTGGAGTTCGGCAACTAATTGATCAGGATTTTTGGTGCGGGGCTTGCGGCCATAGAGCACGATGATGTCGCAAAATTCGCACTGGAATGGGCAGCCCCTCGAGAACTGCACTGACATTTCCGAGTAGGCGCCCAGCTCCAGCAGGTCAAAGCGAGGAACTGGTGTGCCGGTTACATCGGGCTTGACGCCGTCGGAGCTGAAACGGCCCTGGCTGTCACCCCGCTCAATGGCTTCGATGAACATCGGCAGGGTGATTTCACCCTCATCGAGGATCTTGAAATCCGCCAGGTCGAGCTCAGGGGCGTCGGGGGTGGAGCTGGCAAAGGGACCGCCCACGGCCACGGGGATGCCCCGCTTCTTGGCTGTGGCGATCTGCACGGCCATGTCGGCCTTCTGCACGATCATTCCTGAAATCACCACCAGCTCGGCCCAGTCCCATTCGGCTTCAGTTACCTCGCGCACGTTGCGATCCACCAACTTCATCTCCCACTGCTGGGGAAGCAGGGCGGCCACAGTCACCAGACCCAGGGGCGGGAGCAGGACCTTGCGGTCGATCAGCTCGAGGATTTTTTCGTAGCTCCAGAAGGTTTTCGGGAACTCGGGGTAGACGAAGAGGGTGCGCATGCAGGCAGCAGAGCTGGTGATGAATCTGGGCTGAGCAGGGGCGCTTGGGCTGCGCTGGTAGGTGGGGGAACCGGTTGAATTGGCGCAAGCCTAGGCGGTTTGGCAGTGGGTCTAGGCCGCCAGCCATTCTGCTGTAATGGCGTCAGCATTTGTTTGGCAAGCCATGGCTGCTGCGATCTACCTGGGTCTGATGGGCGGCGGCATCGCCGTGGCTATTGCCGCCTCGATCGTGCTGCGCGGCATCAAGTTGATCTGAGCTCGGCAGCTGCTCCCACCACCACCCCCAGCAGGTCATAGGTGTCCGCGCCTGTGATGCGCACCTTCACCAGGGTGCCCGGGGCGGCACAGAGCCCCCCCTCCCCCGGACTCACCCGCACCTCGCCGTCCACCTCCGGGGCGAAGCGGGCGCAGCGGCCGAGCATCTCGCCGCTGCTGGGGTTCTCCTGCTCGATCAGCACATCCACGACCTTCCCCACCCAGGCGGCGTTGAGCGCCGCGGCGATCGGTTGCTGCAGGGCCATCAGGCGGTCCTTGCGCTCGAGTGCGATCCCGTGGGGCACCTGATCCGGTAGCTCTGCCGCCGGTGTGCCCTCTTCAGCAGAGAAGGTGAACACCCCCACATGGTCGAAGCGCTGCTCGGCGACAAAATCCAGCAGGTGCTGGAAGTGCTCCTCGGTTTCGCCGGGAAAGCCCACGATGAAGGTGGTGCGCAGCACCGCGTCGCCCAGCTGCTCGCGGATGCGGCCCAGCACCCCTGCGGTCACGTCGGCCTGCCAGGGGCGGTTCATGGCCCGCAGCACCTCCGGGTGGCTGTGTTGCAGGGGCAGATCCAGGTAGGGCAGCACGTTCGGCACCTCCCGGTAGGCCGCCAGCACCTCGCTCGTCAGCCCGGTGGGATAGGCATAGTGCACCCGCACCCAGGGGATCTCCACCTCCCCCAGGGCCCGCAGCAGCTCCGCCAGCTGGGGCTTGCCGGCCAGATCGAGGCCGTAATTGGTGCTGATCTGGCTGATCAGCACCAGCTCCTGCACCCCCTGGGCCGCCAGTTGCTGCGCCTCAGCCACAATGCTCTCGATCGGCCGGGAGCGCTGGTTGCCACGCAGGTGGGGAATGATGCAGAAGGCACAGCGGTAGTCGCAGCCCTCGGCCACCTTCAGGTATGCCACCGCCTCGCTGGTAGTGCGGTAGCGGGGCAGGTGCTCATCGCCCACGAAGGTGGGGATGGCGCTCACCTGGTTAACCCGCTCGCCGGCTTCGACCCGCTCCAGCACGCTGACGATGTGCTGGTAGTCGCCGGTGCCCACGATCGCTTTGGCTTCGGGGAGGCTTTCGAGCAGCTCCTCCTGGAAGTGCTGGGCCAGGCAGCCGGCGATGATCAGCTCCTTGCCCTGCTCCGCCAGTTCCACCAGGGTGCGCACCGACTCCTCGCGGGCCTCCTGGATGAAGCTGCAGGTATTGACCACCACCACGCTGGCGTCGGCCTCATCGGCGCTCACGCCGTAGCCCGCCTCGGCCAGCAGGCCGAGCATGTGCTCAGTGTCCACCCGGTTCTTCTCGCAGCCCAGGTGGGCGAAGGCCACGGTTTTTTTGCTCATCGATCCGTTCTTCGCGCCACGGGCATCACGCCCTTCACCCTATGGGGGCGCGGGCATTGGGAGGGGACTGCGAGAATGGCATCAATGCAGCCGATGCCGTGACCTCCACCCGCCTCAGCCAGCGCCTCAACAGCAACCGGCGCCGCAGCGATCCAGGCCGGCGCTGGGCCCGGGTGGCCATGGCGGTGCTGGCCACCATCGGCGCCATCGATACCGGCGCCATCACCTTGAAGCGCTGGGGCCTGGTGGGCCCCCTGAGCTGCCCGGGCGGCGCTGAAGGCTGCGACAAGGTTCTCAACAGCCCTTGGGGCAGCGTGCTGGGCCAGCCCCTTTCCCTGTTTGGCTGGCTGGCCTACGGGGCCGTGCTGACCATGGCGGTCCTGCCGCTGGTGCTGCGTGACGATTCCAGAGCTGCCCTGGCCCAGCGCAGCTGGCGGGGGCTGCTGCTGCTCAGCACGGCCATGGCGGTGTTCAGCCTGTTGCTGATGGGGCTGATGGTGGTGAAGATCCAGGCGTTCTGCTTCTTCTGCGTGCTCTCGGCCACGCTGAGCCTGGGCCTGTTCGTGCTCTGCCTGGTGGGTGGCGACTGGGAAGACCGCGGCCAGGTTGTCTTCCAGGTGGTGATCGTGGGCCTGCTGGTAGGCCTGCTGGGCATCGGCTGGGCGGCTTCGCTGGATCGTCCGGCAGCGGTTCGTCGCGCCGGTATGCCCCCGGCGGTGGAGACGGTCAGCAGTGGCCAGGCCCTTGCCCTGGCTGAGCACCTCAGCCGGATTGGCGCCGTGATGTACACGGCCTACTGGTGCCCCCACTGCCATGAGCAGAAGGAGCTGTTCGGCCAGGCCGCCAGCGCCAAGCTCAAGCTGATCGAATGCGCCGCCGATGGCCAGAACAGCCAGAAGGCCCTCTGTGACACCAAGAAGATCGAAGGTTTCCCCTCCTGGGAGATCAACGGCAAGCTCGACTCCGGCGTTAAGTCCCTGGCCGACCTGGCCCAGCTTTCGGGATTCAACGCCCCGGTTCCCTGATTCAGACCATTGCGGCGGTGCTGGGCGGGCAGCCCAGCTGCTGGTCGGTGTGCCGCTGCCAGAAGGGCTGGGGGGCTGGGGCATCGGTGCGGTGGTGGCCCCCCCGGCTTTCCGCCCGAAACAGGGCCGCCTCGATCAGCAGCCCCGCTAGCACCTGGCGCTGGTGCAGCTCCTGCAGGCCCTTGAGGGCAGGCACGTCGGCCGGTTTAACCAGCCCAACTTGGCCGCTGCGCAGCGATTGGAGCCCGCGCCAGGCTGGGCTGGCTTCCAGTTGTTGGCGCTGCTGAAGCACCTGCCGGAGGGCCTGCGCCAGGGTATGGGCACTGCGCTCCACCCCGGCCACCTGCCAGCAGAGGTCCCGCAGGGCGTTGATTTGCCGCTCGAGGGTTTCCAGACTGGGAAGGGCCAGCTCGATTGGGGCGGGCTGCCCTTCCCGGCCGGGCTCCTGGGCCAGGGGGGCTGGCGGCAGCTGGATCCCGCGCAGCTGGCGGGCAAACACCAGACACTCCATCAGGGAGTTGCTGGCCAGGCGGTTGGCACCGTGCACGCCAGTGCAGGCCACTTCCCCCACGGCGTAGAGCCCTGGCAGGCTTGTGGCCGCATCCAGGCTGGTCCACACCCCGCCCATCCAGTAGTGGGCGGCGGGGGCCACGGGAATTGGGGCCCTGGTCGGTTCCAGCCCCAGTTCGCGGCAGCGGCCCAGGATGGTGGGAAATTGCTGCTCCAGCCGGGCCCCGCCGACGGGCCGCAGATCCAACCAGAGATGGTCCACATCGAGATCCCGCATCCGCCGGGCCAGGGCCCGGCTGACGGCGTCCCTGGGGGCCAGGTCCCCCCCCGCCAGGGCGGCCACTGGGCTGGCGCCATTGCTCTCCACCAGGCGGGCCCCTTCACCGCGGACGGCCTCTGAAATCAGGAAATGGGGGGCCCCCGGCAACATCAACGCGGTGGGATGGAACTGGACGAATTCCAGATCGCGCACCCTCGCTCCGGCTTGCCAGGCCATCACCACCCCATCGCCGCTGGCCAGATTGGGATTGGTGGTGTGGGCAAAGAGGTGGCCACCGCCGCCGGTGGCCAGCACCACGGCCCGGGCCCTGAGCCAGTGGATGCGGTTCTGCTCAAGCACTTGCAAGCCCACACAGCGGCCGTCTTCCATCCAGAGCTGCAGGGCCACAACCCCCTTGCGCTGCTCGAGCCGGGGCCGCTGCTGCACCTCCCTTTCCAGGGCCTCCACCAGGGCGCCACCGGTGCGGTCCTGGGCGTGGAGCACCCGCCGGTGGCTGTGGGCCGCCTCCAGAGTGGTGCTCAGGCTGTCGCCATCCCGATCAAAGGCCATGTTCAGCTGGAGCAGGCGCTCCACGCAGGCCGGGGCCTCATGCACGAGCCGTTCGACGGCCTCCCGATCGCAGAGCCCCCCCCCGGCCTTGAGGGTGTCGTTCACATGGCTGGCAAAGCTGTCATCCGGCCGGGTAACCGCCGCGATGCCTCCCTGGGCCCAGCGACTGGCGGAGCGGGGTTTGCTGCGGGGATCGCTGTGGGGATCGCTGTCCTTGCTGAGCAGGAGCACCCGCAGGGGGCGAGGCAGCTCCAGGCAGGCCATCAGGCCGGCAGCTCCGCTGCCCACCACCACCACATCCCAAAACTGCTCTGGCATGGCGGCAGAAGACATCCGGCAAGGACCGGCACTAAAAAAGCCGCCGGAAGGCCCCGACGGCTTTCAAGCGGAGGTGAGCTTAGGGCTCAGCGGTACTGACCGTCATTGATGCGGTCGTCGCCTTCGTTGAGGGCAATGGAGGCCTCAGTGACGGTGAAGTTGTCCTTGTATTTGTTGAACAGTTCCTTCTGGCGCTCGGTGAGGTCGAGGCTCAGCACGTCGTCGACGCTTTGGTAAGGGCCCCCCAGCACGATCTTGCCCGCCAGGGTGGGATACATGCCGGGGTAGTCCTGGAAGCGGCGCACCGAACAGTTGTTGAGATCCACCTTGCCGGCGCGCTCGGCGATTTTGTCATCGATGAGATTGCGCCGCTCGGCGGCATAGGCCGCTGGCGGAAGCAGCAGTGTGATCAGGAGGCCGGCGAGCACAACACCTCCCATCAGCCAGGCAACTAGCCGTTTCATCACGACACTCCGTTGAACTACGGGACGAGAGGCGGCCAGGGCCACCGGAAGCCCAACGTTACAGAGAAGGGACCGGATCCCTGCAACTGGAGGCCCAGCCTTTTGCAGATCTTCAGATCGGATTCCCCGACTAGATCAGCCCAGTCAGGACAGGGGCCCCCAGGGCAGCCAGCAGAAACAGGCCATCAACGGCCAGGGTGGTGGCCAGGGCAGCGCTGCAGATTCGGCCGGCCTCGCCCCGGCGCCAAAGCCAGCGGCAGGCCTGGATCAGGGCCGCTGCAAAGCTGATCACCAGGGTCAGGGGCAGGGGGGAAAGTACCTGCCGGGCGAGGCTCTGCAGCAGCAGGGAGGCTTCCGGCGGACTGGCACTGAGCACCTGGGGCCAGCTGGCCATCACTCCGGTGGCCGCCATGGCGGCATCGGTGGCGGCGGTGCCCAGCAGGGAGCCCAGGTAGAAGGCGCAGGCCAGTTTCCAGCGACCCCGGAGGCCCGTGAGGGCCAGGGGCAGGGCAAAGGCCTCGATCGGCAGGTGCCAGAGGGGGTGAAGCCGGAACCAGCCCCAAAACAGACATCCGCCCAGCCAGCTGCCACAGAAACCCACCAGCAGTTCCCCCGCCCGGGCAACTCGGGGGTCCCTGTGCCGGCTGAGCAGCAGGGCTAGGGCCAGCAAGGGCGCGGTGAATACCGCGGCGCTGAAGGGAGCCAGCCTTACCCAGGGGGCTTGGAGAAAAACCGGCAGGGTCACCAGCAGCCCACTCGCCAGGGTCAAGCTGGAGAGGCCCAAGCTGGAGAGGCCCAGGCGGGAGTTGCTCCAGGGAGCAGCCGCTGGCGCTGAGTCCAGGCTGGTAGCTGGCAAGAGTGCGCTGGCGGGGGCGCCGACCACTAAGGGATGTAAAGAAAGTTTTCTGAGCTTAAGGGGCCGGAGGGAGGCTCCGGCCATAGGGTCCCCCCAGCCTTTCTGGTTTGTGATGGTTCCCTTTGCAGAAGTGCCGCTGCTGCCCGCCGCGGAGATTGGCTTTTGGGAAGCCTGCTTTCGCTCGCTGGTGCTGGGGGTGGTGCAGGGGCTTACCGAGTTTCTGCCGATCAGCAGCACGGCCCATCTCAAGGTGGTGCCGGTGCTCCTGGGTTGGGGTGATCCGGGCGTAGCGGTGACGGCCGTGATCCAGCTGGGCAGCATTGTGGCCGTGCTGGCCTACTTCCGCTCCGACCTGGCCGCGGTGTTGCGCGGCGTCAGCCGGGCCTGCCGCCATGGCCAGTGGAACGATCCCTCCGCCCGCCTGGGGGTTGCCATCGCTTTGGGCACCGTGCCGATTGTGTTGGCGGGCCTGGCCCTCAAACTTTGGCTGCCGGGCTACGACAACTCGCCGCTGCGAAGCATGGGGTCCATCGCCATGGTTTCGATTGGCATGGCCCTGCTGCTGGCCTGGGCCGAGCTGGTGGGCCGGCGCCAGCGGCAGCTCGACGACGTGCTGCCTCGAGACGGGATCTGGGTGGGCCTGGCCCAGGCCCTGGCCCTGGTGCCCGGGGTCTCCCGCTCCGGCAGCACCCTCACGGCCGCCCTGTTTGATGGCTGGCAGCGCCCGGCGGCTGCCCGCTTCTCCTTCCTGCTCGGCATCCCGGCCATCACGCTGGCGGGCCTGGTGTCCCTGAAGGAGGCCTTCGCGGCTCCCGCCGGCGGCGGCCCCCTGCCCCTGCTGGTGGGGATCGTTTCTGCCGCGGTGGTGTCGTGGCTGGCGATTGCCTGGCTGCTGCGCTTTCTGCAGCAGAACAGCACCTGGGTGTTTGTGGTTTATCGGCTGCTGTTTGGCATCGGCATCCTGATCTGGCTGGGCGCCAGAGTGGGCGCCTAGTCAAGGCCTTACGCCGTGTGGAATGAGCCCTCAGCGGGCATCGCCCTAGCCGCCCTGGAGGGCGAAACCCCCAGGCTGCCCGCCCCCGCCGTGGTGGCCACGGTGGAGCCCGGCTCCATCGCCGAGGAGCTCGGCTTCCAGCCCGGCGATCGCCTGCTCAGCATCAATGGCCGGCGCCCCCGCGATCTGATTGATCTGCAGATGCTGGTGGGAGAAGAGGAACTCACCCTGGAGGTCGAAGACCCCAACGGCACCCTGCACCGGGTGGAGTTGGAGAAGGATCTCGATGACGGGCTGGGCCTGGGTTTCACCGAGGCCCTCTTCGATGGCCTCAAGCAGTGCAATAACCACTGCCCTTTCTGCTTCATCGACCAGCAGCCGCCTGGGCGGCGCAGCAGCCTCTATCTCAAGGATGACGACTACCGGCTGAGTTTTCTTTACGGCTCCTACCTGACCCTCACCAACCTGGGCGCCGCAGACTGGCAGCGGATTGAGGAGCAGCGGCTCTCCCCCCTGTTTGTATCTGTCCATGCCACCGATCCCGAGCTGCGCAGCCGCTTGCTGGTGAACCCCCGGGCAGGCCAACTACTGGAGCAGCTGGCCTGGTTTGACCAGCGGGATCTGCAGATCCATGCCCAGGTAGTGGTGTGCCCTGGCCTCAATGACGGCCAGGCCCTGGAAACCACCTTGGCCGATCTGGCGGCCTTTGGCGGCGGTGAATGGCCGGCGGTGCTCTCGGCCGCGGTGGTGCCGGTGGGCCTCACCCGCTTTCGCCCTGCTGGGGATGCCCTGGTGCCCGTGGATCGGCGCTCAGCACTCCAGGTGATCGCCCTGGTGGAAGCGCTGCAGCTGCAGTTCCAGCAACGCCTGGGCAGCCGTTTCGCCTGGCTCTCCGATGAGTGGTATCTGATGGCGGGGCTGCCCTTGCCTCCCCGCAGCGAATATGAGGATCTGCCCCAGCAGGAGAATGGCGTGGGCAGCATCCGCGCCTTCCTAGAAGCGCTGGACCTGGCCACCCGCAATCTGCCCCGGGCCCTGGCCAGGCCCCGTCGCCTCAGCTGGGTGGTGGGGAGGCTGGTGGCTGAGGCGCTGGAGCCGGTGGTGACCCGGCTGAATGGGGTGGCGGGGCTGGAGCTGATCCTGCACGGCTTGCCGAGCCCCTACTGGGGGCAGGACCAGGTGGTCACGGGCCTGCTGACGGGTTCGGATCTGCTGGGCGGCCTGGCCGCTTGCGACCTGGGTGAGGCCCTGCTGCTGCCGGCTGTGATGCTGCGCCAGGGGGAGCCGGTTTTTCTCGACGACCTGCCCCTAGCCGAGCTCGAGCGGCAGCTGCCCGTGCCGGTGATTTTGCTTCGGGGTGCGGAAGACCTGGTGGCCGCTTGTCTGGGCGGTCAGCTTCAATCTCCTTAAGATCTGTCTATTCCAAGAACCTTAGGTGTGCTCAAGCCCATCTCGCGACTAGGCCTCCTGGCTCTCCTGGGGGCTTCGATGGTGCTGCAAGTAGCCGGAGCCCAGGAGCAGCCCGCGAGCCCTGCCCTGCCCTTGGCACCAGACACCGTGGGCGCCGACCCCAACAAAAAACTGCGCGGCTATCGCCCCCGGGTCAATCCCGCCCTGGTGCCCCCGGCCGCCACCCAGCTCGCCCCTGGCCTGGAAAATCTCTCGGCCCCGGCCTCCCTGGCCCTGCCGATCAAGCCCGGGCAGGTGGTGATCCAGCAACTGCGGCCCCTGGGCCTGCAGGAGGTGGAAAACCTCGCCGAAGTCAATAATCCCAACCTCAAGGCGATCGCCAGCCAGGTGGACCAGGCCCAGAGCAATCTGCGGGCCCAGATAGCCCTCTGGTATCCCAGCCTCAACCTGCAAGCCAACTCCCTGCCCACCTTCACCACGGGCGTGGCCCGTTCCAACGCGGCCAACGGCACCACCCGCACGTCTGCCACGGACCGGTGGGCTTTCGGGACGTTGTTGACGGCCCAGTGGGCCCTGATCAACCCCCAGCGCACCCCCACCATTGCCGCCGCTCGTGATCAATTTGAAAAGGCCAAGTTTCAATACGTGATCGCCCTGCGGGATCTGCGTCTCCAGGTGGCCTCGGCCTACTTCGACCTGCAGCAGGCTGACGACCAGGTGCGCATCGGCCAGGAATCGGTGCGGGCTTCGATCGTCAGCCTGCGGGATGCCAAGGCCCGTTTCCAGGCCGGTGTCGCCACCAAGCTCGAGGTGCTCGAGGCGGAAACCCAGCTATCGCGCGACCAGCAGCTGCTCACCAGCGCCCTGGCAGCCCAGGCCATAGCCCGGCGCAGCCTGGCGGCCCTGCTGGATCTGCCCCAGAACGTCACCCCTACGGCCAAGGATCCGGCCCGGGTGGTCGGCGTTTGGCAGCCATCTCTGCAGGAGAGCGTCGTGGCGGCCTACACCTTCCGCGAGGAGCTGGATCAGGCCCTGCTCGACATCTCGATCGCCAACAGCCAGGCCAATGCGGCCCTGGGTAGTGTGCAGCCCTTCCTGAACATCTTCACCGCCTTCACCGGCAACATCTTTGATGGCAATCAGTCGGTCATTACCGCCCAGCCGGGTTCCAGTGGCACGAACTACGACACGGCCATCGGCCTCAATCTGAGTTGGAAACTCTTTGATGGTGGTGCGGCTGCAGCCCAGTCACGCCAGAACAAGCAGCTGGCCCAGGAAAACACGTTCCGCTTTGCCCAGCGGCGCGATGGCATCCGTCTGGAGGTGGAGGAGAGCTTCTACGAGCTGGAGAAAAACAACCGCAACATCGTCACCACCTCCCGGGAAGTGATTTCGGCAAGGGAGGCGTTGCGCCTGGCCCGGTTGCGTTTCCAGGCCGGTGTCACCACCCAGAGGGAGGTCGTTGACAACCAGCGAGATCTCACCCAGGCGGAAGTGCGCTATTCAGCTGCTATCACTGACTACAACAAGCGCCTTGCGGAGCTGCGCCGCCGCACCGGCCTCGATCAGGTCGCATCCTGCGCCCCCGTTG
>ERZ889217.901-NODE-901-length-16502-cov-16.194260_pt1 | contig 16502 bp, 16 predicted proteins | sample MGYA00521098_ERZ889217 | MGnify/ENA primary metagenome ERZ889217 (study PRJEB32303, sample SAMEA104408613) | aquatic metagenome | biome: Brackish water; feature: Pelagic; material: water | place: Baltic Sea | collected 2014-06-10T22:04:00 | depth 2,362 m ...
TCGCGTTCAATCGCCGAAGCGCACGGCAGTGCTGAGTTGCACATCATTCCTGGTGGCGGGCATCGGTTGCGTCACGACCCACGGGCGATTGCAATGTTGATTGGTTGGCTCGACCGCCAGCGTTAATGGTTGAGTGCTGCGTGATTATCGGTCGTAGCCGTCAGGGTGACGCTCGTGCCAGCGATACGCGCTGGAGATAATTTCGCGCAAATCTCTCGTGGCGCGCCACCCTAAAACTGCGCGCATCAACGTGGGGTCGGCAAACACCGCAGCGGGGTCGCCGGCGCGACGGCCGGTGATGTGGTGTGGCAGCGCACGACCCGTGACCGATTCGGTCATCGCCATGAGTTGTTTGACAGAAGTTCCTTGCCCGGTGCCTACATTGCAGATCAGCGACTTGCCACCAGAAGCTAGATAGTCGAGTGCTTTCACGTGGGCATCGGCAAGATCTGAGACGTGCACATAGTCGCGCACGCAACTGCCATCCGCAGTGGGGTAGTCGTCGCCAAACACCTCCAGCGATGTTTGGGCGCCGAACAGCACTTTCATGACGACCGGAACCAGGTTCTCGGTGGCCGACCAGTCTTCGCCCATGTCGCCAGATTCGTGGGCGCCGGCCGCGTTGAAATAACGCAGGCAGACCGAAGTCAGACCCGCAGCATCACTTGCGCCAAGAAAGCGTTCGACGTCGGCTTTGGTTTGGGCGTAGACGCTTTCGGGTCGCACGGGTGCATCTTCGTTAACAGGGGCAGTGTCGGGCGTGCCGTACACCGCAGCCGATGAAGAAAACACAATGCGCGTTACTTCGTTTTCAAGCAGTGACTCCACCAGGCTGATTGAGGCTGCCACATTGTTTTGGTAGTAGCGCAGCGGCTCAGTCATGGATTCGCCGACTGCCTTGTATGCCGCAAAGTGGATGACGCTCTCCACGCGATATTTGCGACACACTTTGCCTACTGTGCGTTGATCAGCGATATCACCCACCACGAGGTCGATGTCATTGAGTGCATCTCGGTAGCCGCGTTCGAGCGTGTCGAGCACCACCACATCGCGCCCCAGCTCGGTGAGCAGGCGGGCAGTGTGCGAGCCGATGTAGCCAGCACCGCCAGTGATGAGGATGGTCATGTGACTAGCGCTTTTTTAGCGGTCGACTTTGCTTGTCGCGATCACGAGCCTTTTCAAGTTGTTTGAAGCGGCGCACTTTGAGCAAGGCTTCAAGTGAATCAATGTCGGCAACCGTGCGCATGCGATGGTCGCCAAACGGTTTAGCCACCTTTTGCCAACCTTCGGGGGCGATGCCAAAGCGTTTGGCCAAGAGGGCGATGAAGATTCTTGCTTTTTCGTCACCGAAGCCGGGCAGCTTTCGCAGTCGGGCATATAGTTCGCTCGCGTCGTCGACGTCTTTCCAGATGTTGGCGCCCTTGTTGGCGTACTGATCGGCGATGATGCCGCACAGTTCGTGAATGCGACGTGCCATCGACGCCGGAAAGCGGTGAATCGCAGGCTTTTCACAGCAGCGTGTAACAAATCGCTCGACATCCATCGCCGCAAACTTGCGGGGGTCGAGATGGCCGAAGCGTTCGGTCAATGTGTGCGGGCCAGTGAACGCCCATTCCATCGGCACTTGCTGATCAAGCAGCATGCCGATGAGCAGTGCCGTGCCGTCTCGCTGCAGCAACCGGTCGGCTTTGACAATGCCCGTCACGTAGAGGTCGCTGGAGCTTTGTTTAGGCATACTGCGGATTGATACTTTCTGGATTTAGACCGTAGTGGGCGATTGCATCAGCGACGAGTTCGGGTTTTAGTTCGCCAGTGCGGGCCAGTGCGTGCAAAGTTGCCACCACGATGTTCGGCATGTCGACTTCAAAGTGACGGCGCAACGCTTCGCGGGTGTCGCTACGACCAAAGCCGTCGGTACCGAGCGGCACGAACAATCGACTTGGCACAAAGCGGGCCACTTGCTCGGGCACGATGCGCATGAAGTCGGTTACCGCCACCACTGGGCCGGCCCCATCGTCGAGTAAGCGCGTTACGTCGGCTTGGCGCGGTGACGCAGTTGGGTGCAGACGGTTCCAGCGTTCGACATCGAGGGCGTTCTCGCGCAAGGTTTTGTACGAGGTTGCCGACCACAGATCGCACGACACATCCCAGCGTGCTGCTAATTCCACACCAGCGGCCTGCACGGCAGAATGCGCCGAACCAGAAAACACCAGCGTGGCATGGTGCTTGGCGGCCCCGGCATCGCTCAGTTTGTACAGGCCGCGCATAATTTGAGCATCAAGGTCGGCAACTGCTGGGCGGGGTGGCATTGGATAATTTTCGTTGTACAACGTGATGTAATAAAACACGTCGGTAGGCACTTCGCCGTACATCTCGTGCAATCCGCTGCGCACAATTGCGGCAACTTCGTAGGCAAAAGCCGGGTCGTAGGCGCGACATGGTGGCACGGTGCTGGCCAAGACGAGCGAGTGACCATCTTGATGTTGCAAACCTTCGCCCATCAACGTGGTGCGCCCGGCGGTGGCGGCGAGCAAAAACCCGCGGGTGCGGGCATCGGCGGCTTGCCAAATCAAATCGCCCACTCGCTGAAAACCAAACATTGAATAAAACGTGTAGAACGGCACCATTTCGATACCGCGTGTGGCATACGCCGTGCCAGCAGCGATGAAACTGGCCAGACTGCCCGCTTCGGTGATGCCTTCTTCAAGAATTTGGCCAGAAGTGGATTCGGCGTAGGTCAACAACAAGTCGTGGTCGACGGGTTCGTACTTTTGTCCTTGTGAGGCGTAGATCTTGAGTTCGCGAAACAGCGAATCCATGCCGAACGTGCGTGCTTCGTCAGGGATGATCGGCACGACGCGTTCGCCGAACGCAGCATCGCGCGCCAAGTTGCGCAACAGGCGCGTGAAGCCCATCGTGGTGCTGACAGATTGCTGGCCGCTGCCTGAATCAAACTCGCGAAACACGTCATCGCTGGGCAGAGTGAGCCGTCGTCGTGCTGTGGCGATGCGCCGTGGCACGAAACCGTCGAGTGCACGTCGGCGGGCAATTAAGTATTGGTATTCAACCGAATCTTCTGGTGGGCGATAATACGGCGCCACTTCGCCCTCGAGCATTTCGTCGGTGATTTCATCGTTGAGGTGTAAACGGTCGCGCAACACACGCAACTGCTCCACGTTCATCTTTTTAATCTGGTGGGTGGCGTTGCGGCCTTCGATTTCGGGGCCGAGAGTCCAGCCTTTTACGGTTTTTGCCAAAATCGCTGTGGGGCGACCCGAACCAAGGTTGTCGGACGCGGCCTTGAACGCCGCATACACCTTGCGGTAATCGTGGCCACCACGGGGAAGTGCTTGTAGTTCTAGGTCGGTGAGGTGCGACACCATTTCGCGCAAGCGTGGGTCGGGGCCAAAGAAGTTTTCACGAATGTAGTTGCCGTCTTCAACGGTGTAGCGCTGAAACTCGCCATCCACCGTGGAATTCATCTTGTTGAGCAGCACCCCAGACACGTCGCGGGCCAGCAACTCGTCCCACTTCGAGCCCCACACCACTTTGATGACGTTCCAACCTGCGCCACGAAACGTTGCTTCGAGTTCTTGGATGATCTTGCCGTTGCCGCGCACGGGGCCGTCGAGGCGCTGGAGGTTGCAGTTGACGACGAAGACCAAGTTGTCGAGGTGCTCGCGCGAGGCCAGCGAAATTGCACCGAGCGATTCGGGTTCGTCGCATTCACCGTCGCCAAGAAACGCCCACACTCGGCTTTCTGATGTGTCATCCAACTTGCGGTTTTCGAGGTAGCGGTTGAAGCGCGCGTGATACAGCGCTGTGATTGGCCCGAGGCCCATCGACACAGTGGGGAACTCCCAGAACTCGGGCATCAAGCGTGGGTGCGGATACGACGACAAGCCCCGGCCACCACGCCCAATCTCGCGCCGGAAATGATCGAGGTCTTCGGCTTCAAAGCGACGCTCAAGGTATGCCCGCGCATACACACCTGGTGCAGCGTGGCCTTGGAAGTACACGTGGTCGCCGGCTTGGCCGTTGTCTTTGCCGCGGAAGAAATGATTGAAGCCAACTTCGTAGAGCGACGCCGATGATGCAAACGTCGCCAGGTGACCGCCGATGCCTTCGGCCGCGGTGTTGGCACGCACGACCATGACGGCGGCGTTCCAGCGAATGTAGGCCCGAATGCGCCGTTCAAGATGCTCGTCGCCAGGAAACCAAGGTTCGTGTTCGGCAGGAATTGTGTTGACGTATGGTGTCGAAACGGTGGCTGGAAAGCTCACCTGGGTTTCACGAGCGCGTTCGAGCAAACGTGACAGCAAGTATCGGGCACGAGTCTTGCCTTGCACGTCGACGATTGCATCAAGCGAGTCGAGCCACTCCTGAGTTTCTTGCGGGTCAGTGTCGGGCAGCTGATGTACCGATCCATCAAACAGCATGTGGCTATTCTCGCACGACTAAGGTTGCGGCTTGATGACGCCGATATTGCGCACCGTTTACACCGACGGTGCGTGCTCGGGTAATCCGGGGCCTGGTGGGTGGGCATGGGCGATTGCACCACGCGGTGAAACGAGCGACAGTGGCGCCGAACCCGCCACCACCAACCAGCGCATGGAGTTGCAGGCGGTGCTGAGTGCCATGCTCGCGTTGGCACCAGAGCCCGGCCCCATCGAAGTGGTGTCAGACAGCCAGTACGTCGTTAAATGTTTCACCGAGGGCTGGTGGCAAGGTTGGCTGCGTCGCGGTTGGAAAAATAGTCAACGCCAACCTGTGGCCAATCGGGACTTGTGGGAGCCGCTCATCGACTTGGTGCGAGAACGCGGAGACATCACATTTCGGTGGGTGCGTGGCCACACTGGCGACCCCATGAACGAACTCGTTGATGTTCTCGCTGTGGCTGCAATCGAGCGCGTGCGCTAGCGTTCGCCGCCATGGAACTCACCAACTCAAGCGCCATCGTCACCGGAGGAGCCAGCGGCATCGGAGCCGCCGCGGCTCGCATGCTCGCCAAGAAAGGTGCCAAAGTCGTCATCGCCGACTTGCAGGCCGACAAAGGTGAAGCCCTCGCCAAAGAAATTGGTGGAGCCTTCTGCAAAGTCGACGTGACCAACACTCAAGACATCATCAACGCCGTCGAGATGGCCACATCGATGGGCCCGATTCGCGCACTCGTGAACTCTGCTGGCATCGGCTGGGCGCAACGTACTGTTGGCAAAGACGGCACGGTTGACTCGGCGGCCAACCTTGACGCTTTCAAAAAAGTTATTGCCATCAACCTGGTGGGCACGTTCGACTGCATTCGCGTGGTGGGCACTGCAATGAGTCGCAACGAGCCGCTGGCGCACGGCGAGCGCGGCGCGATCGTCAACATTGCATCGGTTGCAGCCTTTGACGGGCAAATTGGTCAGGCTTCGTATTCGGCTTCCAAGGGTGGTGTAGTGGGTATGACCCTGCCCATCGCTCGCGACCTGGCAGCAATCGGGGTGCGCATCAACACTGTGGCACCGGGATTGATTGACACGCCTATCTATGGTCAGGGTGATTCGAGCGAAGCATTCAAGAGCAACCTGCAAAAAGGTGTGTTGTTTCCGCAGCGCCTCGGTGACCCTGAAGAACTTGCATCAATGGTGATGGAATGCATCACGAACAGTTATATGAACGCCGAGACCATTCGTGTCGACGGCGGCATTCGCATGCCACCGAAATAAACCGTTTTGTCACGCGCCGCATTCGTAACGCACCGCGACCCGTTCACGCCGTTTGATACGGCACCTGCGACGTCGAATGTCAACGCGGGCTACATCGCACGGATTCCACATGATGAAATTCTTCCGCAGGTGGTCGGTGACGCATTCCGCCATCGCGTGGGGGTCAAGCCACTAGAAGTTGACAAGTGGTTCGTGCGCGACGCGGACTGGGAACCCACGTTGGCCATGAAGCGAGCACTGATCGCAGATCGGCGCCACGAGGTGGTGTCGTTTCGCGATGACTGCCACGATGTGGCGCAAGAAGCCGCCGAACTCGTGCTCATGTGGGCAGGCAAGTCAACGAGCCGAACCGGCGTCGAGGCACTGGTGGATGCCGCACTGGCCGTGCCTGATGATCTGACTGTGTTGCGGTCGGTTGCTGCGGGGGATGCCGAGCAGCTGCCATTCGTGGCTGGCGTGGTGTGTTCGCCGAGTCGTTGGCGACTGGCCGACAAAATTGGCCACGACATGTTGGCCGTGCACAAACCTGTGGCGCTGTATGCCGAACATATTGGTGCTGCTGTCGACACAACTTTGACCCGGCTATCACCTGACAAGCCCGTGTGGCGGTCAAATTGGACACTCGAAGATCATCCGGCGTTGTTTCAGCCGTTTGCACCGGGGCGACAATTGGTGGATCATCCGTCGGAGTTATGGATTCGCATCGAGCGCGAAACATTGCGTCGTCTGCCACGCACGAATGGTGTGTTGTTCACCATCCGCGGGTTTCAAGAGCCGCTGGCCACCTATGTGCAGCGAGGGCCCGCGGCAATCGGTGCCCTGCGCGAACTTGTAGTGCGTCTGCCTGATGCCGTCGCTCGCTACAAAAGCGTGTACGACTATCGAGCCGCCACGCTCACGTGGCTCGACTCGCTGCTTGCCTAGGTGGTGTAGTCGGCGTTGATGCGCACATAACCAGCAGTGAGGTCGCAGCCCCACACAGTGGCGGCATGTGTGCCCGTGGCCAGCGAAACATGAATGAGCACGTCGGCGCCTTGCATGTAGGCGCTCAGTTGCGCCAAGCCGGCTTCGTCGACACGCTGCGGGTAGACCTCTTGGGTTCCGAAGCGAATCACCACACGTTGCTGATCAATATCGGGGTACTGCGAACACTTGCCGATGGCCATGGCCACGCGGCCCCAGTTGGGGTCGGCACCGTGCACGGCTGTTTTGACCAGTGGCGAGTTGACAATCGTGCGGGCCACGGTGACGGCCTGTTCATCGTCACGCGCCGAGTCGACACGTACTTCAATGAGTTTTTCTGCACCCTCGCCGTCACGGGCAATTTGCTTGGTGAGCGACAGCAACACTTCGTGCAGTGCCGCAGCAAAAGCGGGGGCGTCGACTGTTCCGGCAGTACCGCTAGCCAAACACACGGTGGTGTCACTGGTGGATGTATCGGTATCGACTGACACTCGGTTGAAGGTGTGATCAACGCAATGGCGAAATGCTGCCTCGAGATCAGATTGTGACACCGCTGCGTCGGTGAACACCAACGAAATATGGGTGGCCATGTCGGGCTCGATCATCCCCACACCTTTGGCTACGCCCACGATGCGCGCCGCCGACCCGCTGATGAGTGCCTCAGCAATCTTTGGTCGCGTGTCGGTGGTCATGATCGCCCGCGCCACCTGCTCGGCGTCGGTGGTGATGGCAACATCACCGAGGGTTTGTAGACCGGCACGAATTTTGTTCATTGGATACTGCCGACCGATGACACCCGTTGACGCAATCACTAGGTCATGCGGTGACATGTCGTAGTGGGCGGCTACTTGATCGACGATTTCGCGCGCGTTGCGCAAGCCTTCATCGCCCGTTGCAACGTTTGAGTTTTTTGACAGCACCACAACGGCGCGAGTGGTGCCGTGCGCTGCCAACTCACGGCTCAATACCACGCTGGCGCCGGCAAATCGACTTTTGGTGTACAGCGATGCACCAACAGTGCCAGGCTCGCCAACCACAACGACAAAGTCGGGCGAGGTGTCTTTGATGCCAAAATTAGCGGTGCGAGCGGTAAAACCCGTTGGCAGTGCAATCATCGTGTGGTCGAAACGTACGCCTAGGAAAATTGCTTCGCCAAATTAAGGAGCGTCTTGCGCATCGCTACTTCGTTGTTCACGATCGCATTCATGGATCGCAAAAACCAGTTGGCCTTATTGGTTTTGTAGTCAAACTGCTCGGTCACCAATGTGCCACCTTCGACCGGCGCCAAAATATAGCGCCATATGTGGCCGCCGAAATGGCGCCAACCAATCTGTTTTCCTTCTTCGAACTCCACCACGATGTTGGTAATGCGGTAGGGCACATACATTCGCATCGACATCCCGAACTTGGCACCAAGTGACAGTCGCGCCGGGCCGCTCAGTTCGCCGCGCAAGGTGCCCGAGCCGTCAATTTCGCAGTGGCGCTTGGGTGTTGCGAGCAACTCAAAAATCTGTTGCGGTGTCGCCGGCACAAATTGCGATACCGAAACCATCTTGCGAGCCGCATCGTGGGCGGGGGATTCGCTGGTGGGGGAACTTGTCATGCCTACGACGCTAGGCGAGTGCGCCAGCCACCAGTTCGCCACAGCGTCGGCCAGAAAACAGCGCACCTTGTGAAGAGCCCGTATCGCGATGATCACCGCAGACGAACACGCCGTTGCCGAGGGCAATATTGCGCTTGGGGTGAAACGGTGGGCGTTGCTCGACGCCGGCATGAGCAATGCGATATGTGCGTAGATGCACCCAGGCGTCGACCTGCGGCCCCCACCACGCACGCAATTGTGTGCGCGCAACTGCAGCGAGGTCGCCGTCAATCACATCGGGAAGTGCCGCGACCACCAAGTGCTTGCCGGCTGGCGCATAGCTAGACGACACGTTGCTCATTACTGCGGCGTTGAGCACTGGGCCTTTGCCCGTGCCATCAAGGATGACCAATCGCGAATCGGTGGGTGCTTTGTCGGTGGAAAAATACACCGCACCTGCCCGGCGCGACTCGCGCTCGGGCAACGCAACGAGTTCGCGGGCAGATGGCAAATCGGAGGCAACGATTACCGCGCGACATTCGATGCGCCGCCCATCACTCGTCACCACGGTGCGTCCGTCGAGTGAAGCCACTTTGGTGTTGAGATGCACGAGACCAGGCAGGCGGTCAGCCATCTGGCGCGGCAGTGCGCCCATGCCCAGGCGGGGCACGGCTGCGTCACCGGCACCGAGGCTGCGAAAGATGATGTCGAACATGCGTCGCGATGTGGTGAGCGAAGGATCGAGTTGAATGCCACCGAACAGCGGGCGAAAGAACTGGTCGATGATTGCTTGTGAAAATCCGGCTCGCCGCAGGGCCACAACCGTGGGCAGGTCTTGTCCGCGCAGCAACTCGCGAGGGTCGCCCCGCAACGTGCGCGCGCGCAACAGGGCAATGCGTGCTTTGTCGGCGATGGTGCCGATGGGTGCGCGAGCCGTGCTCAGTAGTGAGCGTGGCGCACGAAACGGGTCGCTCACTTCGTATGAGCGACCGCGCATCATCACGAGTGCACCTGGCGCAAACTTGCATAGGTCGAGTGCGGCAGTATCTATCTGGCGTTGCAGTTCGGGATACGAAGTCAGCAGTGTTTGAAACCCACGATCAAGACGAAAGCCGTCGACTAGGTCAGTGCGAATTCGACCTCCCACATCGTCTTGTGCCTCGAGCACCACCACATTGAGCGATCTGCTGTGTAAGTGGCGTGCTGCAGCAAGCCCGGCCAAACCGGCGCCAATGATGGCGACATCAGCGCGAACGGGGAGTTGGCTCACTGACCCACCGGCTGCGGAGTCATTTTTGCAATAGAGCGCGCAATGCAATTTCCAACGTGGGATGGCTGAACTCGAAACCAGCGTCACTCAAGGCTGCAGGAATCACGCGTTGCCCAGTAAAGAGCAACGCGTTGGCAAGTTCACCGCCAAGCAAAAGTTTTGGCCCGATTGAAGGCACCGCAAGCACGGCTGGGCGGCGTAACACTTTGCCCATCACGGCAGCAAAATGGGCATTCGTCACGGGTGCTGGGGCAGTGAGATTCACCGCACCTTGCAGATTGGCAGTGAGAAGGTATTCGATTGCGGCAACTTCGTCGTCAATCGAGATCCAACTTTGCCATTGGTTGCCGCGACCGAACTTGCCGCCGAGACCAGCGCGGAACAGTGGCAACTGTTTCGCCAGCGCGCCGCCTTTGGGCGACAACACGATTCCAGTGCGCAACAACACCGTGCGCGTGCCGGCACCGATGGCAGCGGCCTCCCACTCTTTGCACACGTCGGCCAGAAAACCGGTTCCTTCGGATGCATTTTCATGCAGCGGCTCGTCACCTCGCGCGCCGTAGATGCTCACACCCGAACCCGACAAAAACACTGACGGCCGTTTGGCAGCGCCAGCGATGACCGAAGCCAAGAGCTTGGTGCTCTTCACGCGACTGTCGAGAATTTCTCGCTTGTACGAATTGGACCACCGCTTGTCGCCGATGCCAGCACCCGACAGATGAATGACGGCGTCAGCGCCATCGATAACAGTGGCATCGATATCGCCGCGAGATGGGTTCCAAGTCGACTCACCTGACTTGGCGGGGCGACGCACCAGTCGCACCACGTCGTGGCCGTGAGCAGTGAGCTGCGGTACGAGAGCCGAGCCAATGAGCCCGCTGGCACCCGAGACGACGATTCGCATGTGGTCAGACTACGCCCGAACCGACTACCGAAAATTACGCAACTGTCGGATTAGGGAATCACGATGGGGATTGATGTCACGACCGTGTTCGGGCGGAAGAGCAATCGGGCCTTGATGGCCAGTGCCGACTGGTTGTGTAGCCACTGCGAACGCAGGCTGGTGACGAACTCTGGAATCACGACAGTGACGATGTCGTCGCTTTGTTCATCGTCGAGCCGATCAATTTCGGTAAGCACTTTTTCGGTCAAGTTGCGATAGTCGTCGACGGGCGACTCCAACTCCAGATTGGGGAAGTGTCGGCGCCACTCGGCAGTTAACGCAGCACCTTCATCGTCGGATCCAACAATGCTTAACCCCAGGAGTCGATCGGGGCGCAAACTCTCGGCGTACTTCACGGCTTGGATCACCCCGGCATTGATCGAGCCGACCAACACCACCACGGTGTGTGTACGGAAGGGGGCCTTGTATGCGTCGTCAACAGTAAGGAACTGTCGCACACGCGTGTAGTGGCGGCGAATACCCGAGAAAATCAGGATGAGCAGCGGAACAATGACCGCCGGAATCCACGCGCCATCGGAAAATTTGACGGTCACAACCGTGAGGGCAACACTACCAGTGGTGAAAGCGCCGACTGAAGTGAAGACAACACGAATTCTCCAGGTGGGTTCTCGCATTTTGGAGAGACGAACAATCATGCCCACTTGGCTGAGTGTGAAAGCAGTGAACACCCCGACTGCATACAACGGAATGAGAGCATTCGTGATACCACCGAAGGCAATCACCAACCCGATGGCCGCCAGACCGAGAAAGATTACGCCGTTGCTAAAGACGAGCCGATCTCCGCGGTTCGCCAACTGACGCGGCAGGTATCCGTCACGGGCCATAATCGAAGCCAGGCGAGGGAAGTCGGCATAACCAGTGTTGGCGGCAATCAACAGAATGCCGAACGTAGTGAACTGAGTTGCAAAGAAAAAGAAGTTACGCCCCCCGTAGACGTGCTCGGCAAGTTGGGCGATGATTGTTTGAGCGATAAGGCCTTCTTCGTCGCGAATCGGTTCGAGGTGCTGGGCCAAGATGCTGAGACCCAAAAACAGCGTGCCAAGAATGCAACCCAGCAAGACCAACGTTGTCGCGGCATTCTTCGACTCAGGTTTACGAAACGCTGGTACGCCACCGGACAGTGCTTCGATACCTGTCAGCGCCACCGCGCCTGACGAGAATGCTTTCAAGAGGAAAAAGAGTGTGAGGGTTTCGTTGTTGGCAAGTAGTTCGGTTGCGACGGCCCCGCTGTGGTCAATGGGCCCGAGATCTTGAAAGTAAACGCGGAAGAGCCCATAAAAAATCAGCGCCAAGATGCTGAACACGTAGAGGTACATCGGTGGAGCAAATAGAAACGCCGATTCTCGAACACCACGCAGATTGGCGAAGGTGATGAGCAGCACGAGAGCCACACATATCTGCACTCGGTACGGCGCCAAGTCGCTGAACGCAGCGATGACTGCTGCGGTGCCGCTGGTAATGGCCACGGCGACGGTGAGGATGTAGTCGACGAGCATCGAAGCGCCGGCAACCAGCGACGGGTATTTCCCAAGATTTTCTTTGGAAACGATGTAGGTGCCACCGCCGTGTGGATACGCGAAAATTGTCTGGCGATAGCTATTGATGACAATTGCCAGCAGCACCACGACCATGAGTGCGATGGGGACCAAATTGTCGAAAGCGGCTGCACCGATTGCAGCAGCGCCAACAAAGACAATGATGATTTCCTCGGTCGCATAGGCGGTGCTGGAAATTGCGTCACTGGCAAAAATCGGAAGACCGACCCGCTTAGAAAGACGCTGGTGGGCGTCTTCGCTGTTGGCAATGGGTTTGCCGACCAGTCGACGCTTTATACGGGCAAATCCCGTGCGGTTGTCTTTGGTGGTTGGTGCCATGAGCCGACGCTTTCTCGAACACTCGAGTTGCGAAGTACGATGGTAGTTCGTGCACGTCGTCATCGTTGGTTGTGGGCGTGTGGGCGCTACGTTGGCCCGCGAGCTATGTGCTCTTGGCAACACCGTCGCCGTTGTGGATCGTCGGTCGGATGCGTTCCTGCGACTTGGTGACGACTTCGCTGGTCAGACCCTCGTTGGCATTGGTTTTGATCCCGACATCTTGATTGCTGCAGGCATCGAGCGGGCTGGTGCTCTTGCGGCAGTCACCAACGGCGACAACTCCAACATCATGATTGCCCGAGTGGCCCGCGAGCGGTTCGGCATTCAAAGCGTCGTTGCACGTATCTATGACCCGAAGCGATCCGAGATTTACGAACGCCTCGGCATCGCCACCGTGGCCACAGTGAAGTGGACTGCAGAGCGAATCATGCGCCGCATCATGACCGATCGGCCATCCGTGGAGTGGACCGACCCGAGTGCTGAATTGGTGCTGGTCGAGCGCAATGCCGCTGACGCTTGGGTTGGTGAACGAGCCGGAGAACTTGACCGCGGCTCAGCCAAGGTGGTTGGGTTTCGTCGCTTCGGCAAAGCGCTGCTGGCCAGCGACGATGTGATCGTGCAGCAGGGCGACGTGTTGTACATCGCCGTGCTCAGCAACGAAGTTGCCCAACTTGATGCGTTTTTGGCCAAGGGCCCGGGGGAGCGGCGATGAAAGTAATCATCGCCGGGGGTGGCAGCGTCGGGCGTTTCACAGCGCGCGAGATGGTGAACGCTGGTCACACCGTGACGATTCTTGACAACGATCGCAAAACCATTCGCGAATATCAGTCGCGGCCTGAATCAACAGGCATTGAATGGCACTTTGGTGACGCTTGCGATTATTTGGTGCTTGATGCAGTCGGGTGCCGTGACGCCGATGTCGTTGCCTCGGTGACTGGCGACGATGAAGACAACTTGGTGATCTCGCTCTTGGCCAAGCAAGAGTTCGGTGTGCCCCGTGTGGTGGCGCGCGCCAATAATCCGAAGAACTATTGGATGTTCAACGAGATGTGGGGTGTCGATGTTTCGGTGTCGACGCCGCACCTCATCACGAGCCTCGTGCAAGAGGCAACTTCAGTTGGCAACTTCGTTCGCCTCATGCAATTGAAGGGTGGCAAAGCCGAACTCGTTGAGGTGACCCTTGCCGAGTCGTCACCTGCTGTGAATCGCGCGCTGGCAGATTTGGCGCTGCCCCGCAGTGCAACAATCGTGGCAATCGTGCGCGCCGAGCGGGTGATGGTGCCCACCAAAGACACCGTGCTGCGCGCGGGTGACGAAGTAATGGCGCTCATCACCGAAGACGCTGAGGCTGCAGTCGCCAAATTGTTGGTGGGCTAAAGCAGCAAGCAGCTCCGCGCTTTACTGGCCCGGGCTCGGGAGCAAGCGGTAGATCGGGTTCAACATCACCCGACGCTTACCTTCCCAGTGGGCAACCCCCGACACGGTGAGCCCACGATTGTGGCCGATACCTGGAATTCGTTCGCGGCCACTGAAGATGACGGTGATCTCGCCAGTGCCGTCACTGATTTCGACTTCAACGGCGGGAATGCCGGCTCGTGGCTTGACGCTCATGCGACGAATCTCGCCACACACGTCGACACGCCGACGCATCGGCATGTCGGCCAATGTGACCATGTGCAGTTCGCCAAACTTTGCGCAAAGGCGTTCGGAAATGAGTTCGTCCTTGGTCTGTGAACCACGGCTGAGGTAGTTGCGAATACCCATAAGAGTTGACTTCAGCGTACGCTCAACGAGGTGAGCACACGAAAACTCATCATCGCCAGCCTGGTTTGCGGGCTATTGATCCTTGTTGCCGGCAGCGCAAAACTGTTGCAGACCGCCAATGAGCCGCAGGAAGCACCACGGCTGTACGCCATCGGTACGACGGTGCAGGTTGGTGGTCTTGACGTGACGGTGAGCAGCCTGCAGGTGACTGCCGAGCGAACGTTGGCGGAAATCACCATGGACAACTTCACTGTTGTGCCAATGGGGAGTTCGCCACTTGATGGCTGGTCGATGTTGGCGAACGGCGAGATCACCACACCGCAGGCATCGTCGCAGTGTGTGTCTGGCGTCAGCAGCGTCACGTGCGTGCTCGAGTTCGTCGTGGCAGTCGGCACACCGACGCTGGTGTTCGCGCGCGACGGCGACAAATCTCAGTGGTTGGGCGCCTAAGCCCGCCGAACGGCTACCGTCTATATACGTGTCTGGCGAACAATTTGATCTCGTCGTCGTAGGCGGCGGCCCAGGAGGTTATGCCGCAGCCTTCTACGCGGCCTCAGCGGGCATGAAGGTGGCCCTCGTAGAGAAAGACACGATCGGCGGCACCTGCCTCAACCGCGGTTGTATCCCCGCCAAAGCATTTTTGGAAAGTGCTGCCGTGTTTCGTCATGTGGCGCACGCCAAAGATTTCGGTATCGAAGCAACTGCGCCGGCAGTGAACTTTGCTGTGGTGCAAGCCCGCAAACAAACCATCGTCAACAACTTGGTTAAAGGTTTGACTGGTCTGACCAAGAGCAAGAAAGTCACCTACCTGCTGGGGTCTGGCTCGCTCGGTGCTGACCGCACCGTCACGGTGCGTGCCGCTGATGGCACGACGCGCACGCTCGTTGGCACCAACGTGATTTTGGCACCCGGCTCGGTGCCGCGCACCATCCCAGGTTTTGATGTGGGCGGGCCGATCATGACTTCCGACGAGGTGTTGGCGCTCGACAAAATTCCGGCGCGCATCGCAGTGATTGGTGGGGGTGCCATCGGCTGTGAGTTTGCTTCGTGTCTTTCTGATTTAGGTGCAGCAGTGACCATCTTGGAGGGGCTACCCAAGGTGTTGCCAGGCCTTGATCATGACGTGGCCAACGTGGTGGTCAAGACGTTCAAGAAAAAGAACATCGACATTCGCACCGACGTGAAAATCACCGGCCACACTCCCAACGCTGCAGGTGGCACCACGGTGTCGTTTGGTTCGGGCGACACGTTGGAGGTTGACGCAGTGGTGGTGTCTGTCGGTCGCCGGCCCTACACCGATGAACTTGGCCTGAGCGGAACCAAGGTAAAAGTCAGCGAGCGTGGTTTTGTTGAAGTTGATGGTTATTGCCAAACTGCCGAGCCAAATGTGTACGCAGTCGGAGACGTGATTGCTACCGCGCAACTCGCGCACGTGGCATATGCCGAAGCGATCGTGGCGGTCAAGCACATGCGCGGCGAAAAGGTGTACCCAGTGATGTATGACCGCGTGCCCTGGGCGATCTATTGCCATCCCGAAGTTGCTTGGGCTGGCCCATCAGAAGAACAAGCGCGTGCAGCAGGCCACGACGTTGTGGTGGCTAAGCATCAATTTCGCTCGAACTCACGGGCGATGATTCTCGGCGAGCCTGACGGCTTGGTCAAAGTCATCGCCAAAAAAGATCGAGACGGGCGTGCTGGCCAAGTGCTTGGCGTGCACATGGTGGGCCCATGGGTCACCGAGCAGTTGTCCGGCGGGTATCTGGCAGTCAACTGGGAAGCAACGGTCGACGAGATTGCCGAATTCCTCCAGCCACATCCGAGCCTGACGGAGTTGTTCGGCGAAACCGTCATGTCCCTTACGGGTCGAAGCATTAACGCTTAACACAGGAGCATTCACACCATGGCTGACGTCACCCTTCCACAACTCGGCGAAACCGTTACTGAAGGAACCATCACGCGCTGGTTTAAAAATGTGGGTGATGTTGTAAAGGCTGACGAACCACTGTTTGAGGTGTCAACCGACAAAGTAGACACCGAAGTGCCATCACCGATTGCCGGAACGCTGACGGAAATTCGCGTGCCTGCAGGTGACACCGTGCCTGTTGGAACAGTGATTGCTGTCGTGGGGGCTGCGAGTGGTGCTGCTGCGCCGGCACCTGCGCCTGTTGTCGCTGCACCTGCTCCGGTGCCTGCACCGGCGCCCGCGCCTGCACCAGTCGCAGCACCGACTCCTGCACCAGTCGCAGCACCTGCTCCGGCGCCAGTTCCTGTTGTCGCTGCACCTGCACCTACACCAGTTGCGCCCGCAGCACGGGCAAGTGTGGCAAGCAACTTGTTGTTGTCGCCAGTGGTGCGTCGCTTGGTCAATGAACATCAG
>ERZ889217.902-NODE-902-length-16493-cov-14.016486_pt1 | contig 16493 bp, 9 predicted proteins | sample MGYA00521098_ERZ889217 | MGnify/ENA primary metagenome ERZ889217 (study PRJEB32303, sample SAMEA104408613) | aquatic metagenome | biome: Brackish water; feature: Pelagic; material: water | place: Baltic Sea | collected 2014-06-10T22:04:00 | depth 2,362 m ...
GGACAAAACCACGGTGGACTTCTGGATCGATGCCAACCGCCCGGTGGTGAATGTCCAGATCAGGGGCGCCGAGGCGTTCACCGCAGAGGTCGCTCTGGAGTCATGGCGCAAGGACACGATCCTGCCGTCGGAGGGCAATGCCATCCGATGGTACCATCGAAACACCGAGAGCATTTTTGCCGAGACTCTGAAAAACCAGCACCTCGGCCATGCAGTCGGCAAATTCCATGACCCGCTCCTGAATCTCACCTTCGGCGGTTTGATCGCAGGGGAAGGATTGGTCTCGAAGGATGATAAGACGCTTGCCACTGCCACGCCGGTGAAGTCCCTCAACATTCGCATCCACGCGCTCACCGCGCAAACGCCCGAGGCCGCCGCGTGGGTCTCACAACTCGACACCCTCCGCGCTGCCAACGACAAGGTTGCGGCCACCGAAGCCCGCCCAGCGCATGAACAGTGGTGGAAGGATTTTTGGAACCGCAGTTGGATTTTTCCAGAGGGGACCGAGGAAGCCAAGGCCGTGGGCCGCGCCTATGCCTTGCAGCGCTGGATCCAAGCCGGTGCGGGCCGCGGAGCCTACCCGATCAAGTTCAATGGGTCGCTCTTCGCCGTCGACGGACAGTCTTACAACAAAACAACGGGCCAATGGCAGGAGCAAAACGCAGATTGGAGTAAATGGGGTGGCCCATACTGGTTCCAGAACACACGCGAACCGTATTGGGCAATGCTCTACGCCGGCGATTACGAGCAAATGGAGCCGCTCTGGAAGATGTACCGTGATGCCGTGCCGCTACTGAAAGAGCGCACGAAAACCTACTTCAATCACGACGGGATTTTTTGTTCCGAAACCATGCACCCGTGGGGACTGAACAGACAGGGCGACTTCGGGAAAAACAACAAGGAGTTTTACCCCGCCAACCCCTTTATCCGCTATTATTGGGACAGCGGGATCGAGCTTTCCCAGATGATGCTCGACCGTTACGCCCACGCACCAAGCGAGGAGTTCGCCAAGACCACGCTGGTCCCGATCGCGGACGGGGTGGTGACATTTTACGACCAGCACCACAAACGCACCGAAGACGGGAAAGTTCACTTTTCGCCCGCAGCCAGTCTCGAAACATGGCACACCGCCGAGGACCCACTCCCGGTGGTTGTCGGCCTGCGCACAGTGCTCACGCGTTTGCTGGAATTGCCAGAGTCTCTTGCCACGCCGGAGCAGCGCGAAAAGTGGTCGCGCTTCCTCGCGGAGTTGCCGGAGACTCCCATGGCTGAGGAAAACGGAAAGAAATGGATTCTGCCCGCCCGTACCTTCTCGGATCGCAGAAATTCTGAAAATCCCGAACTCTACGCTGTCTTTCCCTACCGCGCCTATGGCCTCGGCAAGCCTGATCTCGAGACCGCCCTCGAGACTTGGAAGCGGCGCTTGGTTAAAGCCACTGGCGGGTGGCGTCAGGACTCGATCCAAGCCGCTCTGCTCGGGTTGACCGAGGAGGCCAAGGGCTATGTCGTGAAAAATGCGACTGAACAGTCATTGATTGGCGCGAAGCCGCCCAAACCCTCGCGGTTTCCAGCCTTCTGGGGGCCAAATTTCGATGGCACCCCTGACCAATGCCAGGGTTCGGTGACGCTCATCGCCCTGCAGCGCATGCTTATGCAGTGCGACGGCGACACGATCCGCCTTGTGCCGGCGTGGCCGAAGGACTGGAACGCCAGCTTCAAACTCCACGCTCCGAATAACACGGTCGTCGAAGGCCGCGTGGAAAACGGCAAGGTGACCGACCTGAAAGTGACTCCCGAATCCCGCCGCAAGGATGTGATTGTCGGAGCGGAATGAAACAACAACATTGCTCGGCTGGGCGGCGGCTCACTGCCCCCTCACCCTTCAGACATCGAATTTTTATGGAGAAAAGAATGAGAAAAATAGTCGCCACTCAACTCGCTGTGCTCGGGCTTTCTGCTCAGGCCATGGCGCTTGATCTTTATGTCAGTCCGCAAGGCAAGGACACAAATCCAGGAACCCAGGGAGCGCCCTTGGCAACCCTCGCTGCCGCGCGTGATGCCGCCAGAACGGTGGCCGGAAAGGAGAAGGTCTCCGTGCACGTCGCTGATGGCGCCTATCACTTGCCGGAGACGCTTGTGTTTTCACCGGAGGACTCGGGGAGCGCAGAGTTTCCAGTTGTCTATCGTGCCGAAAATGAGGGAGGCGCGATTCTGAGTGGAGGGTCCGAACTCAAGCTTGATTGGAAACCATTTCGCGATGGCATCTTCCAAGCGGCGACGCCTGAGGGATTGGAGGTCGATCAGCTTTTCATCAATGGCAAGGCCAAGCGCATGGCCCGCTACCCGAACTTCGACGCCTCAAAAAAGACGGATGCCTACCAAGGGTATTCGGCAGATGCCTTTTCCAAAGAGCGTGCGGCAACATGGGCGAACCCAGCCGGTGGATACATCCATGCCATGCACACCTCCCGCTGGGGCGGCTACCACTACCGGATCACAGGAAAGGATTCCACGGGCGAGGTGACGTATGAAGGGGGATGGCAGAACAACCGCCAGATGGGGATGCACAAGGATTTCCGCATGGTGGAGAATATCTTCGAGGAACTCGATGCGCCCGGTGAGTGGTTCCATGATCGCAAGACCTCGACGCTGTATTTCAAGCCCGAATCAGGAACCGATCTTGCAACGGCAACAGTCGAAGTCGTGCGCCTGCGGCATCTGGTCGAGTTCCAAGGATCACTGGAGAAACCGGTGAAGCACATTACCCTGGAGGGGTTCACAGTGCGCCATGCCGCGCGGACCTTCATGGATTGCAAAGAGCCACTCCTGCGGTCGGACTGGGCCATCTACCGCGGCGGGGCATTCCTTCTCACCGGTACGGAGGATATCGATATCCTCAACTGCGTGTTCGATCAGGTCGGTGGCAATGCCATTTTCGTCAACAACTACAACCGGCGTGTTTTGATCAAGGGCTGCCATATCCACGACACCGGCGCCAGCGGCGTGTGCTTCGTGGGTGATCCGGCCGCGGTCCGCGACCCGCTTTTTGAATACCAGCAATCCCAAGACCTCACGAAAGTAGACCCGGCTCCCGGACCGAAGAGTGACAACTATCCCGTGGATTCCATCGTGGAGGATTGCCTCATCCACGGCATCGGCCGGGTTGAGCGCCAACCTGCGGCCGTGCAGATCTCGATGGCCAAAGGCATCACCGTGCGTGACACCTCGATCTACGACTGCGCCCGCGCGGGCATCAATATCAGCGAAGGAACCTGGGGGGGGCACCTGATCGACAGGTGCGATGTCTTCGACACGGTGCTCGAAACCCATGACCACGGATCGTTCAATTCCTGGGGCCGCGACCGTTTCTGGGACAAGAGCCGGGGAAATACCAACAAGGCTGTAAAACTCAACCCGGAGCTTCCCTTCCTTGATGCCGGGACAACGACGATCATCCGCAACAGCCGTTGGCGATGCGACCATGGCTGGGATGTCGATCTCGATGACGGATCTACCAACTACGAAATCACCAATAATGTGTTCTTGAAGGGGGGCCTCAAGCTGCGCGAGGGCTACCGGCGGGTCGTTTACAACAATATCGGATACAACAGCACTCTGCACCCGCATGTCTGGTACGAAAACAGTCAGGATTCCTTGAAAAACAATATCTGGATGGCGCCCTACAGGCCTGCAGGGATGCCAAAAGGAAAGTGGGGAGGCTCCAGTGACTTCAACCTGCTCCGGGACTCCACATTCCTGGCGGCAGCACAGAAAAAAGGATGGGACGGCAACTCGGTTGCTGGCGATCCCCTGTTTATCGATCCCGCCAAAGGCGATTTCCGTGTCCGCGAGGAATCTCCCGCGCTCAAGGTGGGGTTCAAAAATTTCCCGATGGACCAGTTTGGCGTCAAAAAACTGGCGCTTAAAGCGATCGCCCGGACCCCGCAAATTCCACGTGTGGCGCCTCCGCAACCCGTCCCGCCTGACCAGTGGGGTCCCTTATCAGAAGATTGGATGGGGGCCCGGGTGGAGGAACTCGTTGGGGAAGCCTTCTCGGCTTATGGAATCGCCAAGGAAGAGGGAGGGATTCTCCTCAGCAAAGTGCCAAAAAGTTCTGCGGCGGCGAGTGCCGGATTCAAGTCGGGCGATGTCATTCTCAAGGCAAATGGGCGCGGCGTTCCCAATATTAAAGCATTAAAAAAGCAACTCGATGGAGCGAAAGGCAAAACGGTGGACTTGCAAATCGTGCGTGAGCAGCAACCCCTAACGTTGAAGATCACCCCTTAAATCTCTTGCGGTATCCCATTCCACCCCAGAACACCAAGTCAGCCGCTCCGATCAAGGGGGTCCTGCTCGCCGTGGGGCTTTTGATCCAGACGCTTGACGCTGCTCCCCAGCCTTCGCTGGCTGAGGACCCGACGCTTGTGGACAAAGCGCCGGCCGTGGGATCGCCTGACAAGCACCCGTGGAGAAATCGCTCTCCCGAGGAATTGCGTTCCTGGGCGCGGGAGCATCTGCATCACAAACTGACCGGGAGCCGCATCATCGATGCCGCGCAGCATCCCGAGTGGGCTTGGTTCCGCAAGTCAGGCTTGGGCTTGTTTCTTCACTGGGGGCCGGCGAGTCTCCCGCCGGCCAATGGCGATGCCTGGGCCATGGTGGTCAACGAACACCGCCAAGCCAATGGGTTGCTCCATCTCCCAGAAGAGATGTTTGCGGCCGCCGAAACTTGGAACCCCCAGAAATACGACCCCGGAAAATGGATGGCCGCCGCCAGCAAGGCCGGCTTTGGCTACGCCGTGCTCACCACCCGCCACCATGACGGCTACTGCCTCTGGCCGACGAAATATGGCACATGGGACACCGGAGAGAAAATGAACGGGCGCGACCTCGTCAGGGATTATGTGGATGCCTGCAGGGAGAACAACATTCGCATCGGGTTCTACTACTCGGGGCCGAACTGGCACGCTTACCACACGCTCAAGGACTTCTCCCATCCCCCCGCCGGCTACAACTACAAGCATGAAAAAGTCGGCCTGGAGGCGGGGCTCGCCCCGCTGATGGGCGGCGGCCAACTGCCTCCAGAGTTCGCCAAGAAAGAACAGGCCGAGTCCCACGGCCAAGTCACCGAACTCCTCACCAACTACGGCAATGTCGACATGCTCTGGTGGGACGGCAGCTCCATCATGCAGGAGAACGAGGTGCACAGCCTTCAGCCAAGGACCTTCGTGGCACGCGGCAATATCGCCACGCCCGAAGGCAGGCACCATGGAGAAAGCAGGAATGTCAAAGTCACCAACGAAGCCGGGTGGTGGTGGGAACTTTGCCAGAAGACAGAGAACACTGATACGCCGTATTGGCATTACAATCCCGTGCTGGAAACCAATCACTGGGATGCCAGCAGGGTCCTCTCCGAGCTGGTTCGCTGCCGTGCTCTCGGCGGCAATCTGCTGGCCAATGTCACGCCGCGTCCCGATGGCACGATCATGGATTGGTTTTACGACGTGTGCGACGAGATGGCCGGCTGGATGGCGCATTCCCGCGAGGCGGTTTATGATGTGGATCTCGACCCTCCACTACCAATGCTCGACAAGACGGACAATGCCATCACCGTGCGGGGCGATGCGTGGTATGCGATGCCTGATGCGCAAAACACAGTTGAGATCTGCGACGTTGCCAAGCCGTCATCCGTTACCCTCCTGCGCACCGGCGATCCACTCGAGCACACGTTCGAAAACGGCACGTTGCGCATTACCGTGCCAGAAGCTATGCTCACCAACTTGCCCGATATGGTAAAAATTGCGTTCGCAGCAGTTCCTTAACGCTCATGATCAAATCAGCCTCACTCCTCCTCCTGACTCTCGCCGGCATATGCTTTGCCGCAGAATCAAAGCCGCTCTCGGGAAGCCGCCCGAATATCATCCTTATCCTAACCGATGACCAAGGCATGGGGGATCTCTCGTGTACTGGCAACCCGTACCTGAAAACGCCGCACCTTGACCGTCTTCATGCCAAGAGCACGCGCTTCACCGACTTCCAAGTGAGCCCAACCTGCTCGCCAACGCGGGCGGCGATCATGAGCGGGCGCCATGAATTCGAGGTCGGGGTCACTCACACCATTCTCCAGCGCGAGCGCCTCGCGCCGGGAGTGGTTACAGTCGCCGAGGCCCTGCGGCGCGCCGGTTACGCCACAGGCTTGTTTGGCAAGTGGCACCTTGGTGACGAAGCATCGTATCTGCCGCAACAACGAGGCTTCGATGAGGTCCTCATGCACGGGGCGGGCGGCATCGGGCAGAGCGGATTCGGGGATTTTCAGGAGAACGCCCAGAACCCTTACTTCGACAATGTGCTTCTGCACAACGACACCATCGTTCGTACGAAGGGCTTCTGCACGGATCTGTTCTTCGCCGCGGCCATGGCGTGGATCAACCGGCAACACGAAGCGAAAAAGCCGTTTTTCGCCTATATCCCGTTGAATGCTCCTCACTCTCCGATGATCGCCCCGGAGAAATCTAAAAAACGCTTTCTTAATCTCGGGTTCGACGAGAAATCCGCAGCCCGCTACGGCATGATTGAAAACATCGACCACAATGTTGGGCTCCTCCTCGACGACCTTGAAGCCCACGGAATGCTGGAGGAGACGCTCGTCGTTTTCATGACGGACAATGGCATGAGCATGGGCAGTGGCTCGATCCACGGGAAAAAATTCACGCCTTTTAATGCTGGGCTGAAGGGCGGCAAGTGTTCGCCCGAAGAGGGAGGAACGCGCGTGCCCTCGTTCTGGATGTGGAAGGGACATTTGGAGGAGGGACTCGACCTTCCTGCGCTCACCGCGCACATTGACATCTATCGAACTTTCTGCGCACTCGCTGGAGCCAAGATTCCCAAGAGTCCGCTCGAACCTGGGGGGCGCTCGCTAGTCCCATTGCTTGAAAATCCCTCAACTGATTGGCCGGACCGCGTGCTGTTCACCCATGCCGGGCGTTGGGATCCGGACGGTCGGGAGGCAACCAAAGAGACCAAATGCGCCGTGCGGACAAGTCGCTGGAGGTTGGTAAAACATAATCAACTCTACGACATCCTCGCCGATCGCGGTCAGACCAAGGATGTCGCGGCAGAACACCCCGAGGTCGTGGCCGATCTCCGGAAAAAATTCGATGTCTGGTGGGACTCCTTGCCTCCACTGCTTGTCAATGAAGGGCTCCCCAAAACGAAGGCCGGCGATTTTCCTCTTCAAAAACGGCGCGATGCCCAAGGGGAACTGCCCCTCTGGGAGCCTGCGGCAACCAAATAAATCCACCTAATCCATGCTCAAACACGTACAAGCATTCCTCTTGGTACTGGGAATTTTCGGCAGCGTGCTGTGTCATGCCAAAGAGACTGCTATCCCTCCGAATATCGTGGTGATCCTGACAGACGATCTGGGCTACGGCGATGTCTCGCACCTGAATCCCGACTCGAAAATCCAGACCCCGCACCTCGATGCGCTGGCTGCGGAGGGCGTGACGGCGTTGGATGCCCATTCGCCCTGTGCGGTCTGCAGTCCGAGTCGCTACTCGATGCTCACGGGGCGTTACGCTTGGCGCGGGGTCTTGAAAGCTGGTCGTCTCAGCCCGTGGGCAGAGCCAGTCATCGAACCCAATCGTGCGACGCTCGCAACCCTGCTTGATGGTGCCGGCTACGACACCGCGTTTTTCGGGAAGTGGCATCTAGGGTTTCTCTGGCCTTGGAAGGATGGGGTTCGTCCACCAAAGGAGGAACTTGGAGGCGAGAAAAGCACGGCAACGAATGCGATGTTCGACTGGAGCAAGCCGATCCTGGGGGGGCCGGTCGGAGCGGGATTCGATTACTACTTCGGTGTCGATGTCCCCAACATGCCACCGTATGCCTACATCGAAAACGACAAGCTGACGTGTAATCCGGTGGATATGAACGGCCACAACCTCAAGGTTCTGCTCAATGCCGGCTACATCCACGGAAGCGGGCCGGGCCAGGAGGGCTGGAACCTCGAAAACATCATGCCCGAACTCACCCGCCGTGTGGTGGATTACATCGGGAACCATGCCAAGAAAGTGGATCCGTTTTTCGTCGTCTTCAGCACGACCTCGCCCCACACCCCGATCGTTCCAACCAAGGAGTTCCAGGGCAAAAGTGGAGCGGGGCACTATGGTGACTATGTGGTGCAGACCGATGATGCCATCGGCCAAGTGGTCGCTGCCCTGAAAAAAGCGGGCGTGTTTGAAAACACGCTCGTTATTGTCTCGAGCGACAATGGCCCCGAAGAGTTCACGCGTCGCCTCGTGGAAACCAATCAGCACTCACCCGCCGGGCACTTGCGTGGAATGAAACGGGACCTTCTGGAGGGTGGGCACCGTGTGCCTTTGGTGGCTTCCTGGCCGGATGGAGGCATCGCTGGCGGGCGGCGCATCGATGCCACGATCAGCCTTACTGATCTCTTTGCGACGTTTGCAGCCATCACCGGATCAAAAATCCCCAAGGGAGACGCCGAAGACAGCATCAATCTTTTGCCGGCCCTGCGTGAAAACAAAGCTGTCCGCGACACCCTTGTGTACCATGCTGCCAACGGCAAACTGGCGCTGCGCGAAGGCGACTGGGTTTATCTGCGGCGGGGAGGAAACCTAAGGGAGCCGGACTGGTATTTGCGCGATCGCGGAGTTGATGCGCTACCGGATACTACTCTCCTGTTCAACCTTGCAGATGACCCGCGCCAATTGAAAAATCTGGCTGAGAGCAATCCAGAACGCCTTGCCGCCATGGAGGAAAAACTGAAGTCCATCGAACGCTAAAGAGCTGCACGTCGAATCCTGCTTGTTCTCCGAATCTCACTAAATAGAGTCGCTTATCCCTTTTTTATGACAAAAAAATCCCCAATCCTGCTGGTCCCCGTCATCGTGAGTCTTCTCTTGATTCACACAAGCTTTGCAGCCGCCTCCAAACCGCCGGCACCCAAACCGAATATCCTGTTCATTCTTACCGATGATCAAGGCTACGGCGACTGGAGTGTTACCGGACATCCGCTTTTAAAGACCCCGAATGTCGATCGACTGGCCGCGGAAAGCGTGCGGTTGGAAAACTTTTATGTGAGTCCCGCATGCTCACCCACGCGCGCAGCACTGCTGACCGGCATGCACGAATTCCGCAATGGCGTGACCCACACGCAGGTACCCCGCGAGGAACTCTGGCAGGGAGCAACCACGTTGCCGCAATTGTTGTCCACCGCAGGATACCGAAACGGCTTCATCGGCAAGTGGCATCTCAGCAACAAGAAAGGCTTCGATCCGGCAGATCGTGGATTCGATTGGTGCTCGACCAATAAAGGCGGCCCCCGGGAGCACTTCGACCCGGTCATGATTCGCAACGGGCAAGCAACCAAAGATGCGGGGTACCGCGAGGATGTGTATTTCAACGATGCGATGAATTTCATCGAAGAAACCAAGGGGCAACCTTGGTTCCTCTATCTCTCGACCTACTCGCCACACGACCCGCTCGATGCTCCCGAGGAGTTTGTGAAGCCATTCCGCGGCAAGGTGACGGACGAGGAGGCGAAGTATCTGGGGATGGTCGCGAACCTTGATTACAACATCGGGCGCATCATGGCGTTTCTGAAAGAGAAGGGCCTCGATGAAAAAACCATCGTCATCCTTATGTCGGACAACGGGCAGACTTGGGGGCTGGACGTCTACAACGCGAACATGCGGGGATGCAAAGCCACAGTCTGGGAGGGCGGTTCGCGCACGTTTTCCTACTGGCGCTGGACGGGCCACTGGCCATCGCATCAGGTGGACAACTTGACCGCGCACTTGGATTTCTTGCCGACCCTGTGTGCCGTCGCTGGAGCAAAGATTCCCGAAAATCTGAAACCGCAACTCGAAGGGTTCAACTTGTTGCCGGCACTTGAGGCAAGCGGCCCGATTGCCTGGCACGATGATCGCATGCTGTTCCACCATGTCGCCCGCTGGCCTGGAGGCATGGCCGCCGATCACAAGTACGCGATGGCCGGAGTGCGGCAGGGGAACTATTTGCTTCTGCAGAGCCGCCCCTGTGAGAACCCCGGCTGCAATTCCGATACCTACGGCTTCCAATGCGTGACGCTGCGCAATGTCGAAAAAGGCGCCAAAGCGGCCCAGTACACGAAAAATAACGCCCAATACCACTGGGCAGTTACGCCTCCCGGCCACTGGGCCCTCTACGATGTCAAAAAGGATCCCGGCTGCACCACGGATCTCGCCTCAAGCGAAAACGAGAAGGCCTCCGCCATGGCCTCGGCTTATGAGGCTTGGTGGGACGATGTGTTTCCGGTGATGGTTGAACGCGGTGGTGACCGGGATTTGGTTTGGAGCAGCCATCTGATCAAGCAGATGGACGAAGGGAAAAACTCCAAGACGTCCGCCGCTGCCCATTGATTTCCGCCTAGGGACCCTTGAATCCAATCATGAGTTTTTTGATTCGACTTCTCGCGATCATGCCTGCGGTGGCGGCATTGCTTGCGTCCTCGATCCCTCTCACGGCGGCCACATCAAAGCCGAACATTGTCTTCATCCTAACCGATGACCAGGGCTACGGCGACCTGTCCGCGCATGGCCACCCGTTGCTCAAGACGCCGAACTTTGACCGACTGCACGCGGAAAGTGTGCGATTCGACAATTTCTATGTCAGTCCCTCGTGCTCGCCGACGCGCGCGGCGCTGATGACCGGCATGCACGAGTTCCGAAATGGTGTGACCCACACGAGGAACCCCCGTCACCAGCTTTGGAAAGAAGCGGTCACCTTGCCGCAGTTGCTCCAAAAATCCGGCTACCGCACGGCCCTGATCGGCAAATGGCACCTCGGTGGCGGGGGATACCAACCCAAGGATTGTGGGTTCGACCTCTATGCCCGCACGCAAGGGGATCTGTTCTCCGGAATCGTGCTTCGCAACCTGCAAAAGACATCGGAGACCCCCGGCAAATTCCGCGAGGATTGCTATTTCGACGAGGCGATGGAGTTCATCAAGGACTGCGGCGACCAGCCGTTCTTCTGCGAGATCGCCACCGTCTCCCCTCACGCACCATGCATCGCTCCCGAAGAGGACATCGCGCCGTTCCAGGGAAAAGTCTCCGACGTTGAAGCCGCATATCTCGGCATGGTGATGAACCTCGACCGCAATATCGGGCGCCTGCTCGATTTTCTGGAGGAGAAGAAGCTCGCGGAGAATACGATTGTCGTGCTGATGAACGACAACGGCGCCACTCACGGTCTCGACATTTTCAATGCGGGGATGCGCGGCTGTAAAACCACGTCGTGGCAGGGCGGTTCGCGCGCCTTTTCCTTCTGGCGTTGGCCGGGGCATTGGACACCGCACACGGTTGACAACCTCACGGCCCACCTCGATTTTTTGCCAACCATCTGCCAGCTCACGGGGACCCCGGTTCCCGAGGAGACAAGAAAGCAACTCGAGGGGTTCAGTCTGGTCCCATTGCTCGACGCCAAGGGGCCGGAGTTGTGGCATGACGACCGGATGTTGTTTGTCCACGCCGGGCGATGGACCAGCGGCATGGCCGCCGCCCACAAATACTACAAAGCGGCTGTCCTGCAGGGGCACATGATGCTCGTCCGCAGCCGACCCTGCGGCGATTCCGCCTGCAATTACGACGAAGGTGGCGAATGCCGGACTTTGGTGAATGTCGAGGCGGGCGGGGCCAGTGCCAACTACACGAGGAAAAACGCGCAGTTCCATTGGGGCATAACGCCGCCTGACCACTGGAGCCTTTTCGACCTCGCTAAAGATCCCACGTGCTTGAATGACCTCACGGAAAAAAATCCCGCCCTCGCACAACAATTGGCGGCAGCCTACGACACGTGGTGGGAGGGAGTTTACCCATTAATGATCGAGCGGGGAGGGGACGCGCCGATTGATGAGGAACACAAAAAAGCCGCCAGAAAAAGTGCGTCCCCGGCAAAGCGCGCCGCGTCCGAAGTTGACGGGTGACGTTTAAGTTGAAATAGGTCCATGCGATTCGGGAGATTCGGGGTGCGTTTCATTTTACTTCTTTCCATGACGCTTTTAGCTGCTTGTACAACGCCTTCGCAGGTGGACGAATCCTTTGGATCAATGCGTAAAGTTGTAGAAAAACTAGGGTCGCTCAGGGAGCCTCCAGCAATGCAGTTGGCTGAGGGGTTCGCTCTGGATGGCCGCCTGAAGCCCGTCTTTTTTGATGCTTTGCCGTGGAAAGGAACCCCGACAAAGGTTTTCGCGTGGATCGGTCTTCCGAAAGGCGCGAGCCAGGAAAAGCCTGTCCCCGGGATCGTCTTGGTTCACGGCGGCGGGGGCACGGCGTTCAAGGAATGGGTCCAAGAATGGAATGCCCGCGGCTTTGCGGCCATCAGTATCGCAGTGGAGGGGCAGACCGACATCAAGCCGGTGGGCGATCCCGATCCTGAAATTCATTGGCAACGCCACGCAAATGGGGGCCCGGCGAGAAAGGCCATCTATGGCGACTCGTCCAGCAAGCTGGAGGACCAGTGGATGTACCACGCTGTTGCCGACGCCATCCTTGCCAACTCGTTGTTGCGGAGTCTGCCTGAAGTCGATGCCGCCAATGTTGGGATCATGGGTGTCTCATGGGGCGGAGTGATCACCAGCACGGTGATCGGAATCGATCGCCGTTTTGCCTTTGCTATTCCCACCTATGGGTGTGGCGGCTTGCACATGGCTGCTAACCAATACGGTCAGGCGTTGTCGCAAAACGAAACCTACAAAAACGTTTGGGATCCCAACATTCGCCTCAAAAAAGCAACCATGCCGGTCCTCTGGTTTTCTTGGCCGGGGGACGACCATTTTCCGATGGACTGCGTTGAAGCCTCGCGCGCGAAGGTTTCTGGTATCTCGGTGGGAGCACTCGTTCCTGAAATGCAACATGGACACGAGCCAGCTTGGGAGCGCCCTGAAAGCTACGCATTCGCAAAATCAATCGTGAAGAACGGCAAGCCATGGTGCGTTCCAGTCTCCACTGAAATCAAGGAGCAACATCTCATCGCCTTTTTTGAAACCACCCAGCCATTGGATTTGGCAATGCTCTTTTCCAGCTCCGATACCGGTCTCACATCGGAGCGAAAATGGATTCAAACCACCGCCGCCCTCACGCATGTTGGCAACAAGTGGGTTGCTACCGCCTTGATCCCCTTAGGCTCAACGGCCTTTTTTCTGAATGTGGGCAGTGGTAACCTTGTGATGTCGTCCCGCTATCTTGAGCATTGATCCTCCCTCCCAAGGTGAACCATTTTTACACGACCGCATGACAAGTTCTGATAACAAATTGAATTTCCTGATCGTCATTTGTGATGACTTGGCATTTGGCGATCTGTCCATGCACGGCAATCGCGTGTGTCGCACGCCACATCTGGATGGTATGGGCGACGCTGGAATTTCGCTTGGCCGGCATTTGGCTGGGCCCCTTTGTTCGCCCAGTCGCGCGTGTTTGCTGACTGGTCGCTACAACTACCGAACCCGGGTGGTTGATACGTACTGCGGGCGAAGTGTGATGGATTCCACTGGAACAACATTGGCGCAGCATTTGCGTCAGGCGGGATATGCCACTGGGTGCTTTGGGAAATGGCATCTCGGCGATACTCATCCTCATAGACCGGAGGATCGAGGGTTCGATGAAACGTTGTGGCACCTCGGTGGCGGGATCGGTCAACCGGGTGATCATCCGGATAATTACGGGAGGGAGAGTTATTTTGATCCCGTATTGTGCAGGAATGGAGCCTTTGAGCGCATCGACGGGTATTGCACGGACATTTTTACGAACGAGGCGCTTGGGTTTATCAATCGACACCATGCGGAGCCTTGGTTCGCTTACGTTGCCTTCAATGCACCGCATACGCCTTTGCAGGTTGATCCGGAAGCAACCGCAGCGTGCGCGGCCCGTGGGGCCACAGGCGATCTCGCTTCGCTCTATGCCATGGTCGAAAATATCGACTCGAATGTCGGGCGCCTCTTGGCGGCACTTGATGCCGGAGGGTTGCGCGAGAATACAGTTGTAGTCTTCACCAGCGATCACGGTCCTTGTCCAGGGGTGCGCGATGGCGAGGGGCAACCGAGGTTCAATGCGGGATTGCGTGGAGAAAAAGGGTCTGTTTACGAAGGCGGTATTCGTGTTCCGTGTCTGTGGAGCGGCCCGTTTCCGTCTGCCGGGGGAGCGTTTCAAGAGCCAACCCACGCGATCGATATTGTGCCGACGTTGCTTGGGATGGTGGGCGTGGAGGCACCGCAGGACTTGGATGGCGCGAGCCTCTTGCCGCTGTTTCGAGGAAATGGACTAGAGCCACGGACGGTATTTCTCCAATGGCATCGTGGCGACAAGCCGGCACCTCGTCGCAATGCCACTGCGGTCAGCGCGCATAGAAAATGGGTGTCGATCAGTGAGGGATCAACCGGGGAACTCTATGACGTGGCCAATGATCCCGGCGAATCCCGCAATCTTGCCAGCGTGGATCCAGAGGGCTTGGATCAACTCGTAAAGGCCTACGATGCGTGGTTTCTCGATGTCTCGCGCCCGCACGCTTTTGCCCCTGTTCCGATTGTTGTTTCGGACAAGGCACTGCCGCTTCGCCTCACGCGCCAAGACTGGAGGGTCGAGGGGGCGGATGGATGGGACTCCAGAACGAAGGCCCATTGGGTTTTGGATGTTAGGAGCCCAGGGGTATTCAATGTGGCGCTTCATTTCGACGAGCCCCCCCCCGCACGCGGAACAGTTTCCCTGGAGTGCGGTGGATTTTCTTTTGCTCAAGAGTCCGATCCAGGACGTGGCGATTACGAATTTCTTGCCGAGCTCCCATCTGGTGAAACGACTTTGAGGGCGCGATGGCAAACGGATTTCAGCGAAGGGTCTCCCTTCGCGGTGGAAATAACGCGCCCACTTTCATAAGGGAATTAACCCTGAGTGTTGGGGCGGGGCGCAACTTTTATGCGTCCTCGGAGTTTCACAAATTGTGTGTTGCTCCTCCATGATCCGGATTCTGTCCTTGTGCGTCATCTTCACGATGAATTTTCCATGCCTCTCAACTCAAGGTTCTGAATCCCCTCTGACTGCCTTTGCGGTGATTGATAGTGAATCCCCTGCGCTTAAAGATGTGCTGGATCGAGGCGATCGCTTTGGGCGCGATTTGTCGGGACTCGGGGATGTGGACGGAGACGGAATTCCTGACCTGGTGGCGGGCACGCGTTCGGATGATGATGGTGCTGTGGATGCCGGTGCGGCCTATGTATTGTTCCTGAATCGGGATGGATCACTTCGCCGGAGGCAGAAGCTTTCAGCTACAGAAGGAGGTTTTGATAACGTGTTTTTGCAGGGAATGGACTCCACATTCCTTGGCTATGGTGTCGCTGGTATCGGGGATGTAAATCGTGATGGTATTCCCGATCTTGCGCTGACCCAAACACGCCATGCATCAACGCGTGGCACGGGGGCCTTGCATGTTGTTTTCTTGAATCGCGACGGCACGGTGAGAGCTCAAAAAACAACGCCGGGAGTGCCGGGCTTCGGATTGGCTTCGCTTGGAGATCTCGACAAGGATGGACGTGTCGAGCTTGCTGCATGTGCACCTGATGCAAGCGATGGAGGCCCATTACGAGGAGCTATCGTGATTTACAGCGTGAATCGTGATGGTTCGGTGACCGAACGGCAGAGGATTTCCTCGACAGCCGGAGGCTTTAGTCAAGGGCTGCAGGATGGCGATCAATTTGGTGGTCGCGATGTTGCCGTACTCGGTGACTTGGATGGAAATGGAGTTCTAGACTTGGCTGTCGGAGCTTTTGGAGCGGATGAAGGCCGAGGCGCTGTGTGGATTTTGCTGCTAAACCGGCGGCTTGAAGTTATCAACAAAACCCGAATTGGCCAAGGCACACCAGAACTTGCTTTCAATTTAGAGCCTCAAGACAACTTTGGCCATGCCCTCGTAGGGTTGGGAGATCTCGATGGAGATAGCGTCGGGGACCTCATGACTGGTGCGCCCCGCGATGACGCCGCTGGAATCGATGGGGGTTCACTGATAGTCTTGTTCTTGAATACCGATGGTTCACTCAAGGCCTCTCGCAAGATCACTGATCGTGAGGAACTCTTTCCAATCAATCTTCCTCCCGGCGGCCGATTCGGGCGATCCCTCGGCCTTGTCGGTGATGTTGCAGAAAACGAAAGTCTATGCGTTGCCGTAGGGGGGGGAGCAGGCAGGACAGGCTCGATTTACACCTTGTTTTTAGATCCTAAAAAGCTTGGGATAAAAAGAAGCAAGTAGAGCTAATTAGGTTCTGCTACGAGCCGCTAGGGCGAGGCGTAGGGGTAGGCGTAGGCGTAGGGGTAGGCGTAGGAGTGGGAGTAGGGCGAGGAGTGGGAGTAGGGCGAGGAGTGGGAGCAACAACAGGCGCAATGCCGCCTGTTGAACCTTGGTTAGGATTTGCAATTGTGCTGGGCAAGTCAGTTTGTGGAGACTCA
>ERZ889217.904-NODE-904-length-16467-cov-33.559712_pt1 | contig 16467 bp, 17 predicted proteins | sample MGYA00521098_ERZ889217 | MGnify/ENA primary metagenome ERZ889217 (study PRJEB32303, sample SAMEA104408613) | aquatic metagenome | biome: Brackish water; feature: Pelagic; material: water | place: Baltic Sea | collected 2014-06-10T22:04:00 | depth 2,362 m ...
GCTTGAATCTGCATCAAATCACTCGACGCGCGACTCATCAACTGACCAGTTTGTGCTTTGTCGTGGTAGCCAATATTTAAACCTAGAACATGGCCGAAAAGGCGTTCTCGTAAAAGTGTTTCGGCCCAACGGCTTTCGCGAAACGCTACATATCGCCGCAGCCCAGAAAGAACGCCGGTAACGACACCCAAACACGCAATAGTTACAGCCCACCCAAGAAGTGGTCCATCTTTTTCGATGCCATTGTTGATTGCAAACTTTGTAACTTGCGGGATCGCAACTTTGAACGACGCCCAGGTAATGCCAATAACTCCACCGATGACGAGATTTCTGCGTTGATCACGCAGTAAACCACGAAGAAGTTTCCAGCCTTCACTGCGTTGTGACTGCTCGAATTCAATTCGTGCCGAAACCTCTGAGTCAGTTTCACTTAGGGGCATTAATTAACTTGCATTTGGTGCGAGCGCTGCAGCACAATCCCAGAAATTTACTTCTGGATCAAACGCAACAATTGCAAGCGACGAAGTCGTGACACCGTTGTCGAAATATCTCTTGATTGTCTCCCGACATTTTGCAGCGCTCCCATGAACGAATAGTTGGTCAACGACTTCATTTGGTATTGTCGCAACAGCACCTTTACGGTCGCCTGCTTTCCACAAATCCCACATCGGTTGAAGCAATTCAGCGCGACCAAGCCAACGATGAAATTCGGCATACACAGGGACTGTTAAATAAGCGGCAATCAATCGCTTTGCAGACTCGCGAACTAGTTCTGTATTCTCGCTTGGGCAAACAAAGATACGCGCGACAATTTCGCGCTCGCCAGGGTTCTGCGATTTTTTTGCTGCATCGTTAACCACGCCAACAACCTTGGTGACATCATCTGCCGATAGCCAGTTGATGATCGCCCCATCGGCTTCGCGACCGGCGAGTTTTAACATTCCTTCTCGCAACGCCGCGACCAATATTTGTGGCTTTTGTTCTGGTCGAATGCCGAGACGAAAACCGTCAATTTTAAACGTGTCGTATTGCTTTGTGATCTTTTCGCCCGTCAACGAGTCTTGCAAAAACCGTACGATGTCACGAACTTTTTTATATGGCTCAACAAACGGAATTGCATTCCAACGCTCAACAATGACATTGCTTGACGAGCCAATACCTATCGCGAATCTTCCTGGTGCAGCATCGGCAAGAGTCGCAACACTTTGCGCCATCAATGCCGGAGACCTTGTGTATGCCGGCACGATCGCAGTGCCAAGTCTCAATCGGGGCTCCCATGCGGCAGCCATTGCTAGTGGAGTAAATGCATCAGCGCCATCAGATTCTGCAGACCAAATATCTGTGTAACCAAGATCAGCGAGTTTTTTGTAGTTGTCGCGTTGCTCGTGTAAGTGCCCTGGCAACGGCACAGTCATTCCGGGTCGTAGTTGCATCTACTTAGTATTCCACTTTCGTGCTTTGCAACTTTGACTGGCGGTTGCCATGAGTGTGCCGTCTTGCGCGAACATGTTGACTCGGCCGTGCCCGAATCCACGTTCTATGGCGTCTATATATATGTCTAGTAATACCCATTTTGTTGGTACAAGTTTGACAATGCGGATTGTGTTGTCGAGGCTGTTGCCACCCGCGGCGAGACCGAGTGCTTGACCGATTGCCATTGGCACGAAGTCGCCGAGAATACCAAGCGCAGTGGCATCAACATCTTCGATCAATGCAGGAATGTGCGCCCACATCACAACATTGCCGTCGCTGAGTGAGCCATCAAGTTGCGACATGTTGCGGCCCTTCACGACGCGTTGTTGCAATGAGTCATGAATTGTGCCAGGTGAATCGTGAATGTGCTGTCGTGGCGGAACATTCTCAGGAGCAGGCACCTCTGGCATCTTTATAAATTGACCAGACGCTTCAAAATTGCGATCGCCAAAAGCGGCATTAACAGTAAGAATTTCGCGATCACCAACGCGTGCAACTGCACGACCTTGCGTGATCTGCGGACCATTAACAACAAGAGTTACATCGATCTTGACGAGTTCGTTTGTTTTAGCGAACGACAAATATTGCGCTGTTGCCCAAACTAAGTTGCGTTTTGAAACTGTTTCAAGTGCACTAATGCAAGCACCGAGCCCTGCCCCGCCGAACAGAAAAGAGCCACCCGTTGAAATGCGAAGGTCGACAGGCATTTCGAAACTTAAAGTCTCGCCAACACGATTTAATCCAAGAAAACTGCGACTATCCACTACTTCACTCTAATAAGTTGAAGTGCATTGCAGACTAGTTTTATTGTATGACAGATACCCCATGGCGCGGCGACGCGGTTTCGCTCGTTGAGGCATTTCGAAATGGTGAGCGCTCGCCACTTGAAGAATTGCGCGCAACGTTTGATGCGATTTTGCAAAGCAAACTCAACGCATTTTGTTTTTTAGATCAAGAAGCTGCCGAGCGTGATGCAAAAAACGCAGATACTTCGCTGCCGTTTGGTGGCGTACCATTTGGCGTTAAAGAACTTGACGGTGTTGCGGGTTGGCCAGACACTGAGGCATGCATGGTATTCAAAGATCGCATTTCGAAAACAACCGATACGCAAGTAAATCGAATTTGTCGTATCGGTGGCGCAGTGAAAGTTGGTCAGACTAATGCCAGCGAGTTTGGTGGTGTGAATCTAACTCGCACGGTTTTGCATGGCGCAACACATAATCCGTGGAAACACGGTCACACACCAGGTGGATCTTCTGGTGGCACTGCATCTGCAGTTGCTGGCGGTTTAGTGAGCATCGCAACTGGCGGCGATGGCGGTGGATCGATTCGGATTCCGGCTGGGTTCACTGGCTTGGTTGGGTTGAAGGCAACTTTTGGTCGTATTCCGCGTGGGCCAGGTGCATCGAACGGAAATTTAACAACAGTTACTGGCTGCTTGTCGCGAAGCGTGCGCGATACCGCGCGATGGTTTGATGTCGTCAACGGGCACGAAGCGCACGACCCGTTGAGTTTGCCAAAAGTTTCTGGATGGGAAGCCGGACTTGGAAGCGTTGCGACAAAAGGTTTTCGAGTTGCTGTAGTGCCGAACTTTGGCGGAGGCGTTGTTTCGCCTGCGATGTGGGAAGTAATTGAACGCGCCGCTGAAAACTTGATTGCAGTTGCTGGTCTGAAACGGCGAGAATCGGTTGATTTCACGTTGCCACGACTTGGTGCGGCGTGGTCAATAACTGGCTCTGTGGCAATTCGAAATGCTCTCAAAGACCATTGGCCAGCTTGTGCTGATCAATTGACGCCCGAAATTCGCTATGGCCAAAAAATGACCGAGAATCTTTACGGTTCAGAAGCACGTGGAAAGTTCGAAAAGCGACGCATTGAGCTGAACAACAGCATGGCGCGAATATTTAGCGAAGTCGATTTAATAATTACTGCTACCAACCCCGACATCGCATTTAATGCTGAGGGTCCGTTGCCAGATACTTTTGGTGGGCTCGTGGCTGGTGCTCAAAACAACGGTGTGTTGACGATTCCTGCAAATATCTATGGCAACCCTGGCATCTCGGTGCCAGTTGGTTTAGTAGATGGTTTACCAGTTGGCATGCAAATCATGGCAAGACATTTCGAAGAGCCTTTACTTCTCGAACTAGCCCTCGCCGTCGAGCGCACACAACCCTGGCCCCTCGTAGCTCCTTAAGTTTTTAAATGAGTCAATTTAGTAGTCTGCGAAATTCAGAGACGACTGGTTTTCGCCAAGACATTCAGTTGCTGCGCGCAATTGCGATTCTCTTTGTAGTTCTCAACCACATTGACTTTGCGTTTCTTTCGGTTCCGGCTGGATACCGCGGAGTTGATGTTTTTTTTGTCGTATCGGGCTTTGTGATTATGTCATCAATTTTGAGACACGAATCTGTCGGTAAAAGATTCTCGTTGTTGACATTCTTCAAACGACGCGCACAAAGACTTTACCCCGCATTTCTTGTGGTGATCGTATGCGTTTTCGTTGTTTCGTTTATAACTCAGTCTTTTATTCACGTTCAGCAAGAGACTGCCCGCACGGGCGTCGGAGCATCGTTATTTTTCGCAAATTATGTTCTTCTCGCACGAAAAATTGACTATTTCAATCCGCTGTATCCAAACCCGCTAACACACACTTGGTCGCTTTCAGTTGAAGAGCAGTTTTATATCACACTCGGAATTTTATTTCTCGTACTGAGAAAATTCAAAGTGAGCCTCTCTGGCTTATTTACAATGGCCGTCGTCGCAGTACTTGCTGCTTTGAGTCTTTACGGTTGTTTTAATTTTCGAAATCTCCCTGATGCTCAGCGCTTCTTTCCAAATCCGGATCTGTTTCCTTTTTATTCTTTTCATTCTCGAGCATGGCAGTTATTGGCTGGAGTTTTGGTTGCACAAATCATTCAAAGATTGCCGAATAAGCGCTTCAAATTTCAAGTCAACATTGCAAAGGTCGTCGCAACTGTCTCATTTTTAGGAATTTTACGAGGTCTTGTAGCAGGAGCACGAGAACACCAACTGGGACAAGATGCGCTGATAATTACATTTTCAACAGCACTGTTTATTTTTTCAATGCCACTCGCATTGAAAAAATCAAACCAGTTGGGTCTTCCTAAAATTCTTAGTTGGCTGGGAAGCCGCTCGTATTCGCTGTACCTGGTTCATTGGCCGATAATTCTTTTGGGTCAACAAATTTTTGGAAGTTCGACCGTTCTAAATTTCTTGTGTTTAGTTGTATCAATAATAAGTTCTGAGTTTTTATATAGAAAAGTCGAATATCGATATCACGATCGCGATGGTGGCCAGAACAGAAATGTCTTGAAACTATTTGCTATTGGACAGGTAAGCACTCTCTGCCTGATGGCCGCATTGATGGGCTTTGGAAATCTGCGTTACAACCAAACCCAGGCTTACCCAGCATGGGAGAAAATACCAGAGGGTTGTACTGGCCCTGTTATCAATTGTGATATTGACTTTCAGGATTCGAATGGATTCGTGGTTCTCGAAGGCAACTCTCATGCTGGAACAATCCTCCACACATTCATCAAGATCACACAAGAACTAAGGCTTAGCAGTCGAGTTACGGCTGGCGGATCAAAGGTTTTGAATGATGCAACAGACATAGTCAACAGCGAAGATATTTCCGTCGTTTCTTATTTCCGCGACCCGTACAGCGACGAAATCGAAAAAACGTACGCCGAACATTGGGAGCAGTACCTTAAGAATCCAAAAGTAAAAAATCTAATTATTTTTTTGGATAACCCTTATATGCAAGGTTCAAGATTTCCATCTTTGATCAGTGGGCCGTCGGATCAATCACGCACTCGTTCAGAACAATTGCGTAACGAATTGCGGTTTACATATCTTCAAAATCTTCAGAGAAAGTACAGCAACCTCACAATCGTTGATCCTTTTGACTCATTGTGTGATCAAGAAACTTGCTTTGGTGGCAAGAACGGAAAGGTTTGGTATCTGGACGAAGATCATTTATCCATTTCTGGTGCGGCCCAACTTGAATCCGTGCTCTTCAAACTCTTGTCAAAGATCTGATTTAGAAAATTTGCTCGCGATGCCGTGCAAGCCAAGTGCCATAATCGGCTACTGTCGCCAGCGCGCCACCAATGACAACAAAATCGACAGCGTTGTGCGTTAACGCCGCAATCAGTTCAGTGAGACGTAGTTGTGGCTCAGCGGCCAAGTCGAGCGAGGCGAACACGCTCTCGCTCTTTGGCATTGAACTCTTCTAAAACTTTCGGATCAAGAGTTTTTTCAAACCGCTCACGAGTAATCGTGTGGGTATCAGGGCCCGACAAACCGATGCGCAGGTCAGAGCCTGCAGCACGAATAATACGCAACAAAGTATCTAAAGTCGGCGAGCGTGTGCCGGCTTCATACATTGAAATCGCTGCCTGGCTGGTCTTCGCTCTTCGCGCAAGTTCGGCCTGTGAGATATTCGCATCGCGTCGTGCCCGGCTAATGAGACTTCGCGAAAACAATTCTTTCGGCACTTTATTATTATATCGGATTAGATATACCGCATTTTCAATCATGCCCGCAATGTGTGAAACCTTTGCCCCAGTGGATGTCAAGTTTTGTGACGATTTCGCCAGCTAGCGACTAAATCGCCAAGATAATCGCCCAGTACGTGGTTGATTTAGAGGCGGCGAAGGTATTCTGCGGCGGCTTCTGCACCAAGTTCGGCGAGTTGCTCTGCCTTGATTGCTTCGCGCATTTTTGATTTCGGATGAATGTAACCGGCACCAATTACAACTTCATCTTTACCGCACATCACAAATCTAGAAATTCGTTGACCATGCGGCGATAGTGACTTCCATTGGTCGTACGGCATCGAGCGAACAACTGCCTCACTGCGAAACCATGGCGCAAAATATTCGATGTTTGGCATCGCGCGCACATCTCGCGACAAATTTGGCGTTCCACCATGCCAGCACCGCAGGTCGCGAATGATTGCTGACCCGGCGGGTGCTGGGCAAAGTGTGCTGAGTTTCATCCACTCTGGTTCGTTGTACAAACTCGGGATTGGCTCTCGCGAATTTTGAGTGCCAGGAATCTGTCGTATCGGACCATTTTCTGTTGTCAGATCAATCATTGGAAAATTTATCGTCACTGCGGGTACTGGCATCTCGCGCATAGTTATTCGCCCACTCGGATCATGCGGCTCTGCCCAAGTGTTATCTGAATGTAGACCTTGATATTCGATTGATCCTGGCATCGCGATGTCGCCACCGCCGCCAATCACGATGTAGTTTGGCGAACCGAAAATTGCTGTGATAATCGGCGTCGTCGTCGGCATATCAATTAATTCAACCCATTCATTTGTGTGCAACATGTGACGCGATGCAGAACTGCTACCAAATGAATATCGATGAGGTAATCCGCCGGCACCACCACCGACTGAGCAATCTGGGTCAACTGCCAACATCTCGTCAATCGCACGGTCAGCAGCACTTCGCATTCGTGCAAGTTGCTCAGGCCGAATTGCATCGGCGACTACAACGAAACCATCGCGATGAAATAATTCAGCAGCACGTTCAACCTCTGATGGCGAAACAATTTCAAGACCACGAATGCCGTTTGTAAGTTTCAATTTCTCGCGAAGTTGCGCGACATTTGGATCGTCGTGCGTGCGCGTCCAACCCGCGCAAGACGGGTCTCCCGCAACTAAATTTCTGTGCTCTGGAGTCGTTTCAATTTCGTTTTCTGGAGTATCAAGCCCGAGCGGATTGTCGTTGTACTTAATGTTTTCTGCAGATGCCCGATTGGCATGACCATTCGGCGGCACCGATGAATGCCAACCCTGTCGCCCAACTTTGATTGCCTGTTTAGTTGCGGCATCCCACTTGTCATCAACTTTGTAATCGCCGTTCACCAGAGCGATAGTAGACGAAATCTAATTTCGCACCAATTTAAAATTAGAGTGCGAGAATCGCCCGCGCGACGAGGTCTGTGCCAAATGCTGTGAGGATCGCCAAATAACTTAAACCTGTTGCCGCCATTACTGCTGAGTAACTTCGCTCTTTCAATGCCGCGCGAGTGAACCACGCGAGGATGCCAGTTAGCGATGCACACCCAACCCAAAAATATCCAAGAATGCCGTTCCATCCGTCGTCGATTGTGCCGTTGAGAACGCTGATCATTCCAGTTGGCAAAATCATTACGAATATTTCGAGTGGCCAAATGATTAGCAACATATTTGTTAATTCGTTAAGTAATTTACGCGTCATTCCTGGTTGAACCAAATACCAATGACCCAACAACATCAAATCTGTGACTGCGCCAAGAAATGCCGCACCGACGAGCACTCGCAATAGATCAACCAAATTCGCATTGTTGCTTGTGACCACCGAAGCAACTAAACCAACCGCACCGATTGCCACTGCGACTAAATCAAATTTTGCAGATTTTTTGGCCAGTGTCGCAAGAGCAATTAAAGCAACTGCAATGCTGGCGAGTTCACGGATTAGAACTTTGTCAAAAAAGAAACCCGCGGCAACTGCGAAAATTGCAAGCGAGCCAAAAACCCCGCGCAATAATTTTGAATAGCCAATTGAAATTTCTTGGCTACGAAGCGTGAACCACAGAAATGCAATACCACCAGTCGCCCACTGCAATAAAAATGTCGCGGCGTCTAGGCGCATCAACCGACAACGACTAGTGAGTGATCAACATTATTCATTGAAACTGGGCCGACATCAGTTGCGACGACAATGTCTTCAAGACGCATTCCCCATTTACCTGGCAAATAAATGCCCGGCTCAACACTGAACGCATGACCTGCAGCAATCGTTAATTTATTGCCACTGACCATATAAGGCTCTTCATGCGCTTCCATTCCAATGCCATGACCTGTGCGGTGGATGAAAAAATCACCGAACCCAGCATCATCAATAATTCTGCGTGCTGCTGCATCAACTGATTCGCAAGTTGCACCAACTAGGCCGGCCTTGACGCCAGCCGCCTGTGCGGCATGCAACACAGAATAAGCGCTGGTGATTTTTCGAGATGGTGTACCGACAAAAACACACCGCGTGATGTCGCTGCAATATCCGTTCATCGTGCCGCCAAAATCGCAAAGTACTATTTCGTTCTTTTGAATAACTCGTGGGCCGGCGTGGTGATGCGGGCTTGCAGCATTTTCACCTGCGGCGACAATTGCGAAGTTAACGACATCATGACCTTGCTCAAGTAAGCGCGCCGAAATATCTGCAGAAACTTGGGCTTCGGTGCGACCAACGAGATCAATTTCGCCAGCCTGAAGTTGCATTGCTACCCGATCGGCTGCTGCACCAGCTAAACGAAGCGCTTCAATCTCATTTGCATCTTTGGCCATGCGCATTGGGCCGACAACATCAACAGCGCGCACGAATTTCGCGCCAGAAACGAAACTCATCAACTCAACTAAAAACCTTGCCCACATTTGATCGCCAACCGCAATTGTTTTGGCTCCGACAAGAAGTTTGGCGACAATTGCGACTGGATTCTCAGTTTCACCCCAAGGCACGATACGAAACACATCATCGAACGGTGTAACTCGAGGGGCTTCAAGTCTTGGCACAACTAACGCCGCCACCGACTCGTGCGTGACAACAAGCATTGTTAAACGCTCGAGTGGCATCGCGTAATAACCAGTCAGATACGGCAAATCATGGCCGATACTCAGCAATGTGGCATCTATTGAGTGACGTTGCATCTCTTGGCGCACACGCGAGATTCGCGACGCATAAAGCGCACTCGAACTTAGAGTTTTGCTGCTGGTCATTTGCTGCTAGTCATTTGCCGCTAATCATTTAACTAGTCGACCTTCTTGATAATCAGTTACTGCGTCAACGATTTGTTGTCGAGTGTTCATTACAAATTGACCGTTACGCAATTTATTTTACGCATAGTGATGCTCATGATCGAATACTCACGAGTTGTACAGAAACAGTTTGCTCGGCTGCATGCTTGGCATGATAACTAGATCTTGTCAACGGACTCGCTTCAACATGTTTAATACCAAGTTTTTCGCCAAACTCGGCATAAGCGGCAAACTCTGCAGGGTCTGCCCATCGCACAACAGGTAGATGATCTTGCGTGGGCCGTAAATATTGACCAATTGTGACAATCTGCACACCAACCGCTGCGAGGTCAATCAGCGTTGCTTCAACTTCATCTTTACTTTCGCCTAGACCCAACATGAAACCAGATTTCGTGACTAGACCTGCGGCGTGAGCACGAGCCAAGACAGACAAACTTCGCGCATAACCCGCCGATGGGCGAACTTGGCGTTGTAATCGCGCAACTGTCTCGATGTTGTGATTCAGAACATCTGGTCGCTCAAGAAAAATCGTGTCGAGTGCATCACTGCCTTTGGCGTCTGAAATTAAAGTTTCAACACGTGTCTTCGGTGAGGTGCGTCGAATTTCACGAACGCATTGTGCGACATGCGCCATTCCACCATCGGATAAATCATCGCGCGCGACCATTGTCAAAACCGCGTGTTCAAGATTCATTTTAAGAACAGCTTGAGCAACACGAAGTGGCTCGCTAATGTCGGGCGCAAGTGGTTTGCGTGTGTCAATTAAACAAAAGCCACATGCACGCGTGCATCGCTCACCTAGCACCATCATCGTTGCGGTGCCGTCAGCCCAACATTCTGACAAATTCGGACAACCAGCTTCTTCACAAACAGTTACAAGATTCAAATCACGCAAAGTTTTTTTCGTTGCCAAGACTTCGGCGCCATGGCTCACATGAGGGCGCAACCACTCCGGCTTACGCGCGGTGATCTGGATATTTGACCCAGCGTTGAGATTTTCATTTACTGCCGCCAACGACACATCATGGCGATCGAAGTAGCCATTTGTCCAACGCTCGGCAGCCAATTTCGCAACCACATCTGCAACTTGCTGAACTGAAAAGTTGAAGCCAAGTTCGGCGAGCGATGTGACTGGGTGCTCGGCGATGCCACAAGGCACGATATGTTCGCGCATATAACTGAGATCTGTCGAAACATTTAACGCAAACCCATGCATCGTGCGCCCACGCGAAACTCGAACACCGATTGCACAAATCTTTTTCGGAGTTGCCGACTGATGATCGACCCAAACACCTGGGTAGCCGGCCAAACGCCCAGCATTAACAACACCAAGATGAGCAAGTGTGTCAATCACAAGTTGCTCAACCCCGCAAACATACGCCTGCATATCGGCCGGACCGCCAACACCATGCTTTGCGGCAAGCGAAAGTATCGGGTAGACAACTAGTTGGCCTGGGCCGTGATACGTAATGTCACCGCCACGGTTGACTTTTACAAGTTCAGCGCCGACTTGTTTTGGATCGCACTTGAGATTATTTTTCAGATCAGCACTCGGCCCGTAAGTAAAAACATGGGGATGTTCAAGCATCAGCAAATGCTGATTTGATGACTGCGAGAACATCGCAGTTTGCACTGCTAGCGCTTCGCGATAAGGCACTTTTCCAAGCCAACGAATATTAAGTTTAGGTGTGTCTTTTTTATCTTCTCGCGACACGAATTAGATCTCCGCTGACCAATCCTGTGTTTCAAGAACTCGCTTTACTTTTGCGAGAAATCCAGCTGCGTATGCTCCGTCGAATGCACGGTGATCCCAACTCATTGCGAGATTGCCAACTGGATGAATTGCAATACTTTCTGACCCATCACTTAATCGAGCGACAACTGGCTTACGCGCAATCGCATCGGTCGACATAATTGCAACCTGTGGCTGATTGATGATTGGCATCGTCAGAACCGAACCAGCAGATCCGTTGTTCGAAATCGTAAATGTTCCACCTTGGATTTCATCTGGAGTCAATTTTCGCCCGCGAGCACGCGTTGCAAGATCTGAAATTTCGCGAGCGATCGCGCGCAAACGCTTACCGTCGGCGCTGCGCACAACAGGCACTAACAAACCATTGAATTCAAGATCAACCGCAATGCCTAGGTCGACATAATTGTGAACGACCAACTTGTCTGCTTCGATACTCGCATTAAGATTTGGGTACTCAGCCAACGCGTCAACAATGGCTCGAGCGATGAACGGAAGATACGTCAGTGCGAAACCCTCTGATTGCTTCCATTGATCTTTGACTACATTTCTAGTCGCATCAACATTTGCATAGTCAACTTCGACAACGCTGAAAGCATGAGCACTTACTGCCTGCGACATAATCATGTGTGCTGCAGTGAGTTTGCGAATTTTTGATAGCGGGATAACTGTTTCACGATCTGAGCTTTGCGTCAACTTTGGTGCTTGAGGCGCCGGCGACTGTGCCGTTGGCACGACAATTTTTTGCGCTTGAACTACGGGCGCGACTGGCGCTTCAATGACTTGCGGCGCTGGTGCTTGAACTGCGGGCGCGACTGGCGATGCGACAACTGGTTCCGCAATTTGTGGCGTCGATCCATTTTTGTCGATGTAATCCAAAACATCTTCACGCGTAATTCGACTACCAGGACCGGTGCCGACAAGCGCGTTGACATCAATGCCGTGATCTGAAACAAGTCGACGTACAACTGGCGAAAGTAATTTATTTGATGCGATCGTCGAGGTTGGCGTTCGCGATGCAGTTGCAACACTGACAACAGTTTGCGCAGCATGAATTGGCTGGGGTTGCGCTACGGGTGCTTGAGCTACTGGCGCGGGTGCAACCGGCGCAACTGGCGCAGCCGCAACTTGAACGACTGGCGCAACCGGCGCTTGAACAACCGGCGCTTGATCTACTGGAGCAGACGCAACACTTGCATTTGCCAAACCAACAACTGCAATTACGGTGCCGACAGAAACCGTTTCACCTTCATTGACGCGAATCTCAGTCAGAGTGCCAGCAACTGGAGATGGAACTTCGGTGTCTACTTTGTCCGTGGAGACTTCAAACAATGGTTCATCAGCGGCGACAGCATCGCCGACTTTCTTAAACCAACGCGTGATTGTTCCCTCGGTGACGGTTTCGCCAAGTTGTGGAAGTGTGATATCAGCCATTTGATTCTCTTTCTATCTAGACGCGATTAAGTCTGTTATGCATTGAAACTTCTGCCAGTCAGCGAGAGAATTGTCTCGCCGAAGAGTTCACTAAGACTTGGGTGAGGCATTACAAATTCGGCGATCTCATCAACTGAAGCTTCCCAGTTAACAGCCAAATAACCTGCCGCAAGTTGCTCAGTAACCCAAGGCCCGACCATGTGAACTCCGAGAACTTGACCTGCAGTGCCATCCGCATTTTTTTTCGCGATCACTTTGACCAGCCCATCTATCTCACCAAGAATCATCGCCCTAGAGTTGGCACGAAATTGATGCTTTGCGACAACAACATCATGACCTGCATCGCGCGCTTGCTCTTCTGAAGGGCCAGCCCATGCAACTTCTGGGTGACAATAAATTGCCCATGGCACACGGTCATACATAATTGGCGTTGCATTTTCGCCTCGCAGATGTTTGATCGACAAAATTGCTTCGGCATATGCAACGTGAGCAAGTTGCGGAGTATTGATTAGATCACCGATCGCATAAACGCCAGGTTCACCTGTTTGGCAATATTCATTTACCGCCACAAATCCACGGTCATCGACTTTAACTTCTGTACCACTCAGCCCTAGTGCATCAGAAAACGCACGACGCCCGATTGACATAATCACAACATCAACAATCAGCGGATCACCAGTCGCGAAAGTAATCTGAGTCGAACCATCTGGCAACGAACTTTGACCAGTTACGACAATGCCAGTTTTGATACTGATTTTCTTTTTTGTAAAACTCTTAACCACAACATTTGCAACGTCAGGGTCTAGACCAGGCAAAATTTTTGGTGCACCTTCAAGAATCGTGACTTGTGAACCAAGATCTGCAAAAGTCGACGCGAATTCGCAACCGATTGCGCCACCGCCGATTACTGCAATCCGTTTTGGAATGGTATTTAACATTAGAACCTCATCCGAGGTCATGATTGATCCGCCGATTGGAAAGCCCTTGATTGTGCGAGGCACTGAACCACTCGCCAAAATCACATTATTGGCTTGAATTTTTGTTGCAGTCCCGTCAGCCAGTTGAACATTTACAACTCGGTTTGCTTCAAGCGATCCAGTGCCGAGCAGATATGTAACTTTCTTTGACTTTGTCAAACCGGTTAAACCTTTAACCAAGCCATCGACGATGCGCGCTTTACGCGCTTGGCTAACCGAAAAATCGATACCTAACGAAGTTGCGTTGATCCCAAATTCTGAAGCATGGGCCACATGGCGATTAGCTGCAGCCGTTTCCAAAAATGCCTTCGCCGGTATGCAACCGCGATTTAGACAGGTTCCGCCGATTGTGTCGCGTTCGACCAACGCCACGCTCATGCCGCAGGAGGCTGCATAAAAAGCTGATGCGTAGCCACCAGGACCTCCGCCGATTACAACGAGATCAAATTGGTCTGCCAAGGTTTCTCTTTCTTCTGAACACCTGCTTCATCGTAGCCGTTAAGCCTCGAGACAGAACTATAAATTTGCGAAAGAGCTGTGAGTTGTCGCTGACTTATCGTGACATTAAGAACAGTTGCAAGGAACCTGCCAACAAAATAGCCACGCCACAAAGTAATGCAAAAAATATCAACTTTCTGGTGCTCATACGCAATCAGGCTACGGGTGATCTCAGATTATTTCGCCCTAAATGAGTTACTCTTGTCAAAGTGAACAAGTCATTAAAACTAAGTGGACGAATTTTCGCTTCCATTTTAATTCTGACAGTTGTTGGATGCGGTTCAGATTCTGCAAAACAAACTGACCCGGCAAACACTTCAGAACAAGTCACACTGACAACAGATGCGACCCAATCATCAGCACCATCATCATCATCATCGCCAGCGATTTTTTCGGCGACGCTGTTGAGTGGTGCAACATTTGAAAGCACGAAAGTTTTAGAGTCGCAGCCACTTGCGCTCTGGTTTTGGGCACCAGGTTGACGGGCTTGTAAATCTGAGTCTTCCTCGGTCGAGGCTGCATACAAAACTTTTAAGGGCAAAGTTCAAGTCACTGGCGTCGCATGGAACGGCAGCGGCGGAGACATGCAAGATTTTGTAAATGAAAACGGTCTTTCGTTTACGAACATCAACGACTCGAGTGGTGAAGTTTTTGCGCGATTCAATGTGCCGTACCAACCAGCGTGGGTGTTCATCGCCAAAGACGGCACTGTCACGACAAGAATCGGTGTGCTTTCAGATTTAGAATTAGAACAAGAATTAAACTTACTGGCGAGCAACTAATGGGTATTCGATCATTCGGCAAGCGATTAACGGCCGACAATCTTGAAATTGATTCAGAGCGCCTTTGTGAACGATTCAAAGAGTACGACTTCGTCAGTATCTCCGACTCTGAGAGTCGCACTCGCACAAAAATTGCGGGCGAAATCAAACGCATGCGCATCAAGCCACGCAGTGGTGTGCCAGCCGTAGAACTCGTGATCAACGACGGCACGGGTGAAGCCACAGTTATTTTCAGCGGTCGACGAAGTATTCCCGGTGTTGATCATGGCAAGTGCATCATGGTTGATGGCGTGCCACATCGCGACGGAGATCGCACTGTGATTTTGAACCCGGCTTACACCCTGCTCGGGTAAAAAACTTTTAGCCAATCAAGATTTTTTGAATTGCGGCTTCGGCGTCTTCGGTGATCAACACCATCACTTCGTCACCTGCGCGCAAAATTGTGTCGCTTTCGGGCACGAGCACAACTTGATCACGTACGATCGCAACAACAGTCGAACTTCTCGGAAACTTTAATTCTTTTAGCGTTTTATCGCACGCTGGTGACGCGACGGCCAAAGTAACTTCAGCGAGCTCTGCTTTGCCGCCTTTGAAATCCATGAGTTTCACAAAATTTCCGACACTAACTGCTTCTTGAACCAGGCTCGTAATCAAGTGAGGTGTCGAAACCGCGATGTCGATGCCCCACATTTCATTGAACATCCAATGATTTTTTGGATTATTCACACGAGCGATAACTCTTGGCGCACCAAACTCTTGTTTTGCCAATAGTGAAACAACCAAGTTGTCTTCATCATCACCAGTTACAGCAGCCACAACTTCTGCGTCGGCGGCACCAGCTAGACGAAGCACTTCAACATCACATGCATCGCCGAGATACCAGCGAACACCTTTAGCTTCTTCTTCTTTGCCATAGTTGCGCACAACCGCTCGATCGTTTTCGACAACGACAACATCGTGACCCGCAGCGACGAGTTGCTCAGCCGTAAAACGACCGACGCTGCCACCACCCGCGACGATAATTTTCATGACGTGCCCTTTTTTAAGAACTCGTCAAGTGATACAACAGAGTCTTTTTCAACCGCAAAATAACCAATATCCCCTTGCTGAACCAAAGTTTTACTGTCAGGAATAACCGCCGAGCTCAAACGACGCAACGCCGAAATGCGAGCACCTTTAATTTCGAGCTCAAGAACTTTCTCACCGACAAGAATGTCAGGGAACGCTCGCTCAATGAGTACAACTGACGAACTCGGGTCCGTCCATTCGACTGCTGGCAGATCGGGCAAAATTCGGCGCAGAATTCGATCCGACGTCCATTTAACGGTGGCGACGGTGGCGATGCCAAGGCGCTCGTAGATTTCGGCGCGCTTCGGGTCTGAGATTCGAGCGACGACTTTTTCAATGCCAAAACTTTCGCGTGCAACTCTGGCGACCAGAATATTTGAGTTGTCACCGTTCGTTACCGCGGCAACTGCGCTGGCTTGTTTGATGCCTGCCTGTTCAAGTACATCTCGGTCAAAGCCGATGCCGGTGATTGTTTGACCTGCAAAATTGTCACGAAGTCTAAAAAATGCGTCTGATTTGCGATCGACGACTGCAACGCTATGGCCCGATGAAACAAGGTTCAGTGCAAGCGTCGAACCCACGCGCCCACAACCAACAATTACTACATGCACGTGAGGCAGTCTACGTCAATGACTGTGTCAATAGCTGTGTCAA
>ERZ889217.905-NODE-905-length-16464-cov-15.219940_pt1 | contig 16464 bp, 18 predicted proteins | sample MGYA00521098_ERZ889217 | MGnify/ENA primary metagenome ERZ889217 (study PRJEB32303, sample SAMEA104408613) | aquatic metagenome | biome: Brackish water; feature: Pelagic; material: water | place: Baltic Sea | collected 2014-06-10T22:04:00 | depth 2,362 m ...
TCCTTGCCTTGATATTCATGGATTTTCATGAGATCCCTTGTTTCGTTTTTTGTCTATCGTGTGTATTGCTGGGTCTGTCAGTTTTATAAAAACACCACAACTACCTTCGATCACTGGTCAGTTTTACCCCATCCAATGTTGTTGCACTATCGCGTCTGCTCAATATTCGACTCACCCACAGGCGCCACATACCATTTCGGGTGGTGCTCTTTAACGACTGGGCCACTTAAGCGCAAAGCGTAGCAGCCCTCTAATTGAAATGGCCGGCGCTCAGGCTCCTCGCCAGATATCACTTTGCGCTTAGCCCGCCGATTGGCCATCGTTTGCATGGCCACGGTCGGTAAAACACCCGCAAGTTCACTCATGTGCGAACAACCCGCGGTGCGTGCGAACCGAGCTTTGACTGCCTGCCTAAATCCGCCAATTAAGTTCATACCAACGAGATCACCATAATCAGCTTCAATGGCTCGACATTGCTCACCAAACGGCGCCGAGTCATAGACAGCCACCGCGTGTTGAACGATGAAATCATCGTCAAAAGCTACCCTAAGATGCAAGTGATGAAAGGGTTGGCCCGCAGGATGCACCGCACCATTTCGGCGAGTGAAATCGTAGTTTTTATGATCGATGAGTTCGGCTTCGATTTCCCAGAGACCGTCTTCGCGCTCGAAAGAATGCGCGCGTATAAACCGATTGTGCATCGGTTTTCTAGGGCAATCAGGTGGCGGCAAAGGCATCTATAAGGGGGCGTTGTCCAAAAAACGACGCTGACTCACTGATAAGAGGCGCAAAGTATAACGCGAGATTCGGGAAAACGCTGACACCGGGCTGACAGCCTATTGATCTTCATCGCCTGAACCGCTTGCGCCAAGCACCTGTCTGATGACACCCGAGCCAAAGCCGCGGCTGGCTAAAAAACGAGCCTGACGCGCCCAACTGCGAGCATCATTTGGGCGGCCTTCTTTAGAAAATTTTTTTTCCCACACCGAATGCGCCCTAGCCTGCTCAGTGGCACTCAAGTTTTGCAGTGTTTGGGCAATCAACGCATCGGAGACACCCTTTTGTCGCATGCCTTGAGCCACCAGAGCAGCCCCTTGCTTGAAAGACTTCTGGTGACTAAATGCAGCAGCGAAGCGCTCATCAGATTGCCAGCCATCTTTGGCAAGCTCATCAAGCACCGCTAACACTGTCTCAGGCGTTTGGGCCAATGGCGATAACTTTTTGAGCAGCTCAGCTCGGGTGTACTCGCGTAGTGCCAGCAACCCGACCGCCTTGGCTTTTAATGCCCGTTTGCTCAGCGGCTCGTCTGCAGAAAAATCCGCATTTGACCCAGATCGCCGCTGATTAAACATTACTTATCGTCTTCGCTTGGCATGGGCTCAACTGGCGTTGCAGCTGCGCCATCTTTGACTTCTTTGGCGGCTTTTGCTGATTTGGCAGGCTTTGAGCCAGCCGGACGTGCGGCCACACCAAAGTTTTCGCGAACACGATTTTCAATTTCAAAGGCCGTGTCAGGATGCTCTTTCAAATATTCGCGCACGTTATCTTTGCCCTGGCCGATACGGTTACCGTTGTAGCTGAACCAAGAACCTGCTTTGTCCACAATATTGGCCGCCACGCCGAGATCAATGACCTCGCCCTCTCGCGAAATGCCAGCACCGTACATGATGTCGAACTCAGCCTGTTTAAAGGGCGGCGCGACTTTGTTTTTCACCACTTTGACACGCGTTTCGTTACCCACGACCTCATCGCCGCGCTTAATGGCACCAATGCGCCGAATATCCAAGCGAACGGAGGCGTAAAATTTCAATGCGTTACCGCCCGTTGTGGTCTCAGGATTACCAAACATCACACCAATTTTCATGCGGATCTGATTGATAAAAATCACTGTGGTGTTGGTTCGCTTGATCGAAGCGGTAAGCTTGCGTAAAGCCTGACTCATCAAACGTGCTTGCAAGCCCGGTAACGAATCACCCATATCACCTTCGATTTCCGCCTTTGGCGTGAGCGCAGCCACCGAGTCAATCACGATCAAATCAACCGATCCAGATCGAACCAACGCATCAGTGATTTCGAGTGCCTGCTCGCCTGTGTCTGGCTGCGAAATCAAAAGGTCAGTCAAGTTCACACCCAACCGTGACGCATACTGAACGTCAAGCGCGTGTTCGGCATCGATAAACGCACAAGTGCCGCCAATCATTTGCATTTCAGCCAGCACTTGCAACGCTAGCGTTGTTTTACCTGAGGATTCAGGACCGTAAACTTCAATCACACGGCCGCGTGGCAAGCCACCAACACCAAGCGCAATATCCAAGCCTAATGAACCCGTGGAAACCACCTGAATGTCATGCTCGACCTCATTGTCGCCGTAGCGCATCACTGAACCTTTGCCAAACTGTTTCTCAATTTGGGAAAGCGCAGCGGCCAACGCTTTGCCTTTTTCTGCTGCCGCTAGCTTGGTCGATTTATCGTCCATGAATCATCCTTTTGTGGGTAACGGGGTGGCTGTCAATTCAATGCCAGAACCTAGTAACCAAAGCACTGACAGCACAAATCTGGATCATTATTACATCGGATAGTACTGTATATATACACAGCATGACAATAAGATCCATTTAAGCGCGCAAAGAAATGTCGCTTTCGGGTTGTTACCGTAGGCAATACACCACAGGTGTGCCAGAATTGCAGTATTGAAAAGATTACTTAGCCCGCACCCATGCGCATACTGATTGCTGAAGACGATAGTCTGCTGGCCGACGCCTTGACCCAGTCACTACGTCAAAATGGCTACGCCGTTGACGCTGTCAGTGATGGCGTCGCCGCCGATACGGCGCTTCGCTCGCAAGAATTTGACTTACTTATCCTTGATCTGGGCCTGCCGCGTATGTCCGGCCTAGAGGTTTTACAAAGTCTGAGACACCAAAACTCCCGACTACCGGTCCTAATTCTGACGGCTGCTGATTCTGTCGAGCAACGCGTGCGCGGTCTTGATCTCGGGGCTGATGATTACATGGCCAAGCCATTCGCCTTAACAGAACTTGAGGCGCGCGTTCGAGCACTCACTCGGCGCGGCGCGGGCGGGGGCGCCACCATCGTCAGGCACGGGCGCTTGGTGTTTGACCAAACCGGCCGCGTGGCTTTGGTCGATGATATCGCCTTGGACCTGTCAGCCCGAGAAATTAGCCTGCTGGAGATTTTACTGACTCGGGCAGGCCGGATGGTCAATAAGTCCCAAATTGTTGATCATCTATGCCAATGGGGCGAAGAAGTTAGCTCAAACGCGATCGAAGTCTACGTTCATCGGCTGAGAAAGAAACTGGAACCCAGCGGGGTACGAATCGCCACTGTGCGCGGTTTGGGGTACTGCTTGCAGCGCGAAGGCATCGACACACACAACGATAGTGCGCATCCCCGTTAAGCATTTTTAGGCAAAACTTTGGCCACCGACTTACTCAAAAAAACGCTTCCCATTACCACCGCACGCCCTGCTGCCCCGACCTCGCGGCGACGTTCACTGTTGGGCGAAATACTCGACTGGATGCTGGCCCCTTTGTTTTTATTGTGGCCCATGAGCGTGGCTATCACATATGTGGTGGCGCAAGGCATTGCCAATACGCCCTACGATCGCAGTCTTAGCAGCGCATTGGCGATCCTATCGCACCAAATCGAATGGGACACCGACACTGAACTTCCCCTATTACAGATCAGCAGCCCCGCCCGTATTGCGCTGCGCACACGCGACAACGAAGGTGTTTTTTGGAAAGCGCAAATTGTTAACGGACCTGTCATCAGTGGTGATGACGCCTTGCCGACACCAGCGATGCCTTCAGACTTGGCTCTGGGCAAAATATACTTTAGCGATCAAACGATTGGCGGATATGAGGTTCGATTGGCCTATCAATGGTTGGCCAATCCTAAGCACTCAACAAGACAACCCGACCAACAACAACGGGTATTGCTCATGGCGGCTGAAGGCCGAGAAAACCGAGTTGCGCTGGCCAGTGACATTATCAAAGGGGTCATCATTCCACAGTTTTTGGTGCTCCCAGTGGCTGCCCTTTTGATTTGGTTTGGTCTTTCACGTGGCGTAGCGCCCATTAACGCATTACAAAAGCGCTTGCGTCATCGAAAGCCCGACGATCTTTCGGCCATCGAAGATCACGCCACACCGGTCGAAATTGCACCGCTGGTTAACGCCATGAACGACTTGCTCTCGCGTCTTTCAAGTAGCGTTGATGCGCAACGCCGATTTGTTGCCGACGCCGCCCATCAGCTTAAAACACCGCTTGCCGGCTTGCGCTCACAAGCCGAACTGGCTTTAAAAGCGGCGCCCAATGACCCCGTGGCCGATAACCTTCGTAAAATAGTCGCCGGCACTGCTCGCGCCACACGTCTGATTAATCAGCTGCTATTGATGGCCAGCGCTGAACATCCCGATGCGATCGAGCAACCCCGTTTAAATGCCACGCAGTTGGCCCGTGAGGTCACTGAACAGTGGGTGCCAACGGCGATGAAGCGAGGGATCGATTTGGGCTTTGAGTCAAACCAGGATACCGCATGGATTCGTGGTCACGCGCTTTTGCTCACCGAAGCATTGAACAACCTCATCGACAATGCCTTGCGTTATGCGCCTTCTAACAGTCAAGTGACTGTTGCGGTGCATGCATCATTAAGCCAAGTCACTCTTAGCGTTCAGGACGACGGTCCTGGTATTGATCCTGCCGACCGGGAGCGTATTTTTGATCGTTTTTTTCGGGTACTGGGCACCCAAACGCATGGCAGTGGTTTGGGGCTTGCGATTGTCAAAGAAATCGCACAACGCCACCAAGCTGAAATCACCGTACAACCGGCTCACCCAACGCAAACCCCACCCGGGACGCGCTTTGCACTGACATTCATGGCCGATTGACGCGGCTGTGCCAAACGCATTAACTTGCAAAATCGTTGTCACATTTGCCACGATTGTCAGCTTCAAGTCAGTCTTTTGTCCTATAGTTTGGTTGTGTTCCAAAATTTGGAAGTCACTGTTTTGCACCGCCAAGCTAACATTGAGCTGTTTGGGTCAAACGTGATTGGTGCCATTTTGGATCTCCGATCCCCCGCCGGCTGGGACTGCTGCGCCCTACCGGCTTTTAAAGGCTCCGATGAATGTCGGGGCCTTCTTTTTTACCAAACCGAATGGCCATAAACTTTTCGCTCAAAATGATTCGGTACTCATTTCATTGAATCGGCGTGGCCATCCGTTGTCGCAAGCGCTTTAACAACCACCCCAAAACCGGCAGCTTTTCGTATAAGCCTTGGGCAACATCCCAGTAATCTTGATGATCAACCACCAGCCCGTTGCCATCAAGCCAAAATCGAGTGCCCCCCGGGATATCGAAAGACTGACCACGCCATTGAAATAGAAAGCGCCACGCCATAAAAATACGTTGATCCTGTTCAATGATTTCAGTTATCACGAATCGAGGAACGGTTAGATTCTCAAACATGTGGCCATAAATAGCCGCGATTGCACCAAGGCCCTTGACCTCATTAAACGGATCACAAAACCGGGCATCGTGTGCATAAACCTGATCGAGTAAAGCAAGCGAGTTGGCACTCATGGCCTCAAACCAAACCGCAATCGCTTTTGCCCGAGGCGATACCCTTTCTAGTTGATCATCGGCAATCATTGGCCAGTGGTCCTATGCAAGAGCGCAAAGCGCCAGCGGTACGGTAGGCGACTGATCCAGCGCAACATGTTGGCAAAACCAAACGGAAACCGTATTTCAAACTGACCACGCGCCATGCCCTTCAAGATCGCAGCCGCTGCCGCCTCTGGCGTCATGAGGCCCGGCATCGCAAAATCGTTTTTGTCCGTCATGGGCGTTTTCACAAAGCCTGGGCTAATCAAATACACAGACAAACCCTTTGGTGCGAGCTCAAAATACAAGGTCTCGGTAAAGTTTTGAAGTGCTGCTTTTGTGGCCCCATAAACAATCGCTCGCGGCAAGCCGGTATAGCTGGAAATACTCCCAATCACGGCGATACCGCCGCGTCTTTGCGCCAGCAGGCGCGGGGTCAGCAATGAAACCGCTTGGTAGACGCTCAACACATTTAACGCGTAACTGGCTTTTGCTTGCGCCATATCCAAATCCCAAACGTGCTGAGGATCGTAGCGCGCAGCGCCAAGCACCACGAGATCCAACTCACCAAGCGTTTGGGCCACGCGCTCAACAGCAGGCTCCCAAGCCATTTCATCAGAGGCATCAAAGGGCACAACAATCGCATTCGGATGATCAGCGGCCAACGCCAAAAGCTTGTCTTGCCCGCGCGCCGATATGGCCACTCGTGCCCCAGCGGCCAATAACGCGAGCGCCAAGGCGGCTCCAATACCACTTGAAGCACCAACAATCCAAACCCGGCGATCGGTCCAATCGCGTATGGGTTGGTTCAGTGGCTTACCAATCATGGTTGCGTCCGTTTCTTAAAGAACAAACTCACTTCACCCAAATCAAAACCAAACTTTGACATCACGGAGCGATTCATCATGGTGTTTTCATCTAACTGCCACATCCAATCATCAAAGTTCACGTCATACACTTTGCCGTCGACGGGCAACTGCAAAACATAGGTCCAATGCAAGGCATTGCCAGCCACCTTACCGATGGCCTCTCCTTTGACGTCGTCAGCCGTGCCGCGCCAAGTGCCATCGGGCTGTTGAATCAAGGTCCATACCCGGCGCTGTTTTTCACCATCAGCGTAAGTGAAGTACTCATCCAACTGTCCCTTGGTGGGGCTCTCCCAAGAGGCAATGATCTCCACGTGAAAGCGTCTGACCAGTTCACCATTGCGCTTTTGGAAAATACCCCATGCATCCAGGGTGCCATCAAAAAAAACAGGCAAATCAAGGGCAGGCTTTTGATCGGCATACGTCTGAACATCAACACCGCCACAGGCTGTCAACACAGCCGCGCTGGCTGAAGCCAGCAACACTTTAAGCTTCTTCATAGAGTCCCCCCAATCAGTCGTGAACGAAACAAAGGCCGAGGCCAAATGACCACTGCCGCTAATACTTTGAATCCAATAGGCAGCGCGGCATAGAGCAAGGACAAACGACCCGCTGTTTGTGGATCTCCAGGCACATAACCAAACAAACCGAGTAATGGCAGCGCTGCACCAGCAGCAAGCGCCAAAGAAAGCTTCGCAATCAACGCCCAAACCCCAAAATACAGCCCAGTGTTGCTTCGCTGAGCGGGTGGGATTGCGTCTGCCAACATCGCTGGGGGCAGTGCCAAGTCTGCACCAAGTGCTGCACCTGAAACCAGGCACACCAAAACATAAGGCAACACATCACCGCTTCCTAGAAAAGCAGCAGTGGCCAAGGCTAGACTGGCCAAAATCGAACCGGCTAACCAGGCACGCACCTTGCCCCAGCGGTCAGACAATTTGACCCAGAGCGGTAACGTTAAAAGACCAGCAAGAAAATAGACACCCAAAAACAGGCCCTCTTTGCCGGGCTGCTGTAAAACGTCATCGACATAAAAAAGTATCAGGGTCGCAGGAATGGCCGCTGAGGTCGCGTTGAACAAATAAAACCAGTAAAGACGCCGAACGGCAGGCTGAGCCAAGGCACTACGCCAGTCGGGACGCTCGCGCGAAACAACCACAATCGGACGAACTGAAAACTTTAGCGTGACCGCCAAACCGAGCATCAACGCCAAAACAAAAGCCACGGTGAAGTATCGGTAGCCTATTTCAGGACCGTGCTGGGCCACCCAAATCGCTGGCAATACCGAGGCGAGAACCACGCCAAAGACACCACTGGCCTCACGCCAAGCCGTGACCCGTGCGCGACCGGCGAGATCATCGGTTAATCGCGCACCCCAGGCGAGATAACAAACGTTCATCAAACTATGCGCCGTATAAACCAAAATCAAGCTGCCGGCCATCCACAACAACAAGGCGTTCTGCCCTTGAACCGTGGGCGCAAATAGCAGCGCAAAACCGGCGGCCAAAGCCACGGCTGAACCCATCAACAAAATCGTCCAACCATGCCGGTAGCGTGTCAGCCAATCAACCAATCGGCCAATCAACGGATCCTGCAAGGTGTCAACCAGACGCACCAACAAAAGGGTAAGACCGATGGCCGTCAGCCCGACGCCTAGCGTGGCGCTGTAGAACTTTGGCGCCACCATATAAATCGGCAACATCGCCATGGCCAGTGGAAAAGCCAAGGCGCTGTAAGCCAAAAGTGACCACTGCCGTATCACTGCGCCAGCCCAAGTAAAGACAGGCGCAAGTCAGGCTCGGTCGTTTGCGGATCCAACCAAATCGAAAAGAATGCCTGCGCCAGCGCCTCATCGACCTGACCAGTCAATTGATTGTTATAAAAAAAGACCGCTCCATTTCCGGGCATGTAAATGCCAGTCAGCGAATCTCCTTTGTTGACGTCTGCAAACACTCGTTGCAGTTTGTCTGGCCAATCTGGATGTTGAGCCACATCAACACCCAATTCGCGCATTTGATCAATCGAGGCATCCACGATTTGGTCGCGTGTCACGTTGCGGGCGTAAGACAATCTCAGCGCAAATGGCTCATTGGCCTTGTATTGTCCATTTGAGGACCAAAGGGTTGCGTCATAAATCAAAAAACCCCAGCGCCGAAACTGCCCTTCACCCACCGGTTTTGGGGTCGGTAAAAAAGCATCCCACGCCGATGTGGCCGATACGGCGCTCGCTGACGTCCGGTTTTCAGTGTTGGCTTGCGCAGACGACAACAGGCTCAACATGAAAATACTCATGACCATCAAAAGCAAACGCGAACACCCGCTTAACCGAAGTCTGGTTAATGCTATTGCCGTGCTGAAAGTAGCCATTGTTTAACATCCGTTCGTTGTTCAAGGAATCCTGCCTCGCAATAAACCAAATACATTCGCCAAATACGCACAAACGACTCATCAAAGCCTAGTGATCGCACAGATGGCAGTTCGGTTTCAAATTTTTCCAACCAATGCCTTAAGGTACGGGCATAGTCCAAGCCAAATGAATAAACGTGACGAACCTCTAACTGAGCCGTCTGAGCAAGGGCTTGGAAGCGACTTGGGCTAGGCAACATACCGCCTGGAAAAATGTATTGCTGAATAAAATCAGTCGCACCAACGTAGGTATCAAAGCGCTCATCAGCAATATCAATGGTCTGAATGGCAGCAAACCCGCCTGGTTTTAAGCAGCGGCGTAATTTGTCAAAAAAAGCACGCCAATGACGCAATCCAACCGCCTCAAACATCTCGATCGAAACGATGTGATCGAATTGACCGTCAACATCACGGTAATCGCAGATCGACAGGTCAACCTTGTCAGATAAACCCGCCTTAGCCAAGCGATCGCGGGCCCAAGCCAATTGCTCATCGGAGAGCGTGATACCTGTCACTTGCAAACCCCGCTCTGCCGCGCGTTGAGCAAAACCACCCCAGCCACAGCCTATTTCAAGAATATGCTGACCCGATTTGGCACCCACTTGGTCAAGCAGTCGGTCGTACTTGGCGTTTTGAGCCGCGCAGATGTCGTGTGCTTCTGACTCAAAAATGGCTGATGAGTAACTCATGGTGGGATCTAACCACAACCGGTAAAAATTGTTACCGAGGTCGTAATGCGCCAAGATATTGCGTCGACTGCCGCGCCGGTTGTTGTCACGCAGTACCCAGTGAACCAGACGCTTAGCCAACAAGCCCCACCACGTGCCGTTTAATGTGTCGACTGCTGCCTCGTTTTGAATGGCCAAACGAAACAGGCTCAGCAAATCCGGGCAATCAACCCACTGCTGGCGATACGCTTCGGCAAATCCGACATCGCCCTTTCGCATGATGAGACTGGCCACGCGCCAGTCGTTGATCTGCAACTGCGCATGTGGCCACTGCCCCTGCTGACCGAACAATTGGCTGCGGCCTTGAGGGTCTATCAGGGTCAGCGACCCCACTTGTAAGTGAGACAGCATCGCCACAAAACCGCGAGCGGCCAGCGGTAACTCTCTAACTGGCAGTCGGTTCGTGGTGTATTCGTTGGCGTTCATCATAGAGATCTCTGATTGGTCGTAACTTCTTCTTTGGGCAAATCGGGGAGCGGGTGAAATTTGGCGCCACGGCGCCAAAGTTTTAACGCTTGCCAATGGATGCGAACCATGACACCAAATGTCATCAAGGGCATTCGTAACATAGCGGCAAGTAATGCACTGGTGCTATATGGCTGGGTTTCAGTGGCAATCGCCGTGTGAATCAGGGGCTCAGATAAGGTTTCAACATCGTAGTAATCGATGGTCATCCGTGTCACTTTTTGGTTAACCACATACTCGAATTGATAGCGCCCCGCCACCGGGCAAAAAGGTGACACATGAAATACCTTTTCGCAGCTCAAAGTGGCGCCACTTTTCATCACACCGCCTTCGGGGTCGGTTAACACGTAGTGATGATGCTGACCGAAGGTGTTATTCACTTCGGCAACGATGACGCGCAAAGTATCTGCCTTGTCATACAGGTACCAGAAGCTCACGGGGTTAAATACATAGCCCAAAAGCCTGGGAAAGCACTGTAGCCAAACGGCGCCACCCGGCATGGCAACACCGACACGATCGGTGGTTGCCTTAAGCCAATCCATCAAATCGCCACCATCCCGATACCCGTGATCGGCATTCATCAGACTCACTGGCCGCGAGCGATTAACCCCAAATAACCAGCTGTTGTGTCTGTTCAGGTCTTCAGGTTTATCGATTCTGACTTGCAAACAAAACAATCGATACACAAAGGGGTGAACAAACGGTCTGAAACGCTTGTGCATCACGTGGGCGCGAGCCAGCCGTAACACAGGCTCGGTGACACGTGGCGGGCTATGCATGTTCACCAACCGCCCAAGGGATGGGCACATCAAAATCACGAACCACTGCCAGTGCCGACTTCAAGCCATCTTCGTGAAAACCATAGCCGCACCAAGCCCCACAAAACCACACACGGTCTTGGCCTTGAATGTCGGGCAAGCGTCGCTGGGCGTCAATCGCGGCCTGGTCCATCACAGGATGCGAGTAGCCGATTCTTCGGATCAGTTTGTCTTCTGCCGGTGGCTCGTAAGGATTTAAAGTCACCATGACGGGGGTTTTAAAAGGCAAGGGCTGCAACAAATTAATCAAGTAAGTCACTGCCACTGGCCGCTCTTGAGACAAACCCCGGGCTTGGTCGCCAGCGTCCAAGTAATTCCAGGCCGACCAAACTTTTTCACGTTTGGGCAACAAGGCGCTGTCAACGTGCAAGTAGGCTTCATTATTCTGGTAGCGGAACCCGCCAAGCACCCGAGCCTCATCGGGCCGGGCGTCGAGCACGCGCAGCGCGGTCGGCGCATGGCAAGCCATCACCACCGCGTCAAAGGTCTCAATGCCGCGTTCACTGCGGATTTCAACGCCTTTTGCCAATCGTGTCACGTGGTGGACCGCGCAGTTTAAGCGCGTGTCTTGTATCTGCGGCAACATCGCATTGACATAGACCCGTGAGCCCCCCACCACGGTGCGCCATTTGGGACGACCCTCAACTTGTAACAAGCGATGGTTTAAACAAAACTGCAAAAAGGTTGCCGCTGGAAACCCCAAAATGTCTTTGACGGATGAAGACCATATGGCTGCCGCCATCGGCAACAGGTACCACTGACGCATTGGCCAGTCATAGTGGTGTGCGTCAAGCAGCTCACCGAGCGTCATTTGCGTTTGACGCGAAGCGCTCAGATACGCGCCAGCAGACTTGTTAAAGCGCATAATTTGCGCCAACATTTTCAAAAATCGAGGGCTGAATAGATTTTTCTTTTGGGCAAAAACAGTTCCAAGATTGGTACCGGCCCACTCAAGATCGATGTCTCGGATCGAGACACCGAATGACATGTCGCTGCTATGCACGGGGACGTTAAGGTGTTCGAACATGGCAATCAGGTTCGGATAAGTCAATTCGTTATGCACCAAAAATCCGGTGTCCACCGGATGAGTCATGTTTTCTAAGTGGACATCCACCGTGTTGGAATGCCCGCCGAAGTAAGGCCCAGCCTCGAACAAAGTCACGTGGTATCGCTGCGCCAAAAGCCACGCGCACGCGAGCCCAGAGATGCCGGAACCCACCACCGCAATCTTATCGCCTGGTGACAGCGATTGTCGACGGGCTGCAGTGTCTGTTTGTTGATCCGTTTGCACTAGATTTGCGCGCTTAAGTTGAGGAGCGCTGCACGTAGCGCTGGCGCTTTGGTTTTGGGATCTAGCCAAACAGACGCGAATGCAGGCACAAAATCGGGCTCAACGACGCCACCAAGGTATTGATCATTCGAGAAAAAAGTCACCGCGTGATTGGGCTCAAACAAGCCAATCAACCGGTCGCCTAGACCGACATCCGGTAGGACGGCCCTCAGTTGCTGACCCCACTGGACGGCGCGAATCGGATCCACATCAGTTAGGCGAATCATCTCTGCAACCGAGGTCTGTGCGATCTGAGCCGCCGACACGTTACGCAGATAGTTCAGGTCGAGGGCAAAAGGTGCCAAAGTGTTGAAATCTGTCTCGATCGCGCTGGCGCTCAACGGCTGTTGCACCAAGAGCGATGCCTCGTAAACCCGAAAGACACTCCATGTGAACAGGCCCCGGCCTTGGACAACCCAGTCGCCAAGGCAACGCTGCCTCAAAGCTTGCGGCAATTCCTCAGGGCTCGCATACGCGTGCTGGGCATCGTCAAAAAGTCCGGATACGGGCATAATAGGCCTCTGGTTTTGTGCTGTGTACGTCTTAGTGGGACTAAAAAAATTCCTGGTTCATCTCAAGTTACCCAAAGGTAGTGGCTGTGATGTTAACTTTTGAATGGTCAATCATGAGACGCTGTCTGACAATCTTATAAAAATGTTGAAACCGAAATTAGATTCAGCGCATACTATGCAGTATAAAAAATGAACTGACAAGTTCAATATCGAATTTGATGGCCAACTAACTTTTATTTAGTTGCAATACGGACTCTATCCATGACCATTACAGCGCCCAACAAACTGTCATTCAAACAGCAGCAGCACCAATTTCGCGAGGACGCCATCCTAGATGCCGTCAACCGTTTACTGGCGCAAAAAGGCTATGACTTAATGACGATGGACGAAGTGGCCGCCGAAGTGGGTATTGCCAAAGCCAGTCTTTATAAGCACTTCGAATCAAAGGACAGTCTGGCTGCCGCCTCAATGACGCGTTTCTTAGAAGAGGCGGTCGCCATGGCGCAAGCCCTACCAAGCCACATGTCGGCCCTGCACAAGCTTAAATCGGTGGTTCGATGGGCGGTGACGATTCACTTGACTGGCACCATGCCATCATTGCCCTCAACACGATCGAGCATTCAGCAGACGTTGCTGTCTCACGAACCTTACGTGCGACAACTGGAGACACTGACCGAGCAACTCGGCGATTGGATCACCCAAGCGCAAGGCACTGGCGACCTATCGGCTGCTTTGCCAGGCGAAGTCATCCTCTACACGATATACGCCCGTTCTTGCGATCCTGTGGCCGATTTTCTGAAGAATGGCGGCGCCTTCAGTGACGCCGATATTGTTGACCTGTTGGTGCATACTTGTTTTGAAGGCATGACAAAACCACCCCATTGCTCAGACTAACGACACTGAGCCTTAGCGCGAGCACGCTACACTAGCGTCCCATTCAATGTTGCTTTCGGGCTAGGTGTTCTACGCGATGTGGTTTAGAAATCTCAAAATTTTCCGTCTCACTGCCCATTGGGCTGACCGTGTCGAAACCATCGGTAAGTCACTGCAATCGCATGCTTTTGCCAGCAGCGACGATTTATCAGCGACCGCGCTCGGTTGGGTTGCCCCGCGTGAAAACGACGACAGACTGGCCGTGCCTGTTCAGGGTCAGTACCTGCTGGCGTTACGCATGGAGAAAAAACTCCTACCCGCAACGGTTGTGAACCAAGAGACCAAAGCCCGTGCCTTGCTCATGGAGGCCGAACAAGGCTACAAGCCGGGACGCAAGCAGATCAAAGACCTCAAACAAACCGTCACCGATGAGCTGATGCCGCGTGCGTTTCGGATCGCACGCGACATTCAAGTTTGGGTTGACCCTGTCAACCATTGGCTGGTTGTTGATGCCGCCTCGAGCGGGCAAGTCGAAGAAGTGCTTTCAGCCTTGGGCAAAGCGCTCTACCCTTATCCGGTAGAGCCTTTGCAACTGTCGCACTCAGTGGCCGGTCTGATGACCAACTGGATGATCGCTGGCATTGCCCCTGATGGCTTCACACTTGATCCGGAAAGCCAATGGCAATCAACCAGCGACAGTGCCGCCGTCATCCGATACACCCGCCACGAACTGAGTCAGGACGCCATCACCCGTCACGTTCAAGCGGGCTACCAGTGCACACGCTTAGCGCTCACTTGGCAGGATCGCATTAGTTTTGTGCTCACTGACACGGCCGACTGCAAGCGAGTCAATGCGCTAGACATCCTGCAGGACAGATCAAGTGCTCAAACGGGTGCGACGCCTGAAGAAAAACTTGATGGCGACTTTATGTTGATGACGGCCGAACTCAACCAACTGCTGGTGGCTTTGACCGAGGCCCTTGGCGCCAACGAAAACACCACAGCCACCCCATAGCCAACGATTGAGACGAGCACGACATGATTGAGGGACTTACGCCACGTTTGGTGCTTAACGCTGAATTGCCAGACTTGGTTGAAATAGAACTGACCGTTGCTGACCTCACCAACCCAGAAAGCAGCCACGACGTCTTTACGCTCACGGTTTTGTTGCTGGTTGGCCCACCCGACCCTAACGCCTTAGTCTACCTGGTGCCTCGCGCGGTTTTTGAACGCGGTGCACCCGTGCATGTTGGCGCACTGGCGGGTGTGGAAGACCAAACGGAAGCCTTGCTTGAGATACTAGAAGTCATGGCACCGTCAGACATTGTTGTGTTTCTGTGTGAAAGCACCTTGACAGTCACGGCTGCCCGTCAATCTTTGGGCTTGGCCTGAGCGGCATCCCCATCGACTTGATCCGAGGAGCGAGCAGCCTGCTCTCTCATATGGATAAACAAATCCCAAGCCACCATAAACAAGGCAGCGATCAAGGGCCCTGCCACAAATCCGCTAAGGCCAAAGAGCGTCAAGCCTCCTAGCGTAGATATCAGCACCAAGTAATCTGGCAAGCGAGTGTCCTTACCCACCAAAATGGGTCGCAGCACATTATCGACCAACCCGATCACCAGCACACCAAATAGCGTCAATATGATGGCATCACCAATCGCACCTGTCGCCAAAAAATAAATCGCCACTGGCGCCCAAACCAAGCTAGCCCCCACAGCAGGCAACAGTGACAAAATCGCCATCAGGGTCCCCCAAAGGATCGCTGACGGTATGTCCAAAATCCAAAAGATCAGGCCGCCGAGCGCGCCTTGAACGGCAGCCACGGCCACGTTGCCCTTGATCGTGGCACGCACAACAGTCGCCAACTTATCAAGAAACTGCTCTTTTTGATTGGTGGTCAACGGCAACCCTCTTCTAACCAGAGACGAAAGGCTTGCACCATCGCGAAGTAAAAAGAACAACAGATACAACATGATGGCCAGACTCAACACAAAGAGAAATGTGTTTTGTCCCACATTGATGGCTTGATTACCCACCACTCGCACGGCCTGTGCAGCAAACCGGGAAACGTAAGACTTGATGGCCTCAACATCGACCAGACCCGCACGCTCGAGCCACGGCCGAGAGAACTCAGGCAGTGCGGCAAAGACTTGCTCGAACTGATTGCCAATATCAAATTGACCTGCCAGAACCAATCGATAGAGTTGAATCACCTCAGAAGCCACCGACTGCACCAAGAACCCCATGGGCAACAAAACCATCAAAATAATCACCAATAACATGATGAGACTGGCCAAATTAGGGGAACGCGGCAGGCGTAACGACAGGCGTCGCTGCAACGGTGCAAACAGGATAGCAATGACAATTGCCCAAAAAATCGCGGCGATGAAAGGCGTGAGTAGCCACACGAAGGCCAAAGAGATCGCAATCAGTAACGCCAAGAAGGCGCGATGGTGTGTCATTTCGTTCGTCAATTGATGCCTAAAAACAATGCGCCGTTGAAGTGGAATCAGTTCATTCGCTCTGATAGCATACCAATGCTAGAAAACATTATTGTCATTTTTCTCAAAAATGCGAGTTAATCGCAGCGCAGCCGACAAAACAGCTGGCATCAGCTGATAAATAATTTATATTGGTTAGAACATGTGCATGCGCTAAATCAAAAGGCCATGCTCAAAAGGCCATGCGCAACACGCGTCATATAAAAACAGGAGCCTCCCATGATCGTCGCCTGTCCCGCCTGCCAGAAAAAAAATCGCTTGCCAGTTGAACGTTTGGCGCAATCACCGACTTGTGGTGCTTGCGGCAAACCCCTGCTAGAGGGCGTGTTGTCGTTGGA
>ERZ889217.907-NODE-907-length-16442-cov-10.595167_pt1 | contig 16442 bp, 12 predicted proteins | sample MGYA00521098_ERZ889217 | MGnify/ENA primary metagenome ERZ889217 (study PRJEB32303, sample SAMEA104408613) | aquatic metagenome | biome: Brackish water; feature: Pelagic; material: water | place: Baltic Sea | collected 2014-06-10T22:04:00 | depth 2,362 m ...
ATTCTATTATGAACCCCGCCTGCTCGGCGTGTTCGACTTCTTTAGCCCCTCGCGGCATCAACCTCGGCTACCTGCCGGTCAGCCACGATCTCTTGCTGGAACCATCAGTCGATCCTCATTCTCACCGGCGCATTCCGTTTCACCTCGTCCAATGTCCTCGATGCGCTTTGGTCCAAACATTCGAAGCCCCAAGCGCCAATGACCTCATTCCACGCGCGAATTGGGTGTCTTTCACCGAGCCCAGCCTCCATCTCGAAGATTTTGCGCAAGCGGTCCTCTCGATTTTACCCCCTACGAAAACATCCATGATTGGAGGGATTTCCTCTAAGGATGATTCACTCCTGAAAATCCTTGCCGCCTCAAGCCAGGCGTCAACTTGGCGGATCGATCCGACCGTGGACACCGGATTCACTGGCAACAGCGCCGGGGTGTCCTGGTTGCAAGAAACCTTCGATCAGTCCCTGGCAAATCGCCTGCGCGCTAAGCATGGGAAATCCGACATCCTCGTCGCCCGCCATTTTCTTGAGCATGTCCCGCACATCCCACGCATCGTCCAAGAAATGATATCGCTACTGAAACCAGGTGGCCACCTAGTACTGGAGGTTCCGGATTGCGAACAAGGGCTCCTAGTTGGTGACGACTCGATCCTCTGGGAGGAACATCACCTTTGCTTCACGGCAGCCACATTGACACGCAGCTTGCGATTGGCCGGCCTCAAGATCTTATGGTCGAAATCCTACCAGTTTCCCAACGAAACTTGCCTTGCAGTGATCGCAACCCCCGCATCTCCGACCGCACTCGCCGATACGCCCCCCTCACCAGCGGAGTTCGATTCCTTTTCCACGTTTGCAGCAGGATTTCCAGATCGTTGCCGCACGATTCGCCACCTGCTGGTAACTTGGCGCAAACATGGAGCCATTGCGATTTACGGAGCCGGCCACCATACCAACACCTTCCTCCATGCCCACAAAATCACCGACTTGATTGATTTTGTGGTTGATGACAATCCGCAAAAAACCGGAAAATTCATCCCCGGCACTGGTATTCGTGTGCTTAATTCCGACAGCCTGCGGCATCCTGAGGTTTCCCTTTGCCTATCCTCTCTCGGCTTCTCCGCGGAGCAACGGGTTGTCTCCGCATCCACTGCCTTTACAAATGCCGGCGGCGCATTCTATTCCATCTTCCCCAAGAATAACCGTTCGCCATTCCGCTGGCTTGCGGGCAGCACATTGACACCCCCATGACCGATCTCAACGAACTCGCACCCAATATCCTCGCCTCCAAGACCTCGTCCCTCGTCATCACACAAACCGTCATCGATGACCTCAAGCACAGAGCAAGCGCCTCCCCCCTTAAACGGGCGCGAATTCTGGCCCATGGCGACCCACAAGCGCCACTTCACGAGATGCTCATCGTGCAAACCAAGGCCGTCTACGTCCGCCCCCACCGCCATCATGGAAAATCCGAATCCCTCCATGTCATCGATGGCTCTGCCAAGATTGTTTATTTCGATGATGTGGGAAACATTGAGGAAACACTCGATGTCGGTCCCTCCAACTCGAATGACCCATTTTTTCTCAGAACCGATTCCCCCCGCTGGCACATGCAGATCGTCCTAACCCCGTATTTTGTGTTTCACGAAGTCACCAACGGCCCATTCCGGCGCGAAGATACCGAATTCGCCCCCTGGGCTCCGGATGAAAACGACGCTCCCACGGTCGAGGCCTATCTGAGTGGTCTGTCGGTCCGCTTGGGTGTTGCCTCTCCGACGTCATGAAATTTCTGGTCATCGGGGCCTCGGGGTTCATCGGTTCGCACCTCATGAATGAACTTCGCCGATCAGGCCACGAGGTGATCGGCACATCTTCGCACGAGGGTGTTGACGGGCTTTTGAAATTCGACCTGCTTGTCGACACGCTCACCAAAGCCATCCCACGACGTTTTTTAGAACTTGGCGACCCACCCGTCATTGTTCTAGCCGCTGTTCAGGGGAACATGGATCGATGCCTCGCCGATCCACATACAAGCCGACTCATCAATGTCGCCAAACCTATCGCACTCATTCGCCATGCCATGTCCTACGGGGCACCAGTGCTGTTTCTCTCAACAGGCCATGTTTTTGACGGAACACTAGGCAACCGCATCGAAAGCGACCCAATCAAACCCGTCAACGAATACGCCCGCCAAAAATTGGAGGTCGAACAATTCCTCCAAGACGAATACCCAAATGCCCTTATCGCTAGAATGGACAAGGTCGTTGGCGAAACTTCGCGCCACCATCACCTTCTCACCGAATGGTGGGAACTCGCACGCGACCACATGCCGATCGTCTGCGTCGAGGGGATGGAAATATCCCCCACTTCCGTCAACGATATTTCCAAGGGATTGAAACTTGCGGCGGAACGTGGCCTCAGGGGTATCTTCCACCTTGCTGGACCGGACCGAATGACACGGGCGGAACTCGCAAATCGATTTTGTGCGATCGGCAACGTGAAGTCCCCGGTCGTTGAAAAACCACTCTCGGCATTCGGATTTCTGGACGGACGTGCACTTAGATCGAGCCTTAATGGAAATAAATTCCAAGACGCCATAGGCATGCGCTTTTCCACCGCCAACGACATCCTCCAGAGGTTCTTCAAAAACTCCGGCGCCCTCCCGTCACCAACCGATTACTGATCCATCGACATTGAGGAAGACGCCGTTGCCCTCTGGAGTTGCCGCATCGATCAACGGCATCATCGCCGCCACGCTGTCCGATGGCTCCCCAGGCGCGTCCCATCCCCCGGTTTCGGTTTTCACCCACCCCGGATGTAGCGTTACCACCGACACACCTTTCTGCCGAAGATCATATCCGATCGCCTTCACCGCCGCATTCAAGGCAGCTTTGCTTGTGCGATAAATATACGGTCCCCCCGTGCGGTGATGCGGTTGGGAACCCCGCATAGAAATGCTCCCAGCCATGCTGGAAATAAATACCAGCTTCCTGTCTCCGCCCATTAGCACATTTGGCAAAAGCGCCTCGGTCACCTTGACCGGCCCGATCGTATTCACTCGAAACACCTCCATCCATGCCTCCGGATCGATGTTTCCAAACGTGCCTGTGGCATCCCTCGGGCCATGCACTGCGGCATTGTTGATCAACACATCCAATGTCTTTCCCTTCAACATCCCGGCAAGCGCCTCGATCTCCTCCATGCTCGTTACATCGAGCGGCACCACCTCCACATTCCCTCCAAGCTCAAGCAATTCACCAACTCTTCCCATATCACGGCATGCCGCATAGACCTTCCACCCTCGCTGCAAATAGGCCGTGGCAAAAGCCAACCCGATACCCCGGTTGGCCCCTGTGATCAGAACAGATTTCATAACTCTAAATGAACTTGAGACGCTCTAAACACTTTTCCAAGGGAATTCACCGCCTCTCCGCGCAAGGTGAGATCATTTCAAATCCGCAGCCTGCAGCACCGCATCCGCTTGGGGATTTGCCCCAAGTTGTCGGAGAGCTTGGGCAAACTTTTGAGCGTTCTCCCGGCGAACTTGAGGCGGGGCCCCCTTTAGCGAGGCGATCATTTGTTCCTTCGCCTCATCGAAACGCTTTTGCCCGAGGAACAACTCGGCCAACTCGAAACGCACAGGATTGGCTTGGGGAACCCTTTCGAGCAGGCCCTTCAACATAATCTCGGCCGCAACGGGGTTGTTATCGCAAATCCGCAGGTAGCGGGCCACATGGAACTCCGCTTCGTCCTTGCTTTGATTTGGAACAATCTCAAGAAGAAGCACATCCTGTTTCAATGCCTTTGTGATAAAGTTTGGGGGATAGGGAATTGGCCTGGCCCATTGAGGAATCTCTTTGTTAAAAAGAGCTTTCTGACCAAACGAGTTCCCCAATGAAAGACCGGGTCGGGGATCGGGATGAATGATTTGAAAATAGGGCCCGATAAAGTTTTCCCAACTCATGAATGCAACATGAGTGACGCCGTGTTCCTTCAGCATGGCTAATGCCTCTTCGTCCGATTGGGCATTAAGCATATGAGCGGCTGTCTGCAAGCCCTCGACATTTTCCCAATAAAGAGTGCCGATCGTCTTAAATCCGCCGAAGTTGGATAAAAGGCACGAACTGTTCGGGCTACTCAACACGGTAACCGGCTTGCCATTGGCGCTAAGTTTAAGGGTTTTGGCAATATCACGATGGAGCAGCGCCAACAACTGCCCAGAACCCACCTGGATGTTTTTTGGACTTGTATATTGAGTCCAAAACGAAGCCATCATTCCACGCATTGTGTCGGCTGAAAAAAGATACGCCAAACCCAGTAAACATACTGCTCCCGCAAAGGTTACAGCACGCTTTTTAGGCAAAAGATTCCATGCTTGGGGGATCAGTAAAGCGCCTAAAGCTATATAAGTAGGCCCATTGAGCATCCCCCAGCGCACTTGCAAGATTTGCATGATGGTGATGACTAAAATCGGACAAACAAAAATTAAAAACACCCCCTTGGCTGCTGAACACATCTTGGGAACAAACAACAGAATTAGAGCGGTCAACAAAAACAACGGGAAATATCCGAAGGCGACCTTCCATGTGATGGCTCCCATTTGGATACGGGTCATTAAAGGCAAGACCTCGGCGATATTTTTCATCAATCCGAGCATGAAGTCGTGCTGGATAATGTAATATTCCGGCCCACCGATTAGAATGAACGCAGGAAGTGCCGCACACCCTAGCATTGGCAGAACAAGACGCCTCCAAGGAAATGGGGCCGATCCTAAACGAATGGCCTGAATCCATTTCGTCATTTCATAAATCACCCACCCACCCCCAAGCCAGGCCAAGGCGTAGAGCGGGTGGTTCACCTCAAGACGCATACCGAGGTGGGTTGGAAAATACTCCAAAAGATAATAGGCAAAACTGCCTAAGGCCGTCACCAATGACCACAGCTTCCAGAGTTCCGGATGGTAATCGAAGCCTTCCATGGCCGCCTTTTTAGAAAAAAGGGCCACCCCAAGCATCGCCCCAAGACCGATTCCGAAGGCGAGCAACGCCGTTGAAAACCCGCTGATCCAAAGCGCCGTAGCTGCACTGATTCCCGAAAAGATCATTCCGTGCCGCGCTTGCTTCAATGACTTTGGCGGAAGAAAAGCGTTGCCGTCAGGTTTCTGAACCCAACCGGCCCCGGCCCATGCGATTCCAAAAACGAGGCCGAGCAACGCAAACGCGGTAATTCCGTGATGATCGGGATAGGCGGGCAAGAATCCCTCGTAGAACGATGGCGTTGATATCATGCCAATAGCCAAGACCGATCCACACAACGGACCAAACCGCCGCGCAGAAAGTGTTGCAAATAGGGTTAGTGCAAATACCAGCAGAATCGGATTCGCCCAGATCGACATCCTGTAAATGCTGTTTCGCAGGGTATCGCCTGTGTAATGGCGGTAAATCTCGCCAAGTCCTCTCAAATACAACGCAAATCCCGAACTCCAATGCACCTCACGACCATAGGGCGCATTATCCATATCGGTGAAACGAACCCGCCATTCCCCATCCTCTCCAAGCTTTTCCGCATGCCTGTTCCAGACATACCCGTCGAAAGCAATCTCGAGCAGCGGGACGGGGAGCACTTCCTCAGGCTTCGCATCCGGACCATCCATCTCGCGGCAGAGGCGGACGGTGACCTGATCAATTAGAAACGCGTGGAATAGCACGTACCCGATGCAGGCGATCAAGATTGTCGTGAACCCGCACCAAGACAAGATCACACCCGATGTGAAGCCTTGAGCTTGAGATTGAGAAACAGGGGGAAACTTGGATTTTTTTGATGCCACGATCTAAGTAAATGGACGTTCGTTTGTTCCCTCAAAAAAAAAAGAAAAATCTCTATCTCTTAATTCTGGGCGCCTCACCCCCTAATGATTGTTTGCTCAAAAGCCTCTCAATGACCGTGAGAGCAGGAGCATCTACAGGCACGAAGTACAGCAAAGAATACTCGAGCTCGATTTTAGAATATCCCCCCTCACATCCTCCTCGCCCCAATCTCCGCGAGTGGGCTCCGCTCGCCCTTTGTGAGACAAATATGCGCTGCCAGCGATTGCCCACGCAGCCTGTTGCGCGTGTAAACAAGACCATTCGAGCGGCTGTCGACATACGGATTATCGATCTGCGCCGGATCACCAACCATCACGAGCTTCGATCCTCGCGACATGCGCGTCACAACCGTCTTGGCCTCGAGCGGCGTCAATTGCTGCGCCTCGTCGAGCACGAAGAACCGGTTTGGAATCGAACGGCCTCGGATATAGCACAGTGCCTCGATCTCCAGCACCCCGCGCTCGATGAGTTGTTCGTAGGGCTTCACGAGCGGATGGTGCCCGCCACCCTGCGATTCCGCCGGAACGAATGCCCCGTCTTTTTTCGACCCCCCCTTGGTTTTTCCTCCCACCGGCTTGTTCATCGGCATAAGCACCTCGCAGGCATCATAGATTGACTGTAGCCACGGATGCATCTTTTCGTGCAATGTGCCCGGCAGGAATCCAAGTGTGTCACCCATCGCTACGACCGGACGGCTCACCGTCATCCCATTAAATTCATTTCTCCCGAGTTGGTGCAGTCCCGCCGCTACCGCAAGCAGCGTCTTTCCAGTTCCTGCCTGACCAAAGCATGTCACCAGGGCGATTTGCGGATCCAACAAGGCATCAAGGAAACACTGCTGACCTGGGTTCGCAGGCCGAAGTTCGATCCCCTTTGGAATCTGCAGTTGTTGCGGGATGTTCAATCGAAGCAACTCCCCGCCCCCAAAGTGGCGCGCTGGAAGCATCTTGGTCTCCGAGGCCTGAAGCAGAATATATTCATTCAATTCGAGAGGCCCCGTGCGTGCCGCACTCAACTCGATTTTTCCTGCGCTTCCGAAGCGTTGCAACTCGTGTGCCTCAACCGCCACCGAGCGCAACTCACCACCCTCGACATCCCGCTCGGCCACCTTATCACTCAGGTAATCCTCGCATTCCAATCCGATTGCCATCGCGCGGAGTTGCATATTTAGATCCTTTGTCACCAGGATCGTCGGCGCAGCATCCCGCTCCTTCAGTCCCAGACAAGCCCGCATAATGCGATGGTCCATCCGGTCGTTCTCGGGAAAAACCAACTGGAATCGCTTCATCGCCCGTGTGGCTTTTGCTTTCTCCGAGGCGTCATTCACCAGCACACGCACTGTGCCACCACCGACCGTTTCCGCCCCACCTGTCACACTGTCAGCATTCCTCCCGAAAATCTGACTCAAAAACCGATGGGCCGCCCGTGCATTTGCCCCACGCTCGCTCTGCTCGTTTTTAAAATTATCCAATTCTGTGAGCACCTCCACCGGGATATGCACATGGTTGTTCTGAAACCTGTTCAGACAATGCGGGTCGTGAAGGAGGACATTCGTATCCAACACGAAATTCTTTACCGCCCCTGCCGCATGCGAACGCTCGGCAAGTTCGGGAAAAAACAATCCTTGGGTTTCATTGGTTTCGAGGGGAGCTGGTCTATGCATAGGAAAATATCGGAAGTAAGGCTGCGTAATTGCCCAGCATGCTGAAGCACCTGGTAAGTCTGGGGACAAATGGGCATTCCCACGAAATCGGGGAAACAAGACACACATCGAACAATGTGAGTAACCCACTCAAAGCAACTTCATCATGAAAACCCTCCCCCCCGCCCGCAAGAAAAAATTCCGCACAACTTCATCGTCGCAGCAAAAGATTTATGAATCACTTATTTATCAATAAACTTTTTCATAATTTGATTATTACCAATATTTAAAATTACATTCACCAGATATAATTATTATTTGCAACATCCTGTAGATATATTGAGTTTATTCTTTCTCCAGTGATTTTCTGAAAAAGCTTTTCCATCCGTTGCTTAATCCGCTTTAAGAAGCGGGTGGATTGTCTCCAGGCCAGTCATTTGTGCGGCAGTTTCCTGCGATTAATCCTTGCCGTTGGAGCATGGGGCTTGCCCGCGCAAGCGGTTTCCCCTCCCTCACCCGCCCTCACCAAAGTCGCCAATATATTCAACCCTCATTCGGGGCCGGCAGAATTGATTCTGGAACCCACCTACCTCGTGCTCTTGGTTTCTCTGGGCATTTTTCTGATCGTGACCGGGTTGCTGGTTTACATTGTGATCAAATTCAGGCAAAGGAGCCCGGAGGACCCACTGACCGAACCTCCGCAGATCTACGGGAGCTACAATATCGAGTTGGCTTGGACAGTGATTCCCTGCCTTGTTGTTTTCGTGCTCGTCTTGGTCTCGGCCCGCACGATCGTGGAAATTCAGGATGCGCCGATGCCAGAGAATGCCTTGAAAATCCGCGTAGTGGGACACCAATGGTGGTGGGAAGTCCACTACCCCGATCTTGGAATCGTTACGGCGAATGAAATCCATGTGCCAACCGGTTCGGAGGATGGCACTCGCCGCCCCACGCACATCACGCTCGAGTCGGCCGATGTGATCCACAGCTTTTGGGTGCCCCAATTAGCCGGCAAAACCGACCTCGTTCCAAACCGGATCAACCACACGTGGATCGAACCGGTCTCGCCGGGCGTGTTCCTCGGGAATTGCGCAGAATATTGCGGCACCCAACACGCGAATATGCTCCTCCGCGTCATCGCTCAATCCCCAGAGGACTTCGCCCAATGGGTCGTGACTCAACAAAAAGCGCCCAGCATTCCAACCGAACCGCTCGCCACCCAGGGTCGCAGAAATTTCTATGCCCTTTCCTGTGTGAACTGTCACAAAATCGAATCCACTCCGGCCGAGGGGGTTTTCGGGCCTGACCTCACCAAATTTGCAACCAGACAGACCCTTGGCTCGGGCGTTGCGCCGCGTACGCCGGAAACCCTCCGCGCGTGGCTTGCCAATCCCGCCTCCCTCAAGCCCGGCTGTTATATGCCGGACATGCAACTCTCGCCTCAGCAAATCGATGCGCTTGTGGCCTACCTTGAGACTCTCAATTAACCCGAAAATCATGGCTAACGACACGATATTCAACGCCAATGACCAGCGGCCTGAACTGGAGCCTGTGGGTTATGAAACAGGGAGCCTCACGGGCGTGTTTCAGGAACTCGTCTTCACCGTAGACCACAAGAAACTTGGGCTTATGTATATCGGCTCGGCACTCTTGTTCTTCGTTGTGGCAGGCCTTCTGGCTTCGCTCATGCGCATCCAACTGGCCATCCCGGGCAATACTTTTTTGCCGCCGGATGTCTTCAACCAAAGCTTCACCATGCACGGCACAACCATGGTTTTTCTTGTTGGCATGCCCATGGCCTTTGGGTTTGCGAACTATCTAGTGCCACTCATGATCGGGGCCCGAGACATGGCGTTTCCACGCCTGAATGCATTTGGCTTCTGGGTATTTTTCTTCAGTGGGTTCCTCCTCTACTTCAGCTACATCGGAGCCCCTGGCCTCTATGCCGCAGGCTCAGCCCCCGATGTGGGTTGGTTCGCCTACTCACCGCTCACCAGCAGTGCATTCTCCCGGGGACATAGCACGGACTACTGGACTCTTTCTCTCATGCTGGGGGGGATCGGAAGCGTTGCGACAGCTATTAATATCCTTGTCACCGTCTTCTGCCTCCGCTGCCCAGGCATGACCCTTGGCAAACTCCCGGTCTTTGTCTGGTGCATGCTCGTCATGGCCTTCCTCGTTATTCTCGCAGTACCCTGCCTTTCGGCCTGCCAGATCATGATCACCCTAGACCGCTACCTAGGCGCAAAATTTTTTGATACGCAGGCAGGCGGTGATGCCGTGCTCTGGCAGCACTTCTTTTGGATCTTCGGCCACCCGGAGGTTTATATCCTGATCATGCCTGCCTTCGCAATCACCTCGGAGATCATTCCTGTCTTCTCGAGGAAACCCATTTTCGGCTACCCGGTCATGGTGGCGGCTGTCATCTCTATCGCTTTCATTAGCCTTGGCGTATGGGCACACCACATGTTCTGTGTCGGCATGGTCTCGCTGGCGAATGCCTTTTTTGTGACCTCAACCCTCCTCGTAGCAATCCCCACTGGGATCAAAATCTTCAACTGGCTGGCGACCATGCATGGAGGCAAGCTCCGTTTCGAACTCCCCCTCATCTTCTGTATCGCTTTCCTCTTCCAATTCCTCATCGCCGGACTCACCGGAGTTATGCTGGCTGTTGCTCCGTTCGACTGGCAGTTGAGTGATTCGTATTTTGTGGTGGCTCACTTCCATTACATCCTTATTGGAGGCCTCCTCTTCACGATCTTCGCGGGGATCTACTACTGGTATCCTAAGGCCTTGGGAAAAATGCCGCACTTCAAGCTAGGCCTGTACCACTTCGCCTTCTTCACCATCGGTTTCCACCTCACATTCCTCCCGCAGCATTTCCTTGGATTCCTTGGCATGCCACGGCGTATTTACACCTACCAAGCGGAGCGGGGTTGGGATGAATGGAATCTAATTTCCACCATCGGTGTGGCCTTTCAGGCCGTGGGCATCGTCTTCTTTGTGGCAAATCTCATCTATTCCTTCAGGCGCGGCAAAAAGGCGGGGGATGATCCTTGGGACGCCTGGAGCTTGGAATGGACCACCACCTCACCACCTCCGGAATACAATTTTGCCACGCTCCCTGTTGTCAAAAGCCGACGCCCACTCTGGGATGCCAAACACCCGGATGATCCAGACTGGAAACACGAATGAACGCAGCACCCGCTCCATCATCTGCAGACTGGAAACTGCCGTCGCCAAGAAAACTGGGGATCATCAGCCTCATCGTGGCGGAGTCCGCCTTGTTCACGATTTTTGTCGTTGCCTACCTCTTCTACATTAACAAAAGCCTCTCCGGGCCACTGCCAAAGGATGTCCTCGAATTTCCGCTTCTGAGCAGCCTCGCCCTCTTCAGCAGCAGTGCGACGATTTTCATCGCGGAGAAATTCCTTCGCGTCGGAAAGCGTGCGGGATTTCTCCTTTGGTGGGGCCTTACCATCGCCTTGGGCCTCTACTTCCTTTATTGCACGGGCAGGGAGTGGAGCCACCTCATCGTGGAAAAAGACCTCACCATCTGCACGAATGTCTTCGGCACGACATTCTACTCGCTTGTGGGTCTTCATGCCTTCCATGTCATCGTTGGAGTCCTCCTCCTCGCGGGGATTTGGATTTCCTCGCTCCACAACGCTCTCCTCACCGGCCATGTCGAACATGTCGAGTCCATCTCCTATTACTGGCACTTCGTTGATTGCATCTGGATCATCGTCTTGACCGTCGTCTACGTCCTAAGCGTGCAAGCCACCCCATGAATAACGAGCCCAGAAATCCACACAAAGTCGAAATCCCGCAACCCACCGGATGGCCAATCATCTCTGCCTTCGGCCTCACGCTTGGATTTGCAGGCCTTGTCACCAACCTTGCCATCACCATCATCGGGGTGGGCGTCTGCATCGCGGGACTCGTTGGCTGGTTCCTTGATGTCTTTCCCCGCCCGAAACACATCCATGTCCCAGTCAGTGAGCCCCCGGGCCCCCAGAGATCCGCCCGCTCGATCGAATACCTCAAAATCGGCGAACGCGGCCACCGGATGCGGCTCCCGGTCGAGGTCCCACCGCTCATGGCGGGAGTCAAGGGGGGTATCGCCGGAGCGATTGTCATGGCGGCCCTAGCCTGCCTCTGGGGACATCTCAAATACAACAGCATCTGGTTTCCTGTAAACCTGCTCTCCGCAGCAGCTGTGAGTTCACTCGCCGAGGCGGGTGCCAGCTCGCTCTCGCAATTCAATACCACGGGACTCGTTGTGGCGATTATCAGCCATGGCGCGATCTCCATCATGATCGGACTCCTTTATATAACCCTCCTTCCCATGCTCCCGGCAAATTTTCAGTGGTTCTGGGGCGGCATCATGACCCCGCTCATTTGGAGTGGATTCCTCTTCGCCACGATCCGCTTCGTAGACCCGACCCTCGCTCAACACGTGGACTGGCCGTGGTTCATCGGGTGCCAGATCGCTTTTGGCATGGTCTGCGGATACATCGTATTCAAAGAGGGGAAGGTGGAAACGATGCAATCTCTCTCGCTGGCCGCAAGGCTAGGCATCGAGGCTCCGGAGAAGAACCAATGACCATGCGCCTCCTCCTTCTCACAATCGTTGCCATTGCCTTTACGTCCTGCGATGGGATGCCGGGCAAACCGGAATCCACCGAAAAATGGAAACCCCCGGAGAAAGTTGCAGCCTTTGAGGACCTTTACCGCATGAACTGTCTCGGGTGTCATGGAGACGGCCAAAGCATCGCGGGGTCGATCACCCTGAAAAACCCGGTCTACCTTGCAGCGATCCAACGCGAAGTCCTGCGCGACATCATCGCCAATGGCGTTCCGGGTCACAACATGCCTTCCTTCTCGACGAAAAATGGCGGCCCACTCGATGAGGCGCAGATCGAGACACTCGTCGAGGGGATTACTTCTTGGAGAGATTCCTCCGCGCTTCCCTCAGCCCCCATCCCCCCCTATGCCGCTGCGCTTGGAGATATCGCCTCCGGTGCGGCCGCCTTCGGCTCATCCTGCGCCTCCTGCCATGGGTCGGATGGCGATGGCAGCCCGAAAGCCGGCTCGCTGGTGAACAGATTCTACCTCTCCCTCGTCAGTGACCAATATCTCCGCAGTGTCACCATCGCAGGGCGTCCCGAACTCGGATGCCCTGATTTTTCCAACCGCATGCCTGGCGTACCGATGACTGCGCAAACCGTCTCGGATGTCGTTGCCTGGCTCGCCTCACACAGGAAAAACGAATTCGGCCAACCAGCGACGCCCACCGGAGACCAGCCATGAACCCCGAACCTGAGAAAGCTTACCCTCCCGCCACATCTTGTTGCGGCTCGCAGCCTGAACCAGATAAAAGCACCCGCCGCGATTTCATGCTCAAGCTAGGCTTCGGCCTCAACGCGATCGCAGGCGCCGCCATGGGAATCCCGCTCCTCGGATATGCCCTCTCGTCCTTTTTAAAACCCCACCAACTCGATTGGGTCAGTCTTGGACCTGTGGAAAAATTTCCAGAAGGCAAAACCCGCCTCGGTGAATTTTTGAATCCTGTGCGCCGCGCATGGGATGGTGCGACAGCAAAGATTCCTTGTTGGGTTCGCCGGATCGAAGGGGATCAATTTCAAGTCTTCGCCATAAACTGCGCCCATCTTGGTTGCCCTGTCCGATGGTTCGAGGAATCAAAGCTGTTCATGTGCCCCTGTCATGGGGGTGCCTACTATGAGAATGGTGAACGCGCCGCCGGCCCACCTCCTCGCGGACTCTACACCTACCAATACAAGATTGAACAAGGCGACCTCTTGATCCTCGCTGGCGCACTGCCGAATCTTGCCCAACCAATCGCATGAACCCGGCACTTGAAAAAATTTCCGACCTTGGCCTTGGCGTCTTCAACTGGGTGGACGACCGCCTGCATGTCCGCAAGATTTGGGCATCTACTGCCGCCCATCATGTGCCACAAAGTGCGGGTAGTTGGTTCTACGTTTTCGGCAGCGCCACCCTGCTGTGTTTCATGATTCAACTCGTCACGGGCATCATGCTGGCCCTCGTCTATGTCCCTTCCGCAGACGAAGCCTACGCGAGCCTTGACTACCTTACCTACCACCAGCAGCTCGGCTGGTTCCTGCGCGCCCTGCACTACTGGGGCTCGGAATTCATGGTTGGCATCATGCTCCTGCACATGACGCAGGTTTACCTTTTCGGGGCCTACAAATACCCGCGTGAGATCACCTGGCTCACGGGCCTTGTCCTCCTTGTCCTGACCTTCGGCCTTGCTTTCACCGGACAAGTGATGCGCTTCGACGAGGATGCCTATTGGGGGCTTGGCATCGGGGCTGCCATCATGGGCCGCGTTCCCTTCATCGGCCAGCAACTCGTGGACTTCATGCTTGGCGGGCAGATCATTGCCTCGGAGACACTCTCGCGATTCTTTGCCTTGCACGTCTTTATCCTGCCGGGCGCCGTGCTGGCCGTAGTGAGCCTTCACCTTCGGATGGTACTGACCAAGGGGATCAATGAATACCCTGTTCCTGGAATGCTCGTGCGGCGCGAGACCTACGACAAGGAATACGCCGCCATCCTCAAAAAAGAAGGTGTTCCGTTTTTTCCGAAAGCTATCGACAAAGACATCATCGCCGCAGCCATCGTCATCGGCGGAATCGTTGCCTGCTCGTGCATTTTCGGTCCGAAACTTCCGAACGGTCCCGCCGATCCATTGCAGATCGACACCAACCCCCGTCCTGACTTCTGGTTCCTCTGGATCTTTGCTATCGCCTCACTCATCCCCGCGCAGATCGAAAGCTTCGCCCTTCTTGTGGGCCCTGTCATCATAGGAATCTTTCTAGTCGCCCTCCCGTTCTTCAATGGCACCGGGGAGAAAAGCTGGCGCAGACGCCCGGTCGCCGTCATCGCGGTCGTGACCCTCTGGCTCTCCCTCGGGATTCTCACCTACTTCGGCGCGACCTCTCCCTGGTCTCCGGTGATGGATGCTTGGTCTTCTCTCCCGCCCGGCAATACCCAGATCCTTAACCGTTCGCCACTGCAACTCCAAGGCGCAGTCGTCCTCCAATACAAGCAATGCCGGAATTGCCATGCTATCGATGGTCTTGGTGGCAAACGCGGCCCGAATCTCACCGAGGTAGGCATGCGACTCACCAAACCCCAACTTACCCGCCAAGTTGTGCAGGGGGGCGGGAATATGCCGGCTTATGGGCAAAATCTTGAACCTGCCGAAGTCGAGGCTCTCGTGGATTATATGATCTCCCTCGTGCCGGAGGGCGTTGAACCTGCCCGTGATTTTACGCTCAAAAAAGCCGCCCGCTAGGGTTGGAATTCCAAAGTCGGAAGTTGGGCTGGATCACCAGACCTCTATGGATATGATCGCCGCTCGATGCCACGGCGGGGAGTATCCCTCCCGCATGTCCACCGGACAACGCCTCGCCTCGAACAGATTTCAATTTTAGCCCAATCAGTCCACGTGTCCAACGCTACACAACCATCACAATCCATGCCCTCAATCACACCTGAAGTCATCGCCAAGCACGGCATCACGCCGGAGGAATACGAACGCATTAAATCAATTCTCGGCCGCGAACCGAACTTCAACGAACTCGGCGTCTTCTCGGTCATGTGGAGTGAGCATTGCTCGTATAAAAACTCTAAACTCGAACTCAAAAAGTTCCCAGTCACCGGCCCACGCGTCCTTGTGAAGGCGGGCGAGGAAAATGCCGGCGTCATCGATATCGGCGACGGTTGGGCGATCGCGTTTAAAATGGAGAGCCACAACCACCCGAGCGCCATCGAGCCATTCCAAGGCGCGGCCACGGGCGTGGGCGGAATCATTCGCGACATCTTCACCATGGGCGCCCGCCCTGTGTTCTCGATGAATTCCCTCCGCTTCGGTGACATTCGGGGAGACTCCCAACAATCCGCCACCAACCGCCGCCTCTTCGCCGGTGTGGTGAGTGGCATCGCCCACTACGGAAATTGCATCGGCATTCCGACCATCGGCGGCGAGGTGTATTTCGACGACAGCTACTCGGGCAACCCACTCGTCAATGTCTTCTGCCTCGGCATCCTCAAGCACGAGCAAATCGCCCGCGGAGCCGCCAAGGGGGTTGGCAACCCTGTTTTCTATGTCGGCGCCGAAACCGGCCGTGACGGCCTCGCCGGAGCCGCCTTCGCCTCGCGCGAACTCACCGAGGAATCCAAAGAAGACCGCCCCGCTGTGCAAGTCGGCGACCCCTTCCGCGAAAAACTTCTCCTCGAAGCCTGCCTCGAACTCCTCGCCAGCGGCTGCGTCGCGGGCATCCAGGACATGGGCGCCGCAGGCCTCACCTGCTCGACCTGCGAAACCGCAAGCCGTGGTGGCACCGGCGTGGAAATCGACGTCAACCTCGTGCCGAAACGCGAGACCGGCATGACGCCCTACGAAATCCTGCTCTCCGAATCCCAGGAACGCATGCTCGTCATCGTCAAAAAAGGCGAAGAAGACAAAGTCCGCGCTATCTTTGAAAAATGGGATCTCCCTTACGCGCAAGTCGGCATTGTGAACGACGACGGAATGATGCGCGTCCGCGAGGGCAACGAAATCGCCGTCGAAATCCCCGCGCGCCAACTCGCTGACGAAGCCCCGCTCTACTCCCGCGAAGCCGCTCCGAAAAAAGCCGTCGAACCACTCGCCCTTTCCAGCGTTCCGGAAACCGATCCTATTGCCGCTCTCGAAACCCTCCTCGCCCATCCGAGCATCGCTTCCAAGCAATGGGTCTGGCAGCAATACGACCACATGGTCCGCCTCGGCGCCACCGTCCTGCCCGGCTCGGATGCCGCCGTCTTCATCGTCCGCGAGGCCAATAAAATCTTGGCTGCATCCACCGACTGCAACGCGATCTATTGCAAACAAGACCCCCGCGAAGGCGG